>Ga0194057_10000479_pt1 | contig 20582 bp, 15 predicted proteins | sample SepL4415m_MetaG_FD_155474 | JGI IMG/M metagenome (GOLD analysis project Ga0194057, IMG submission 155474) | Anoxic zone freshwater microbial communities from boreal shield lake in IISD Experimental Lakes Area, Ontario, Canada - Sep2016-L442-15m | ecosystem: Environmental > Aquatic > Freshwater... | reverse complement strand
ATCTCCTCCAAGCGATTAATGATTTCTTCTGGCGTGAAGCCCTGAGCCGGTTTTGCTACTTCAGAGATATCTAGTTTCATTCCAGCAAGTTCGTATTTTACTAAGCGAGAAAGCTGATTTAGAGAAGATTCCACGATCACTACTTTTTTTACCCCATCTAGTGCAGAGATAAGTGCCCTGGTATCGAAAGGATGAAGGGTGATCGGTCTAAAGATGCCGACTTTTTTCTTATCTTTACGCATCATGTCGACAGCACCTTTGGCTGCAGAAGCAACCAAGCCATGAGCGATGATAAGAGTTTTGGCATCAGCTGTTTTATAGCTCTCAGACTCAGCAATCTTATATCTGGCAATATTCCAATCTGAAATGTTTTTCGCTAGTACTTCACCAAGAGACTCCTCTGTGCTATAGCAGTTCCGAAGATTAGTTGAATCTTTTAGTTCTTTTAGAATCGGGGTAGATTTTACAGGATTTAGTGGCTTCTTTAGTGTCACAGTGGTTTTCATTTTTCCTAAATAACCATCGCCAAGGACGGTAGTTGGAAATCGATATTTCCAAGCAGTATCAAAAGCTTTGATCACGAGCTCATAAATCTCAGCCACAGTCGAGGCAGAGTAGACGATACGCATACCGTCACCGTTGCCACCAAAAGCCGCCAGATTTACCTCTTGTTGTGAGAAGTTCACTGTGCCAGTCGAAGGACCGCCACGTTGCATCATGATGCCTACAAAAGGTAGGCGAAGATTCTCCGCCATCGCCATCGGATCCTGCATCAGGATGTGTCCAGGTCCTGCAGAAGCAGTAAAAGATTTCTCACCAGCAAGGACTGCGCCAAGCACGCCGAAACCTGCTGCGATCTCGTCCTCTGTCTGTAGGTACTTAGTCTTGCCCTTGGAAGCGTCAGCTTGCAAGATCCAGCCATTCAGAATTTCACATGAAGGCGTGATCGGATAGCCAAACATGATTTTTGCGCCTGCATCTACGCAGCCACGTACAATCGCCTCATTGCCAGTAAGCAACTCTTTTGCCTCAGTCATAGTAATACCCCACACTTCTTTATTAGCTGTTACACGTAGCCCAAACTTAAGCTTGCTTAATACACGCTAAAGCGTGGTCTACGATATTTTGTCGTAGCTCAAACTTAAGTTTGCTTCTGCGCACTTAAGCGTGAGTTACGATATTTTGTCGTAGCTCAAACTTAAGTTTGCTTCTGCGCACGATAAAGCGTTGACTACGATGATTATAACTTATATTTAGTTAGTCGAGAATAATTCTTGCATCGACAACGTAAAAATTCTCAGCATCTGCAATCAGTGGATTGAAGTCGATTTCACTGATGTTTTTATAATTATCCGCGAATTTGGACATATTTACAATAATTTTAGCTAATTTATCAAAGTCATAGGCCTTTTGTCCTCTCGCACCGCCAAGAATTTCACCCATTTTAGTTTCGTGGATCATCTCTAGCGCCATCTCAGTATTTATCGGAGTGATTCTGTATGAAAGATCCTTGTAGATCTCTGCATAGATGCCACCTGTACCAAAAGCGATGATAGTGCCAACGCCAGCATCTTTCTTCACGCCGAGGAAAATCTCGTGCTTGCCCTTGACCATCTTGCCGACGATCACTGGCTTTGGAGTTTTCTCATAAGCTTCGGTAAGAGCTGCTTCAGAGCTGATGTTAAGTGTGACTGCGCTTGATTCTGTTTTATGGACGATATTTGGATTGGCAGTCTTAAGCACTAGCGGGAAGCCGATTTTGTTCCCTGCGGCGATAGTCTCTTCGAGAGTTTCAGCTGTTATATATTGAACTGAAGGTAGGCTAAATTTCTCAAGTGATTCGTCGAGCTTTTCCACATCGTAGGACTCAGTCGCAGCGGCATTTTTGCCGAGGCTAACTTTGCCAGTCGAGAAATCGACTAGGCCGCGAAGTGCATCGACAGCTTCTTCAGGAAATGAGAAACAAGGCTTCTGTGAGCCTTCAATGATTTTCTTAGCACCTACTAAAATCTCGCCACCAACAAATGAGGACACGATTGGTTTTTTGCTCTGGAAATTTGCAATAACTTCTGCAGTTTCTGAGATTTTGGTTGAAGATTGTGGGGTAAGAAGCACGATGATGCCGTCAGTATTTGGATCTTTGTCGACGATCGAGATTGCCTGTAAGTAGCCGTTTTCATCAGCGTCACCGAGGATGTCGACAGGATTTTTCACACTTGCTTCAGCTTTTAGAACTTTCTTCAGCTCGCTCTGTGTTTCATCAGAAAGAACTGCAAGTTTCAAACCAATTTCGGAAAGTGCATCAACCGCAGCGATGCTTGGACCACCAGCGTTTGTGACTAGGGCGATGCGATCACCGTCGATCTGCTGATATGAGCAAAAGATTTGAGCGAAAAGTAAGAGCTCTTCGAGATTGTTCGCAAGTATTACACCGGCCTGCTCAAGATAAGTCTTGATCGTGAGATATGAAGAAACGACTGAGCCAGTATGAGAGCGAGCAGCGATAGCGCCAACGCTGCTTTTACCACCAAAGAGCAGGATAGTTGGTTTAGTTTTGGAGTATTTTGTTAGGACTTCAGTAAGCGATTCAGAAACGATCAGATTTTCGATGTAGCCGATGATAACAGTAGTTTCTGGATCGTTGTATAAATATTCAAGAAGCTCAGCTTCAGTGAGAAGTGCCTTGTTGCCAAGAGAAAATATTTTTGAGAAGCCGATAGGAGCGTTTTTCGACCAGTCGATCATCGAGGAGATGACGGCGCCTGACTGAGAGAGAAGAGAAACCTTACCCATCTTCGGCATGTCTTTTGCGAAGCTGGCATTTATCTTGTCATTTGCGTTCAGGAAGCCAAGGCAGTTTGGTCCGAGAAGGGAAATGCCATTTTCGCGGCAGAGATCAGCAAGCTCGGTCTGGAGAGCTGCGCCTTTTTCATCGATTTCAGCGAAGCCAGCAGAGATGACGATCAGAGCCTTGATGCCCTTTTCTGCGACTTCCTTTGCAGCACCGATAACGAAGCTGCCAGGAATCACAATTACAGCCAAGTCAGGAACTTCGGCAATGTCTTTTACTGATGCGTAGACCTTGTGACCAAGAATCTCACCACCCTTTGGATTTACTGGGTAGAGCTGACCGCTAAAGCCGCCTGCGACTAGGTTATTAAGAATTTGAAAACCAATTTTTTCCTGATTTTCAGATGCACCGATAAGGGCGATCGATTTTGGTTTGATTAACGCATCGAGCTTTGACATGATTCTTCTCCAGTTATTATGTAAATTTTAAAGCCCCAAACTGTCACAGAGGATTTGATTAACGAGCGTCAAATCATGCTTATCTGAGGCTATCTCTTCGACTATTGAATTTATCGATTTCGAATTTTGTTTGTGAGCTTCGCTAATATAGATCAGCGGTACCGGGCTCTTCGCAGGATCCAACAATACTTCCTCATCACTCGACTTTACGGCTATTTTCTCGGCTTGTCCAAATGGTGAGATAAATATAATATCTAAATTACGCTTAAATTGCAACTCAACGATCTTCTTAAGAAGTTCGTCGATAACTTCCGTCGTGTCCTTTGCTATCTCGAATTCACCCGATCGAGCAGAATCCACAAGAATACATAAGTCTAACGAAATTAGATCATAAATCTCTGATTTGATGGCAGACGAGAGAGCATCCAGATACCTATTCGCTACCGAAGATGGGTTTGCAGATAAAGTTCCGGGCTGATTGATTGTTTGAATATTTATATCAGGATCTCCGCCACAAAAGTAATAAGAGAGAAATGCCTTGTCATTTGAATCGCATATCAGCAGCTGTTTCTTTTTTAGTGCATTAAGTTTTCCTGAAAGGGCTTTCTTGCTGTCTCTTCTAAATATTGAACTCAGATGTTCTGCATAAATGGTGGGAAATTCGAACAAAGAGATAAGCTGCAAAAATTTTGGTTTCTTAGGAAAAGAAAAAAGAGGTAAAGATGTCAGGAAATAGGGCAGAAGCGAAGTCAAGTGGTCAAAAGTATGGTTAAAAAGTATTACGCTGTCAAAATCACTAATCATAGAACGATTTTTTGTAATAATGAAAGGAGATAATTCTGCCGGTTTCTTATCTTTCTGCCTCGCGAGACCTTGTTCTAGCGAGAGGTATTTCTTACTTTTATTTTCAAAATACAGTTTAGGTAAAATTTGGGAATTACCCTTAGCAAGAACGGTGGCTTGCCCCACGATGCTTCTGATTTCACCAATTCCTATTGTTTTCAGCGCAGCTTGAAGATGTGCTAGTTTGTTACCAAATTCGTGAACGTTTTCAAAAGTATTATCTGCAATTACATGCACTAAAACATTCGTTATGGAATTTTTGCGTGCTAACTTAATAATGTGAAGTAGATGATCGATATCGCCGAATTCAGCATTCTTAGAGATATTTCCGATTAGATGTAGCACGCTGTGGTGTCTCGAGATATTATCAAAGATGTCTTTAAGCATTTTATTACTATCTAGAAGTTTGTGGCCGATAGCCTTATCAATCAGCACTTTATTGTCAACAAAAGGCTTTCCAGTATCCATCATACGATAGGGAAGCGCCTTTGATAATAGGTCGCGACCCTTCGTCATCTGATAAGGTGAACTAATTACAAAATGTTTGTAGTTTTTCCAGAGGTCATCAAAAATAGGAGTTTTGGCTGCCGAAATTGCATTTGCATGCCATGCAGTAGATAGACCGAAGCCTGGCACGGAGAAAAGAATTGTTGTTTTTTTGTATATTTTTTCGTTCATTGCTTGATTATTAATGACTTATCTTTATTTAGATACTTATAGCCAGGTAGCATAAGCTCGAGAACAGTAGGCGCTATCGAAGCCAGCGCACCGTCAGGCCGAAGAGTCAGATTTTTCAGGTCGGGACGATTACTGATGATCATGAATGGTACAGGATTACTGGTGTGCTCAGTATCCGGATAGCCTGTTTTCGGACTAACCATTTGTTCAGCGTTACCATGGTCGGCGAAAACATAAGCCACACCATCCTTCTCCAGAACTTTGTTTATGACTTTGCCAAGGCACTCGTCCACAACTTCGACAGCCTTCATTGTCGCCTTTAGGTCTCCGGTATGACCTACCATGTCTGCATTCGCGAAATTTATCACCATCGCATCATGAATATTTTTGTCTAAGACAGAAACAACTTCTGAAGCAACAGCTCTAGCACTCATCTCTGGCATTAAGTCGTAGGTTCTGACGCTTTTTGGCGAAGGTACCATCAAGCGATCCTCGCCTGCGACAGGCTTCTCAGTGCCACCGTTAAAAAAGTAGGTAACGTGAGCATATTTCTCAGTTTCAGCGATATGAAATTGACATAAATTTTGTTCTGACCAAACTTCAGCGAGTGTTTTGGTAATAATTGGAGGAAAAAAAGCTTGCTTAGCCAGCTGATGTTCGTCGTGTACAACAAAGCTAGCAAAGTATAAGTTACTTAGCAGCCTCCTGTCAGGAACTTCTGGAAAAATTGGATCAAGAAACACTCGCGTTAATTCCTTTGCTCTGTCGGATCTAAAATTGAAAAAAATTATACTGTCGTTGTCATGAATAAATTCTGGAGTATGCTCTTTAGAAATAATTACACTTGGTTCTATAAATTCATCAGTGGTTCCTGCGGCATATGAGGCAGTGAAAATAGCACCGGCCGATTCATACTTTCTGCCAGTGCCGGCAGTAAGCAGATCATACGTTCGCATAATTCTCTCCCAATTGTTATCCCGATCCATGGCAAAGAAGCGACCAATAACGGAAGATATTTGCCCGACTTTTAATGTATTAGTTGCAGAATTAACCTCAGAAAGCATTTCGATCCCAGACATGGAGTCAGAATCACGGCCATCGGTAAAAAGATGGATATAAACACGATTGAAGTTTGCTAAATTTGCAAGCTTCAGAAGTTCAAAAAGGTGATCAATGTGAGAGTGGGTTCCTGTTTTCGAAAGCAACCCCATTATGTGAACGTTTGAATGATTGTCCTCTGCATGGCTAAAGGCGCCAAGCAAGACCTCATTCTTTACAAAATCACCTTCACCAATCTCAGAGTCGATAAGCGGCTGATCTTGGTGAACAATTTCACCTGCGCCGATGTTCAGGTGTCCAGCCTCGGAATTACCCGGGCAGTTCTCAGGAAGCCCGACAGGCAAACCTGAAGCGTGAAGAGTAGTATACGGATACTCCTTTGAGTAAAAACTAAAGTTTGGAATCTTTGCCATCGCGATCGCGTTGCCACCCCAAACAGGGGCTAATCCCCAGCCATCTAATATAATCAGAACATGTGGTTTTTTTCTTGCTTTACCGAATTGAAACATTTTCCCTCCCAGGTTATTAGATCAGTCGTTCTTTTAAATGGTCAATTGTCTCGGTCGTCGTTGGATTTACCTGATTTAGCAGTGCCAAATAGTATGAGACAAAGTCGCCGAACATCACAAATAGAAGAATTTCGGACAGGCGAGTATTTGCTTGTACAAATTTGATTCTATCAAAACTTATTTTGTGCTTCGAGAGCACTTCTGCGGTCAGATTTTCTCGCAAGATTATTCTGTCCTTCTCTGACATGGACTCAAGCATCAGAATAAAGCAGTTTGATTTTGGAAAACGTAAGCCTTCTATCGAAGCATGATTTAGTTCTGGCAGTTCCTCACAAAAAGCAAAGTTTTTCGAATTTTCGTTAAACTGTGATTTAAACCTCTTCGCGACCCCAGTCAGCATTTTCGAAGAATATATAACAGGAATCGATCCATGAAGTTTTTCAGCTAATATTTTTGCCGGATTTTGAAATAAATTTGTCTCAGAACGAAATTTGTTCATTCCAGCGTCTAATATTTTCAGAATATGTTGAAATGCTTCTTCACTGAGCTCCCAGTATCCAAGCTTCTCGAATATCGATAGTAAAAAGACAAATTGATAAGCAAATGATGCTCGTGGCGGACATTCACAGCTAAAAACATATGAGGGGACTCGGAATTTGTCGGCCAAGATTTTTAGCTTACCTCCAGTTGTTATCGCCAAGAGTTTTGCTTCTTTGTCGTTTGCATCCATAAAGACAGATAGGGACTCCTCGGTATTTCCAGAGTGAGAGCAGACGATCACCAGAGTTTCCTTGTCGACAAAAGCTGGAAGATCATAGTCATGAATACACTCGACGATCAGGTCAGTGGATTCGGCGAGTAGCTGCTTTACGATCTCTGCAGACTGTCCAGAGCCACCCATGCCCATCAGAACGACTTTCTTTGCCTTTATATAGTATGAAGGTAGGGTAAAAGATTGCGACATATCAAAAGCCGCTCGGCAATGATTTGGGAAATTTTCAATATGGTCGATCATATTTTTAGGATCGAGTTTCTTGAAATCTATCTTGTCTAGAGTCATCATATTGCCCATAAAATACGCCTTCTTTAAAAGTCAGTTATATTATATTATGATGAGTATGATAAAACAAGCATAAAAGGAGCAAACATGAAAACAATTGTGCTAGACAAAACAAATCTAGAGAATACCATAAGCGCTGCGGCAGAGATTATCCGTGCTGGCGGTATGGTAGTGCTTCCCTTTGACACAGTTTATGGCATCGTCTGTGACCCGACAAACAACGAAGCGATAGAGCGGATCAGCAATCTGAAAAGTCGTAATCCGGAGAAAACTATGGGCTTAGTGGCTTACTCTGTGCTCGAACTTCAGGAAATTGCAATAATTTCACCAAAAGCTGAAGAGTTTATCATGGAGAGAACGCCCGGGAAATATACATTCATCGTGAAAGAAAAAGAGGGAAATAATATCTCAAACCTGTGTAAAAGAGGGGAGACGATCGGTATTCGCATCCCAGACAGTCAGCTCGTTCTGGGTCTCGCCCATGCAGTTGGTGGTTTCTTGGCACAAACATCTGCGAACAAATCTGGTATGGGCAATGCCTACTCAGTTTCAGAAGTATTATTTCAATTTTCTAGCGATGAGACTAAAAAAATTGATTTGATTATAGACGGCGGCGAGCTTGAAATCTCTCCAGCTTCAGATCTTTGGAACCTGTCTGGCGAGACTTTTCAAAAGATTGAAAGATCCTGATAAATTTGGTATATTTGTGAACGAACAATATTTATTCTTCGACTCCACTTAATGGATGGAGAAGCACATTTATTGTCTCTTGATTATTGTTTCTTGCTAGTCTTAGCCTTGGGCGAATGGCGGAATTGGTAGACGCGCACGACTCAAAATCGTGTTCCCAAAAGGAGTGTGGGTTCGATTCCCACCTCGCCCACCAAAAAAATGCATCGAAAAGTCGATGCATTTTTTTGACCCTGAGCTTGTTGAAGGGCCAAACATCAGATAACTGATGTTTTTTTAGTGACACTGAGTTTATCGAAGTGCCTTTCGACAGATTCCGATGCATTTTTTTTGACCCTGTCATCGACTCTCCTTCGACGGTGAGCTCAGACTCGAAGAGAGCTTGTTTACCCTGAATTGATTGAAGGGTCGAAGGGCCACAAAACTTATGTCTTAAGAACGGAAAACATCCGTAACAACTTGCTAAATACTCTATTTTATGATATAAAATTTAAACACTATAAAACATAAAAAGATTGAATCCTTTGTGCTTGATTGCTTATCTCGCTTGAGGTAATCAGCTAAGCCTAAAGGCTACTTGTCGCCTATACCAGGAGACAAGTGTTGTCGCGGCAGACATAAAAATGCCAAAGGAGACTGACCATGTCGAAAGATATGCTCGGCGCGATTATTCGAAAGCTCGCGACTCTTCCTGCCAATGTGCTTGGAATTGTCTAGGACCTTCTCGTGAAATTGTCTGACCCAGAGTGGGTCGCCGCTTTGAAACGGTTTCTTCGAAAAGATGAGCCATGGCGAATTTTCATTCGGGAATTTGCCACTGTCACTGTTCAAGCCATCTCCAAGTTCAAGGCCGTGGACTTCTTCTACGATGGCGACGTACCGATTGCAGAGATTAATCATAGGTTTCAGGAAGCCTTCCTTAGCGGGGAAGGTAAGATCGAGGAGAACGTCGATGAAACTGTATTTCGCATTTTTAGGATTGTCGAAAACACGGTTGACGCCCCAATCATCGCCGAACTTGGTGGCGAGCAAATCATTGCGACCACCCTTGGTCAAGTATTCGCATTTCTGCGAAAGCAGCACAGGGGACAGTATGGAGTGCTTCTCACTAACTGTGAAGCAAATATCTTCTATGTTCGTGATGACTCTGGCGTCTTGTGATCAGTTTACTGCTCCTGGTCCGAAGCCTTTGGATCCTGGAGCGTTGACGCAAATATTTTGACTGTAATAGGTCAGAGCAAGTGGCATGAATGGAAAAAAGACTGCCTGGTTATCTCTGGCTAATTCTGATTTCTAAAACTAGGTTCTTCTAGAAACGATTCAATACTTCCGAGCTATTTATATAAGTAGCTCGGATTTTTTATTTGTAAAAACTTCTGTAAATATTTAATATAAATATATCGTCAAATAATCTTCTCTATATTATGAAAGAAATTACACAAGATCAGAACTATAATAATCATCGCCTAGCGACGACTTTTCATGATGCAGGAGGCAAAAACATTGTGATCTTTTGTCATGGTTTTCGCGGTTCAAGCATTGGTCCCAGCCGATTCTTCGTACAAGTGGCACGAAAGCTGGCAGAAAATGGCATATCCTCACTGCGATTTGATCAGTATTGCTCGGGCAATTCCGATGGTGATTTTCTCGATTCTAGCTTTTCTGATTGGATTTCGACCACAAAAACTATTGCACGGAATTATCTAGATCAGGGCTATAAAGTCTCTCTTTTCGGCCAGAGTATGGGCGGCTCAGCAGTCATCGCTGCAAGTGCTGCCATCTCAGAGCTAACTGCGACTGTTGCTTGGGTGCCAGATCCAAATATCGATATGTTTACGGGAGGGGCAGACGGTTTTGTTGAGGAGGGCGGCCAGCTTGTCCAAAACAGCTTTTGGCAAGAAGCACATGATGCAAAGGTCTCTGACCTACTTCGCACAATTAATATTCCTATGTATATAGTCCAGTGCACGGCCGACGAGTTTGTAGACCTAGCAAATAGAAAAGCAATCCAAGAATTTGCTCAGCCGAATCATCAGGTTGATATTTTTGACGGATTTCGCCATAGTCAGTGGAGTTTCGAGCAGTCAGAAAAGGTGACAGACCGAAGTGTCGATTTTCTATTAAACAAATTCAACGAGTAATTTTAGCTCAAGATTTGTAATTATTTGAAAATATATTTAAGATAAATATATAACTTTTAACATTTTATATGATCACAGAAGACGACTTAGAAAAAATATTTGCCAAAGAGAAAAACAAAGGCACTTCGCTTGATGTTTTTTTTCTCGTTCTAAACAGGCTTTTGATACTGGTGGGCGCTACGGCCTTAGTTTACTTTGTGATAAACTCCTCAGCTTTTGTTGGCAAAATCTCTTATTGGTACAAGACACAGATCAAGGCTGAGACTTTTCCGGCCCAAACGCAGGTTGTTCTCGAGCCTGGAGCGATAGTCACGACTGGTGCGGTTGTCTCTGTTCCGAAGGAGCGTAATCTGCCAACAATGACTGAAAACTATATGAAAATTCCAGTTTTGAATATCGATGCACCGATATCTTGGCGTGTAAACAATGTCCCAGCTGATGTTTCCCTCGGTCTTGAGAGCGGCCTGATCCATATCAACGGCACGGCTTTGCCCGGCGAAAAGGGCAATATTTACGTCACCGGCCACAGCTCAAACTATATTTGGGCGAAAGGGGAGTACAATTCTATCTTTGCGACACTCGATCAGTTGATTATCGGTGATCTTATATATATAAAGTTTAATAACGAAACTTATGTTTACAAAGTTTCTAGTCAGAGAGTCGTAGTACCAACTGATCTCTCTGTCCTTGCTCAGGCAGATCAGTCGAAACTGACGCTCGTAACATGTTGGCCAATCGGCACGTCGCTGAAGAGGCTTGTGATCGAAGCAAAACAAGTTGATCCTGATCCAGCAAACAACACAAAATCTACTGAAAATCTAAACATGACAAATTTGCCAGCAGGCAGATAAATATCTCAGTGGCGGAGTAACGGAGTGGCAGAGAGACAGATACAGAAAGCACAGACACAGAAAGGCGGAGTGTCTAGCTCTCCCCCTAAATTAGGGGGAGCAGGAGGGGGTATAGTTTATTCTAAATTAATGCTACCCCACCTAACCTCCCCTAATCTAGGGGAGGAACTTCGAAAATAATCCTAACAAATAGCTGTAATTTCGAGCCATAAAGGAGCTCAAGGAGGAGAAATCTTCTGCTTATCTTTTACGATATTCTATGAGACTCTGGTAGAATCTCTCGTCTCGCTCGGACCACTCGACGCTAGGCTCGTAAGATGACAATATGGCAATTCAGCAATTCATCCATGCTTTGACGCTTAGCGTCTCTAGCGAATCACAGCCATTTTATTCACTTCGCCGTCGATATAGTAGAGCTCAGTTCCTCGTGCACCGAGAACAAATTTGGTAGCAGCAGGACTAGAGAGCTTGACCAAAAGAGTATCATTCCCGCCATTGTTCTCAATAACCCTGATCTCGTCACCTTGCTGATAGACGACATGGCTCATGTCAGTATAGCGAATCGCACGGAGTACTGGTGTCGAGAGTCTCGTAGTCATCTGATCGCCGATCCAAATTTCATAGCCTCTTACCGAAAAATCATTATTAGAATCAGCCAAGATATCTTCTGGCGCCTCTAACTGAGCAATTTTCTTCGTATCAGTGAGATCCGAGATTATTGGCGCTGAAAGAAACAAGACTACGTCATCATATAGATTTATCGAGCTAGACTCCACTCGAAGAGATTCATGCCAAGTCACAAAATTATTTTTGGTTACCTCTACGGTGTAAACTCCTGGCGCAAGACTTTTTGAAAATTTATTTTGGCTGAGTTTGCCTAGCGTTTTGTTGACATGCACTACGGCATCATTTGGCGGACCCTGGACTACCAAGATACCTGTTTTCAGTACCCTAAATGCCTTGTAGTCATATCGATAGCCAAGTCCATAGGCAATCAAGAGAAGCGAGACGATGACGACAATTATGGTGAAGATCAGCTGGCTTGTGATTATTTGTGGCAATCTCTTCGTACGTTTATCGTTTCTAACTTCCATATGCTCCTTTGTTGCAATAATCAATAATCAAGTTACAAGATACAGTGTACAGCATCTCTCGATAATTGAATATTGGAAAATTGTTTATTAACTGATTATTGTTTTTTGGTTATTGCCGCGCCACTCCGTAGCTTTATTCGAAGGGTGGTTTCTTGAATAATTGGGCAGCATGTCCCACGAAATTCCGTATTAATCTCAATTATATTGAATAATTCGCATATTTACCATACAATGAGATCGGATTACTAAACAAATTAACAAGTTCCTCCCCTGTAGGCCACGCTTTAGCGTGAAATTATGTTCACCACGAGGTCATTATGGGGAAATTATATTATATAAATTAACAAAAACGAGGCAAAATGTCTAAATTTCGAATAATTGGAAGAAAAGAATTATCTGGCGAAGTGACTGTTTCTGGAGCAAAAAATGCCGCGTTGAAGATTTTGCCAGCAGCAATCCTGGCAAGTAGCCCATCAATAATCAAAAATGTACCAAAGATTCTCGATATAGAGAAAATGGTCAGCATCATCGAGAGTATTGGCGCAGATATCAAGCTCGAAAACAATATTGTCACCATCGATCCTGCAAGCATCAATTCTAGCCACCCAGATGAGAAAATGGTCAAGAAGCTTCGTGGTTCTATCGTGCTTGTTGGCGCGCTTTTATCGAGATTTGGTGAAGCTGTCTTCTCTCAGCCTGGTGGCTGTCTGATAGGTGCTCGTTCGATCGACGATCACTTAGACGTATTTCGTCAGCTCGGTATCGATATCGAATACAAGGGTGATAAATTCATCTTCAAAGGCAAGCCAAAAGCAGGAATTGTAGTTCTAAATAAAATGAGCGTGACTGCGACCGAAAATGCTATTCTTGCTACCGTTCTGTCTCCTGGTACTACTCATATCCACGTCGCTGCAGCAGAGCCTGAGATCACTGATCTCGCAAACTATCTGAACAAGATGGGGGCGAAGATTACTGGCGCTGGGACTCACGATATCACTGTTGTGGGTGTAAGCGAGCTTCATGGTACTGAGTACGAAATCCTACCAGACCGTGTCGAAGCCGGAACATATATAATGATCGGCATTATGGCAAATTCTGAGATCACTGTCGGCCCTTTTGTGAGCGAGCACCTAGCCATCGTGCTCAAGAAGCTAGAAAATATCGGTGCCAAATTCGAGATCACCGTTCGAGAAGGTAAAGAGTACATAAAGACGCTAAAACACGAGAAACTAATCGCTGAAGATATCGATACAAGACCATATCCAGGCTTTCCTACTGACTTGCAATCTTTCTACGCTGTACTTATGACCCAAGCTGAGGGTCGTTCACGGATCTTCGAGACGATGTTCGAGGGACGATTTGCTTCTATTGAGGAGCTGCAGATTTTGCAGGCAAAGACAGAGATCGTAAATCCACACGAATTCATCGTTGACGGTCCTACTAGCTTGAAGGGCAGCACGATTTCCAGTAAGGATATTCGTGGTGGCGCCTCACTTGTTGCCGCAGCCCTCATCGCTGAAGGCGAAACGACTATCGAGGATATCGAATTTGTCGATCGTGGCTATGAAAAAATAGATGACAAACTAAACAAGCTCGGTGCTTCTATCGAAAGAATAAACGAATGATACGCAAGCTCGCAATTGATCTAGGCACGAAGAATACTCGAGTATATGTCCCGAAGAAGGGTTTGGTGATAAACGAACCCTCTGTTGTCGCGCTCCACTCCTATGACAACAAGATTATGGCGATCGGCGAAGAGGCAAAGAAGATGATCGGCCGAACACCTGAGAGCATCATCGCAGCCACTCCGCTAAAAGACGGCGCTATCGCAAACTTCCGTATCACCGAAGCGATGCTTCGCTACTTTATTAACAAAATTTCTGGTCATATTCGTCTTTTCAAGCCAGACATCATGGTCTCAATTCCAGCTGGCATCACCTCTACTGAGCGCAGAGCGGTGATGGACGCTTGTAATGCCGCTGGCGCGAAACAAACATATCTTATCAAACAGCCGATCGCCGCGGCTCTCGGTGCCGGTATTCCGATCGCTATTCCTTCTGGAAATATGATTATCGATATCGGTGGTGGCACCAGCGAAGTTGCCGTGATCTCGATAGGCGATGTTGTTGCCTCTACTTCAGTTCGTGTGGGCGGAGACAAGTTTGACGTCGCGATCGCAAACTACATCAGAAAAAAGCACAGCCTGATCATCGGCGACCAAAAAGCTGAAGAGATTAAGATAAAAATTGGTTCTGCTCAGACGCTGAAGACTGAGCTTACGATGGAGGTTTCCGGCTCCAATACTATATCTGGACTACCAGAAAGTGTTATGATTAGTTCTGAAGAAGTTGTTGTGGCAATACGGCCTGCGCTTCTGGAAATCGTAAATGCAGTGAAAGATGTCTTGCAAAAGACTCCACCTGAGCTTGCATCAGATATCATGGATAAGGGAATCGTTCTCACTGGTGGTGGCGCGCTCCTTCGAAACATGGACACACTTCTGACCAAAATTACTGGCGTCCCATGTGAAGTAGCGAACAATCCGACCGAATGCGTCGTAAAAGGTTCTGGAATCGCAATAGAAAATCTTGATGCATTTCGTAGATCAGTTCTTTGGACAAAAGACTAACAAGTGAAAAGAAATAAAATATTAAAACGTAAAACTAATTAAATTGTCATTCTGAGCGAGAGCGAAGAATCTCCCTGCGACGATTATAATTCGGAGATCCTTCGGTTCCTCAGGATGACAGAATAATACACGATTAGATTCCATCCCATCCCTCCGACACTCTGTCACTCTGTTACTCTGCCACTTGCTTGAATCTTGAAAATTGATACTTACTTGATAATTGACACTTGATCATTGGTGATTAATAATGAAGCTTGGAGATTTATGATTATCGGAATTGATGCGGCGAAGGCGGCGATGATAAACCGATCAGGGGTAGAAAACTTCGTTTACGAGGTTATTTTGAACTTGAAAAAGATTGATCAGAAAAATACTTACTATCTCTATACCAACAAGCACCTACCAGCCGAACTCACCGGAGGCAATTTTCAGGAGAAATTCAGAGATGGCCGTCGATTCTGGAACCGTTATCATTTGCCAAAAGTTCTGGCCGAGTTTCCGCCAGAAGTCTACTTCCAGCCGCTAGATTTCATACCGAAAAATGCGCCAAAGAGAACGCTAGCGGTTGTTCACGATCTTGCCTCAAAGTTTTTCCCTGAGGCCTACTCCTTTCGTGAAAAGATTGCTCAGAAACTTTCACTAGAAAATATTACAAAAAAAGCTGAAAAAATCATCTGCATCAGCCAATCAACAAAGTCAGATTTACTGAAGTTCTACCCTGAATTAGAGAAGAAAATCGAGATTGTCCATCTCGGCTACAATCACGATAAATTCCACCCGATCATCCAGCCAAAAGATATTTTGAAGCTAGATGAACACTATATCTTGTGCAGCGGTCGTATCGAACAGCGCAAAAATACTCTTGCGCTCGTTCGAGCCTTTTTCAAGGCAAAGAAGGCACACCATCTTACACATAAGCTGGTTCTCGCTGGCGGCTCGGGCTACGGTGCAAATAAGGTTTATAACGAGATAAATAACAACACTGAGTTTCGAAAAGACGTCGTTATGCCGGGACACATCACGCATGACAAATTGCCAGACCTGATCGCTGGTGCAGACCTCTTCGCTTTTCCATCTCTCTATGAAGGTTTTGGCTTATCACTGATTGAAGCGATGGCTTGTGGCGCAGTCGTCCTGACCTCAAACACCTCATCCTTGCCAGAAGTTGGCGGAGATTCGGTCTTCTACATCGACCCAAAAGACGAAAACAATATCGCTGACGGACTTTATAAAGCGCTCATGGATATCGACCTACGTCGTGAGCTAAAGAAAAAAGCTCCAGACACTGCAAAACAGTATTCTTGGGAAATAACTGCCAGAAACATTCTAAATATATTGGAGAAATTATGAAGATTGCCTTAGTCTGCGATTTTTTGACCAAATTTGGCGGAGCTCAGCAAGTCTTGTTGGCGATGCATGAGCTGTATCCAGACGCACCGATCCACTGCCTTCTCTACGACGAAAAGGGGACAATGGGCAAATTTGCGAATGCGAAAATCATCCCTTCAGGACTGCAAAAATCGGCTTTACGCAAAAAACCAAAGTTTTTACTCCCAAAATTTCCGAGCGCAGCCGAAGAATTTGATTTTTCACCTTTTGACGTGGTCATCTCATCCTCAGACTCATTTGCACACGGTGTGATCACGAAGCCTGCAACTTTTCATCTTTGCTACTGTCACACCCCGATGCGCTACGCTTGGGATTGGTCAAACGAATATTTAACTGAAAATAAAATTGGGTTTGGACTAAAAGGGATGGCAGTCCGAACAATTATTCACAATCTTAGAGTTTGGGATCGAGTAGCCGCAGATCGAGTCGATCACTACCTCGCGAACTCAGAAAATGTCCGAGCAAGAATTGCGAAATATTATAAAACAGAATCTGAAGTTCTCTTCCCACCAGTCGATCTAGAGGGGATCAAACCAAGCGGCAAGCCACATGAAGGTTATTTCTTAATAGTATCCAGAATCGAACCATACAAGAAGATTAAGCTCGCTATAGAGGCTTTCAAGGACCTGAAAGAGAAACTTATAGTCGTCGGTGAGGGCTCAGAACTAGATTATCTGAAATCAATCGCTTCGGACAATGTCGAATTTGTCGGACCGAAATATGATCAGGAGCTCTATAAATATTTTCAAGATGCAAAAGCTTTCATCTTTCCTGGTGAGGACGATTTTGGGATCACGCCAGTAGAATCTATGGCTGCTGGTCGTCCAGTTATTGCATTTCAGAAGGGCGGTACGCTCGAAACAGTCGTCGATGGTAAGACCGGGGTATTCTTCGATGAAGCTACCAGCGAATCACTAAAAGTCGCCGTGGGGCAGCTAAAAGAACATTATGACGATCTTTCTCCTGAAGCGTGCCGCAAACAAGCGGAGTTATTCTCGAAAAAATCATTTCAAGCATCATTAAAAAAAGCAGTTGAAGACGGCTTAGCGAATCACCTAAAATCATTTACCAAATGAAAAGAAATACCTTCAAAATATTGGATATAAAAATTGACAGTCTCGACATAGCGGAAGCTGAGCTTCAACTTGCCGAGCTGATGGAGCTAGACAAACCCTCGATCGTCTGCACGCCAAACACAGAGTTTCTGGTCAAGGCACAGCATGACGATGAGTTTAGAAAGATCTTAAATACAAAGTCAAAGCTAAATCTACCAGACAGCTACGGACTTCTCTGGGCAGCCAGATTCCTGACACTTCCCGTACCCAAGATACCAGTAGTTCGCGAGATCATCATTCTCCTGGAGTGGATTTTGTCACTTATTTTACTGCCAATCTTCTCGCGATTCTATCACTATCCGCTGAAGGAGAAGATCTCTGGCTCAGACTTCATCTGGGACATTGCAAGATTTGCAGCCAAGAATAAGTATCGCGTTTTTCTCTATGGCGGAGCCCCAGTCGTTGCAGAACAGACAGCGCTCAAACTTCAAACAGAAGTATTCGATCTTCGTATCGCAGGCATGTTTCATGGCGATCTTACTCGCGAGGACGAGGCGATAGAGGCAATGAAAAAATCACGTGCCGATATTTTACTTGTTTGTCTCGGTGCCCCACTACAGGAAAAATGGCTAGACATAAATCTCGCAAAAACTGGCTGCAAGATTGGCGTAGGGCTCGGCGGAACCTTCGACTTCATCGCAAAAATAGTCCCTCGCGCTCCTCGTTTCATGCAAAAGTCTGGCCTTGAGTGGCTCTATCGACTTTTTGTCGAGCCAAAACGTTTCAAACGTCAATTCGCCCTGCCACATATGGCGCTCTTGGTTCTCAGAGATAAGCTAGTCGACAAGGCTTAGTGGTTAGGGTTAAGGACTCAGGACTTATGGCCACACTTTATTGTTCGAGCTTGTCGAGAACTAAAATGTCCTAGACTTCTCAATGGCTCTGCCTTTCGAAGAATATATAGCTGTCATCTCGACATTGATCTTGTCATTGCGAGTGTGCTTGCGAAGCAATCTATCATTTGCTGATAGGTTGCCGCGGCTCGGGATCGAATGGCAACCCGGGAATCCAAAATACAATTCGGAAGAATGCCTCCTGGATCCTGAATCAAGTTCAGGATGACAAACAATTGAAATTTGATCATTGGTTATTGAAAATTGGTTATTAACTGGTTATTGCCGTGCCGCTCCGTAGGCTTGGCGAAGGGTGTTTTCTTGATTATTGATGGTTGAACATTAAACATTCATTATAAATTATAAATTTGTTTGGCTCTCCAAACTGTCCCTTGCGCTCAGTTGAATAATGTTGCGAAATAAGCTATATTGATCACGGCAAATTAACTTGGATAAAGTTGATCTGCCGTATTTTGAAATTGCAAAAGGAGGAAAGACAATGTTCTTTCTCGAGCTTATCATCGCAGCCTATATTTTAGGCGGCATTCCATTTAGTTATCTTGTCGGAAAGGCTTGTGGTACGAACATTCTTGAAGCCGGAAGTAAAAATTCTGGACCAACAAATTTGTATCGTACTGCGGGAATCTTTCCAGCATTTGTAGCTTTTCTGCTTGAGGCAGCGAAAGGGATTATTCCCGTTTTGGCTGCCCAGTTTTATGGTTTCGATCTTTGGCAAATGCTGGCAATCGGCATTTCTGCAGTTATCGGCCACAGCTATTCACCGTTCTTGAGCTTCAAAGGAGGCAAAGGAGCTTCGACTCTGCTTGGCGTAATCGTCGCATTCGACTGGCAACTTGCGGTCGCGATCTTCGTACTCTGGCTTATTACACTGCTTATCTCGAAAACAGTTTCTGTTGCAACAATTTTCGCTTCACTTTACTTTGGCGTATATCAAATCTTCACACAAGAAGATTATTTGACCAAAATACTTTGCGGAGTAATTGCACTGTTTGTAGTGGCAAAACACTGGTCGAATATTGTTCGGATTATCCAATGTAAAGAGCCACTGACTATACAGAAAGCAAAGAAAGATGCCATCAGCGAATTCCCATCTGGCGTGAAAAAAGGGTCATTTACTATTCATCAGACGAAAGATGACCCGCAAAACACTAAGGAAAGGATGAGCGAACGCTATCCGATTCTAAATGTCTTTCCAGCTTGGTTTATTCACAACGTAATATTTCCAAATATTCCCTTGAGTAAACTAAACATGGGGAGGATCGTTATCAAGGACAAATTTGGCACGATGGCCGGTCTAGAATATCGAGCCGTTCCCTACACGCCGAAACAGATGATTCGCTATAGCAAAAGTGCTCTGGCGAAGCTTCGAACACTTGTAGAGATGAGTATCGATGCTGGCGCGAAAATATGTGGCTTAGGTGCATACACTTCGATCATCGGTAACGGTGGAAAGCTGATTGCAGATGAATTCTCTGAAAGCATCGGCGTCACTACTGGCAATTCATACACGACGGGCATGGCTATCAGAGGTGTAGAAAGTTTGTCGAAAGAAGTCGGCTATAACCTCGCAGATTGCACACTCGCGGTAATCGGAGCAACTGGTGCCATTGGCTCCATCGTTGCTGAAATGATGACCCTCAAAGTCGACAAGATCTATCTTGTTGGACGAGATACAGATGACGCAAGATTGCGTACTTTAGTAAGCAGAATCAAACTTCTTGGCGGTGATGCGATCATCGCACCGCTAGAGATTGCCTTGGCAAACTCAGAGATTGTCGTTTCGGCGACCAGCAAGACTGAAGCTCTGGACATAAATCCGAGTTGGTTTCGCGAAAACGCAATCATTTGTGATGTTGCAAGACCGAGAGACATTGCTCGTGAGGTCGCGAAAGCAAGAAAAGATGTCATCATCCTCGACGGCGGACTTGTTCGCTGTCCAGAGCTCGTAGAGCAAACATGGTCTTTTGGCTATGAATACGGCATCTTGTATGCCTGCATGGCCGAAACGCTTATTTTGCTTCTAAAAGGCGTGACAAAAGGCAAGCATTCGCTTGAAGTTACCAAAGAATCAGTCACACGATTGCTTCGCTGGGGCGATGAGCTTGGCTTCAAACTCGATGGCTACAGAAGCCTCGATATCCCAATCACAGCAGAACGAATAAAAGAGCACCGAAAAAGTGTTCTAACGAAACAATTTAAATCCACGTAAAACTATCTCATAGGGTATCGATCAATCTCGATACCCTTTTATTTTTTGCTCATTTTAGGTTGACATTTGAGCTCATTTTTGCTATAGTATACTCAGATTTTCAATGGAGGTAAAGATATTGAGAATATCACATGTAATGCTCATGCTTTGTTCGGCTGCATTCGTACTTTTTCTTGTTCTTCAATATTTGGATATGAATAAAGTAGTGGAAC
>Ga0194057_10000478_pt1 | contig 20608 bp, 19 predicted proteins | sample SepL4415m_MetaG_FD_155474 | JGI IMG/M metagenome (GOLD analysis project Ga0194057, IMG submission 155474) | Anoxic zone freshwater microbial communities from boreal shield lake in IISD Experimental Lakes Area, Ontario, Canada - Sep2016-L442-15m | ecosystem: Environmental > Aquatic > Freshwater... | reverse complement strand
TCAGGATCTTGACCAGCGTCGACTTACCGGCGCCGTTGGGGCCGAGAAAACCGAAGATGCGCCCTCCCGGTATCTCGAGGTCGACGCCGTCCACCGCGTGGAGCCCGCCGAAATCGCGGCGCATGCCGACTGCGGTGATGCTGCGGTCCTCGCCGTTGTGGTCCCTCATCGCGGAGCCTCCTCCGTTTGCAGGCGCAACCAGTCCAGAAACGTGATACCCGGGCGGCCGCTGGGTAGAACCCCGGCATCGACTGATGGAGGTACCCCATGCCGGTCTTCGAGTCGCGCAGTCTCATGCCCGTGCCCATCGACGAGCTGTTCGCCTATCACGCCCGCCCGGGGGCCTTCGCGCGCCTGGCGCCGCCGTGGCAGAGACTCCGCATCCTGGAACAGACCGGCGGCATGAAGGACGGTGGCTGCGTGGTCTTCAAGGCCTACGTGGGCCCCGTCGGCAAACGCTGGGTCGCCGAGATGGGCGGCTACGTGGAGGGTCGGCAGTTCATCGACCGTCAGGTGGAGGGGCCCTTCGCCTCGTGGGAGCACACGCATCGCTTCCTGCCCGCCGCCGAAGTCGGCGCCAGCGAGATGCTGGACCACATCGAGTACCGCCTGCCGGCCGGCGGCATCACCGATTTCATCGGTGCGGGCCCGGTCCGCAAGCAGCTCGAGCGCCTCTTGCTCTTTCGCCAGGCGCGCACCCGCGCCGACCTCGAGCGTCACGCCGTGTGGGCGGAGCGGCCGCGGCTCAGGGTGGCGATCAGCGGCGCTAGCGGGCTGATCGGCTCCAGTCTGGCGGTGTACCTCACGACTGCCGGCCACGAGGTCGTCAAGCTGGTCCGCCGCAAAACAGCCGGACCGGACGAAGTGAGCTGGGACCCGGCCGCCGGGCGTCTCGACCCGGCCGACCTCGCCGGCGTGGACGCCGTCGTGAACCTCGCCGGCGTGAGCATCGCCGGGCTCTGGAGCGCCTCCAGGAAGGAGGCGATCATGACCAGCCGTGTGAAAGCCACGCGCACCCTGGTGGCGGCGATGGCGCGCATGGACGCGCCGCCCGCGGTGTTCGTTTCGGCCTCCGCGGTGGGCGCCTACGGCTCCCGCGGCGGCGAGGCCGTCACCGAACAGACCGAGCTGGGCAGCGGCTACCTCGCCGATGTCTGCCGCGCCTGGGAAGCGGCGGCCGCGCCTGCCGCCGACGCCGGCGTGCGCGTGGTGACGCCGCGCTTCGGCATCGTGATCAGCGGCGCCGGCGGGGCGCTCGCCAAGATGCTCCCCGCCTTCAAGGCGGGCTTGGGCGCGCGCCTCGGCGACGGTCACCAGTGGTGGGCCTGGATCGACCTCGACGACCTTCTGGCGGCGGTCGAGTGGATGGTGCACGATGAGGATCTGAGCGGCGCCGTCAACGTCACCGCTCCCGAGCCCGTCACCAACCTGGAATTCACGAAGACGCTCGGTCGCGTCCTCCGCCGCCCGGCTGCGCTGGCGGCGCCCCGTCTCGCGGTCGCCAAGGGCCTCGGCGAGATGGGCCGGGAGATGTTTCTCGCCAGCCAGCGCGCGGTTCCGGCGCGGCTCAGGGGGCAGGGCTTCCGCTTCACCTTCCCGGAGCTCGAGGCGGCGCTGCGCTACGAACTGGGACGCGCGTGAGGTGAGCGCGGACGGGCCGGGGCCGGCGACTACGCCTCCCCCGGCCCGTCCGCCTCGCGCCCGCGCCGGGGCCGGCGACTACGCCTCCCCCGGCCCGTCCGCCTCGCGCCCGCGCCGCGCCGCTCAGAGCGCCGCGACCTTCTCGTCCAGGGTCTTCAGCAAAGCGGTCCGCTGCGCGCCGGTCATCCCCATGAGCTGGCCGACGTGCGCTGCCGCGGCGTGCTGCAGCATCTTGGCTTTGACCTCTTCGCCGGTCTCGCCCTCCGCGCGGAACGGGCACTCCACGCCCATCTCGCGGCAACTGAGCGACTTCATGTGGTCCTCCTCGGTAAGTTCTGTCAACGCTTGCCGACCGTGGTGGGAGGCTTCCCCGGGCGGCGACGGTGCAATCGCCCGCGCCCGGGCGCCTGTCCGGCGATCATGCGCCGGTCAACGCGCGCAGCACCCAGTCGAGGCCGCTACGCGCGCCGGGCGCGCGCAGCTCCCGCGACCAGCCGAGCTCGTCGAGGAGCGCGAGCTGCCGGGCATCGCTGCTCGCGCTCACCCACCACAGTGACGGGAAGGCCCAGGCCGGGCCGGTGAGCCAGCTCAGCGCCTCGCCCAGGAAGCGTCGCTCGACGGCGCCGGGCTCGTCGCGGCGCAGCCAGCCGCGCGCGCAGGGGGTGTCGCCGCCGGGCCAGCATGGCCCCGCCGGCGGCGCTGCGCCGCGCGTGAGCAGCATGTCGTGCAGGGGACGAAGATACAGGCAGCCGAGCACCCGGCTCTCTTCCGCATCCTGGACGCTGTAGGTGAAGGCGATCCTGGCGCTGTGTTCGTCATCGTGCCACGCGAGCTCCGCGCGGTTCTCCGCGACCGTGAAGTCGTCGGTGGGCCACCCGCTGTCGGACCACACGCGCAGGTAGTCCACGCTGCCCATGAGCGCCGCATGGTCGAGCTCCGCGTGGGCGGCCGTGAGGCGCGCGAAGACGAATCCGCCGGCGTGGCGCCGTTCCGGCGCGGGGCCGGCGTACCAGCGGCCGGGCGTTCTACCACCCGCCGGCGCCGGCGCCGGGTCGCCCAGAGAGGTCGTCATGCGGCTCCTTTCGGCGGGGGCGAGGCGACGCTGCGCGGTGAGAGGCAGGGGCCGGCGGGCGCAGCCTGCCCGGCCTGCCCGCCCCGCCCTTCAGTACGCGATCGCCAGCGCGTGACCGATGTTACCGCGGCGCTCGAGCTCGTCGATGATGAACGCCGCCACGTCGGCGCGGGCGATCTTCACGCCGCCCGGCAGGGAGTAGCCGGGCTCGGCGCGGCATCCGCCGCGGGCGGGGCCATCGACGAGCTGCGCCGCCCGCACCAGGGTCCAGTCCAGCTCGCTCTGACGCACGCTGATCTCCATGCGGCGCAGGTCGGCGAGGGCGGCGTTGCGGGAGCCGGGGTCGAAGAGCCGCGCGAAGAGGCCGGGGTGGCCGGGCTCGCCGGGTGGCGCGACGCTCGCCGACGACAGCACCACCAGCCGCCGCACGCTGTAGCGCTGCATGCTGCGCACGACGTTGAGCGTCCCTGTGGCGGCGACCTTCGCGGGGCCGCGAGGGTCGGGTGCATCGGCGAGGATGACGACGGCCGCCTCGGCGCCATCGACGGCGTCGCTCACCACGCCGCCGTCGAGCACGTCGCCCCGGACGGCGCGCACGCGCTCGCGCAGGGCGCCCAGCTTGTCGGGCGCGCGGACCAGCGCGGTCACGTCGTGACCGCGCTCCAGCGCGCCCTCCACGAGCAGGCGCCCGGTACGGCCTGTGGCTCCAAAGACGACGACCTTCATGACCCGAATGGTACCCGCTCGTTCAGCCGCGCACCCGCGCACCCGCGCACCCGCCACGCAGTGTCGATGACGCGGTACATGACCCTCCCGTCACCCAGGCGCCGGTGAGCCACGAATGGCGCTCCCGCCGGGCGCCCGGCCGGTGGCGCTCCCGCCGGGGGGAGAGAGGGATGGCCGGTTCCTGAGGGGAACACAGCCTTCCCGCCGCGCATCTTCAGCGGCCGCGGGTCGCTTGCCCGCGCGCCTTATCGCGCGCTTCGAGCGGCGCGGCTCCGGCGGCCGCGGCTCCGGCGGCCGCAGCCTGGTCTTCCGTGAGGCGCGGCCGCGGAAGGCCGTGGTCGCCGCCGCCGGCATAGTCACTGTGCGAGCGTTTTCCGTTGGCGGCACTTCCAACGGTATCGTTGGAAGTACCGCCAACGGATTCGGCCGTTTTCGACAATGCGCCCACCGGCGGGCCACGTGCGCTGAGCGCGAACCGCAACGCTGACGCCGCCGCCTCGTCGCGCCTCATGAGGTGGCGGCTCTGCCGCTCTCACGCTCTCATCTCCACCGGCCGCGGGCGACGAAGCCGCCAGGGAAGCCGAGGGGGAAGCACCTCTCGTTCAAGCCACCGGTTCCTCGCCGGGCGCGCCCGGCGGCCGCGGCGGTCGCGGCGCGCGAAGTCCACGGCGCGGCGGCCGCGGCGCGCGAAGTCCACGGGCGCGGCGCGCGCGGTCTTCGCCTTCTCGCGGCCGTCGATGCGGAGGCTGAACGCGCAGCCGGACGGAAGGGGATGGTCACAACGCCGTGATGCCGAGCAGCAGGCCGGCGGCGGGGCGCAGGCAGGGTCCGCCGTCGTCAGAGGTCCTCGTAGGCCTCGAGGAACCGCGCGCAGGCAGGGTCCGCCGTCGTCAGAGGTCCTCGTAGGCCTCGAGGAACCGCGCGCAGGCAGGGTCCGCCGTCGTCAGAGGTCCTCGTAGGCCTCGAGGAACCGCTCGCGTTCCTCCAGCGGGCGGGAGTTGAAGTCGGCGATCCAGGCGTCGACCGCCTTCTGGTCGGAGAGGTCGACGCCGGCGGCGCGCATCGCGTCGGTCGCGGCTCTGGCTGCGTCAAGGCTCTCGCGAGCCTCCATCGCGCTTTGAAACTCGGGGGCGCACTCCTGCACGGCCTCTTGGGTCTCGACGATCCAGCGCTCCTCGAGTCCGCGCCTGGTCAAGGCGAAACGGACCCAGGCGGAAAGGATCTCGGGCACGGCGCGAATCTCGGCCTCGGTCAGCGCCGCCCCGCTCGGCAGGTAGTCCAGCATGAAGTCATCGACGGCGCTGGGGCTCCAGTGCAGCGGATCGCCGGCGCCGTACACGGAGCGGGCGATGAGGCAGTGGTCGATGATGTCGAGCGTCTCGGCGAGGCCCGGCGCGAAGGGGGAGGCGAGGAACTCCTGGACCAGGGCCTCCTGGGCCTCCCCGTCGAGCGCCGGCGGCTCCTCGGAAGGCGGATCGGCGGGCAGAAGCCGCAGGCGCGCCAGCAGGAGGGCGCGCGTCTCCTTGAAGTCGTCGGTCCACTCGTTGTCCAGGAAGAGGTCACCGAAGGCGATCGCCTGAGCGATGCGCGCCGCCGCGACGCCGCCGTCGAGGTCGTAGATGCGGACGGCGTCGCCCTGCCGCTCGAACAGCCGGCGAGGCTCGTCGCCGTCCGGGATCTCGCCGAGGGCGGCGTCCTTGATGATCCCGCCGAGGCTCTCGTCGTAGAGCGCCATCAGCGTGTGCGGCGGACGGCCCTCGTAGCGGAAGCTCAGGGAGTAGGCGATCTGATCGTCGTAGGGGTCGGCGACCGCCCAGGCGCTGAGGAACTCGGGGCTGCCGATCTGGGCCGCCCAGCTCGGCTCGGGCACGCCGCGTGCGGCAAGCTTTTCGGCGGCTTCACGCGCGCCGATGTCGTCGCCGCTGACCGCGGCGAGGGCGCGCAGGACGGCGAGTCCCTCGCGGTTCGCCCTGCGTAGGGCGCCGCGCACGATGGCCGGCCCGACGCTTGCCTCCACTTCCACAAGCGCCTCAAGGGGAAGCGGCAGCTTGTAGAAGCCGCCGAGTATCGCGCTCGCCCACGACTCGGCAAACAGCGGGTCGTCTTCGGCAAGGATCTCCCGGCCGCCCGCGAGAGCGTTGCGGACCAATCCGGTCATGGGGAAGAGGCTCGGCTTGCGCGCGGCGGGCCGCTTCGCCCTGCGCGACTTGCGGCGGGGCTTCCCCGATCCCTTCTTGCCCTTGCTCGTCGCCATGGGGGCATTCTCTCAGGTCGATACGATGTGTTGTCAACAGGCGTGCGGATCTGCGCCTGGCGCGGACCCGCTCGGGGGACGGTGTAGAAGCCAGATCCAGGTGGTAGCATCCGCAAACGGCAAGCAGAGCCCCGGGGAGGGACCACCTATGTGCACCGATCTGCGTCTTGTGCGGCTCAAAGACCTGCGCGTTTCGGGCCGGACCATGGATTTCGCCTACGAGCTCGGGTCCCGGGTGCAGGTGGTCCCCGTCGGGCTGGAGTGGTCGGCCACCGCGACCGGCACCCCGGTGGAGGCGCTGCAGTGGACCAACGCCCACGGCTACGTCGCCATGGACGCCTTCGGCTTCGACTGGGCGGCCTGTGACGGCCTCAACGACGCGGGTCTGTCGATCGGCACCCTGTGGCTCCCGGAGACCGACATCCCGCTGGCCCCGCCGACGTCCGGCGCCGCGCCGGCGATCGATCTCATCCACTTCGGCTCCTGGATCCTGGGCACGTGCGCCACGGTCCAGGAGGTGCGCGACGCCTTCGCGACTGTGCAGGTGTGGAACGCTCAGGTCAAGAGGCTGTGGCCCGACGACCGCACCATGCCGGACGTGGTGAAGCCGCTGCTCGACTTCGCGTTTCCCATGCACCTGGCGGTGCACGACGCGCACGGCGGCGACCTCGTCGTCGAGCTCCTGCACGGGGCGCCCGTCTTTCACGACAACCCCGTGGGCGTGCTCACCAACTCGCCGACCTTCGACTGGCACGCGACGAACCTGCGTAACTACGTCAACCTGACGAACGTCGAGGCCAAGCCGCTGAACCTGATGGGCCTCGCGGTCGATCCGACCGGCAACGGGACCGGGCTGCTCGGCCTGCCCGGCGACGTGACTCCGCCGTCGCGGTTCGTCCGGGCCACCGTGCTGGCGGCCGTGTCCACGGCGGCGAACGACGCGCGCGCCGCCGTGAACCAGGTCTTCCACGCCCTCGACCTGGTGCACGTCCCCCGTCAGGTGGCCGCCTCCGGCGACTACACGCAGTGGTACGTGGCGCGCGATCACGACGAGCTTGTCTACTACGTGCGCACCTACGACTCGTGGGTCACGGACGCCCACGACCTCAAGGCCCTGAGCGTGTCCGACCCTGCCACCAAGCAGCGCGCGCTGCCTCTGCCGAGCGCCTGACCCGGCGCGGCCAACGGACCGTCGCGGGCGCCGCCGGCAGCGAACCTCCCGTGCTACCATCGCGAGCGTGACCATCGACCTGGCAGGAGAGACCGTACGCGCCATCGGCGCGCGCCTTGGCGGCGGCCGAAGCGCAGGCGCCGCGGGCGCGTCTCGGAGGTAGGGCGCTCGTGGCCGACTACTACGAGACGCTCGGGGTCGGCGCGGACGCCTCGCCGGAGGTCATCCAGCGCGTCTACCGGCAGCTCGCCAAGGCCTACCACCCCGACACGAACCCCGACAATCCGGCCGGCGCCGAGAAGCTCAAGAACTTGAGCGAGGCGTACGAGACCCTGAAGGATCCCGTGAAGCGGCGGAGGTACGACCGCAAGCTGAGCCTCGGCGCCGCGGGAGCGTCGCGGGCGCGACCGCCGGAGCAGGAGCGCGCCGCCCGGCGTGAGGCCGAGCAGGCGAGGCGGCGCCGGGCGGAGGAGGAGCGTCGCAGACGCGACGACGCGAGGCGCCGGCCTGAGGCGGCCGCGCGCAAACGCAAGGCCGAAGAGGAGCGGAGCAGACGCGACGAAGCCAAGCGCCCGAGCGAGGCGCCCGGGCGCACCCGCACGCAGGTGGCGCGCGAGCGGCTGCAAGCTCGCAAGAGGGCGCTTGCACATGCGCTCAGCTACTTCGCCGGGCGCGAGCTTGAGGATCGCGTGGCGACGCGCGTCGGATTCAGCCGCGACCGGGGTTGGCGGGCGGACGCCCGCTGCTTCATCCGCAGTCCCGAGGACCACGATCTCCTTCTGGGTCCGAGGGATGAGATCCTCGATGCCGTGCTGGCCGGCGCACGCCCGGAGCTCGAGCGCGTCAAGGGTACGGGCCGCATGGAGGAGCATCTGGCGCGCCGACTCGATGCCCACGAGCGTTATCTGGCCGCAGGCGGGGCGGCCGCCGGGAACCCCGACGCTGTGCGTCGGTCTGGGGCGCTCTGGCTCACCGAGGCTGAGGGCGCGTTTCACGCCGCTGTCTGGGCCGCGAGCTGCGTCGCTCGAGTGCGCGGCTATGAGAGGGACGTGGTCCAGGCCGCGCTGGATGAGGAGCGGCGGCTGCGTAGGCTGCAGGCCATGAACCCGGTCCGGCGCTGGCTCAAGACGCCGCCGGCTGGCGCCTCCGAGTACAGCGAGCGGGTCCCACGAGCTCGCGCCGGCCTCGAGAAGCAGGTGCGGATCCTGCGCCGCGAGTATCCAGCGCAGATAGGCCGGCTGCGCATGGCGCGAGATCCTCTTCTGGACGGTTTCGTCGAGCAGTGTCTGTTGCTGACCTCCGCGGCTGCCGAGTGCGCAGCGGATTATGTGTCGGCGGCGGAGGGATCCGTTGCCGGGCTGATCGACGCACGCCTCGATCGAATGGTCGCGACGGCGCGAGGCGCCGAGGCGCGGTAGGCGAACCAGAAGTGCAGCGCGCCGCCGCGCCAGGGGCGTTCCCGTTGCGGTCGCGGCTGTCGCGCGCGTCAGTCGGGTAGCATAGGGGTGTGGGCATCGACTTCACAGGGAGAGCCGTCCTCGTCACGGGGGCGAGCAGCGGCATCGGCCGCGAGATCGCGCTGCGCTTCGCCGTCGCGGGCAGTCGCCTGGCGCTCACCTACTTCGAGCACAGGGCGGAGGCCGAGGAGGTCGCCGAGCTGTGCCGTGGCCTCGGCTCCCCAGAGGTGCTCACGGCATCGCTGCACCTCGCCGACGACGACAGCCTGCGCACGCTCGTCGAGACGGTCGGCGACCGCTTCGGCGCCGTCGACATCCTCGTGAACAACGCGGGTGTCATCGTCTGGCGGCCCTTTCTCGCGCAGGACTTCGGCGACATCGAGAGCCAGGTCAGGGTCAACCTCGAGGGCGTCATGAAACTCATCTGGGCAATTCTGCCGATGGTGAGCGACGCCGTGATCACCATCGGCAGCACGGCGACCCTGCACCAGTCGCGCACGCCGCCGACGTACTGCGCGACCAAGTGGGGCCTGCGCGGCTTCGTCAAGGCGCTGGCCGTGGAGCGACCGGGAAAGCGCTTCGTCAGCGTGCACCCGACTGAGACGGCGACGCCCATGAGCGGCATGCAGGGCATGTCGCCGGAGCGCGTCGCCGACGTCGTCCTGCGAGTCGCCGCCGGCGACATCGAGGTGGAGCCCGGCGGCGACGTGGACATGCGCGATTACGCCGACGCGTGAAAAGGGCCGGGCGCGACTTCTCAGTCGCGCCCAGCCCTTCGCGCCGCCGGCGAGGGGGTGCGTGCGGTCACTCGTACTGGATGGCCTCGAGGATCCGCGTGCCCGCGGCGCGGCGCGCCGGCAGCACCGCCGCGACGACGCCGACGACCACGGCGAGCACGAGGAACACTCCGAGCTGCGTCCACGGCAGGCTGAAGGTCAGCCCGTCGCCGCCCAGCTGAGTGACGAACACGTAGGCCATGGCGACGCCGACCGCCGTGCCGAGCACCCCGCCGATCACGGCGGTGATGACGCTCTCGTAGCGCACCATCTGGCGGAGCTGCCGCCGGGTGGCGCCGATCGCCCGCAGCATGCCGATCTCGCGGGTGCGCTCGTGGACGCTGAGCACCAGGGTGTTGACGATGCCGAAGACCGAGATGAGGACGCTCATCGCCAGCAGGCCGTAGAACATCATCAGGATCTGGTCGACCTGCTTGTTGATGGTGTCGAGGTACTCTCCCCTGGTCATGACCTTCTGCGTCGGGAAGGCGGAGAGCGCCTTCTCGACCGCGTCCTGCGTCGCGCCGACGTTGGCGCCGTCCTGAGTGCGCACCATCGTGATGACGGAGGCGGTCGGCAGGTCGAGGGCCTTGAAGGCGTCCAGGCTGGTGACCATGCCGGTGAACGCCATCTGGTCGCGGTAGAAGCCGAGCACGGTGAGCTGGGCCTTCCTGCCGCCCTGCGTGGTGACGGTGATCGTGTCGCCGGCCTTGACCTTGGCGGCGAGCGGCGAGCCGTCCTCGAGCAGGACGTGATGCGCGTCCAGCTCGGCGAAGAGGCCGTCGCCGCCGCCGCGCTTCCAGTCGAGCGCCCAGACGCGGGCGAAGACGGCGGGGTCGACGGCGTAGGCGCTCGTGACGCCGCCCGTCTTGACCTTGAGATCGGCATACCCGGCGCCGGCCGCCGTGTCGACGCCCTGCACGGCGTCCAGAGAGCGGATGGCCCTCTGCGGCACGCCCATGAAGGCGGTGCGGTCCTGCACGACCAGCTCGGCGCGCGTGGACTTGTCGATCGCGCCGCCGAACGAGCCCTTCATCGCCTGGGCGAACACGGCGATGAACACGACCAGGGCGAGGCCGATCATGAGCGCCGCGGCCGTGGCGGCCGTGCGGCTCGGGTTGCGGCCGGCGTTGTCGCGGGCCAGACGGCCGCTGGTGGGCGCGAGCTTCTCCAGCGGCCAGCCGATGACGCGCGCCGCCGGCCGCACGACGAACTTGGCCAGCATCGCGATGGCGACGAAGAGGAGCAGCGCGCCGAGGCCCATGGAGAGCAGGCGGTTGCTGGTCGTCCCGTCGCTGAAGATGCCGTAGGCGAGCGAGGCGCCGCCGAGGCCGGCGATGGCCAGGGCGATCGCCGTCGTGAACTTCGTGAAGCGGGTCGGCGGCAGGGCGGCGCCCTCCTGGAGGGCGGCCACCGGCGGCACGCGCGTCGCGCGCAGGGCCGGAGCCAGGGCGGAGACCAGGGTCACGCCGACGCCGACGAGCGCGGCGATGAGGATCGTCCGCGCCTCGAGGGCGATGCCGGCGGTGGGGATGTCGGCGCCCATGGTCTTGAAGAGCAGGTTGATGGCCCTGGCGACGCCGAGGCCGGCGACGATGCCGGCGGCCGAGGCGAGCACGCCCAGCGTGAGCGCCTCGGCGACCACGGAGCGGAGCACCTGGCGGCGGCTGGCGCCGAGGGCGCGCAGCATGGCGAATTCGCGGCGCCGCTGCGCCACCGTGATGCTGAAGGCGTTGAAGATGATGAACGCGCCGACGAAGACGGAGACGCCGGCGAAGGCCAGAAGTATCGGCGTCAGGAAGCCGGTGATGGAGGCGGCCGACTGGGCGGTCGCGTCGGTGGCCGCCTGCTCGCCGGTCGTGACGTTCACCGTCGCCGGCAGCTCGGCTTTGACGCGCGCGGCGAGCTCCTCGGGAGTCACGCCGGGGTCGGCGGAGATCGAGACGCCGCTCAGCTTGCCGGGCTCGCCGCCCCAGCGCTGCACGTCCTGCAGGCGGCCGGCGATGACGACGGCGCCGCCCATCGAGCTCTGGTTGCCCCACTCGAAGACGCCGACGACCTTGACCTGCTCGAGGCCGGCCGCGGCGGCGACGGCGAAGCCGTCGCCGGGCTTCAGGCCGGCCTCGTCGGCGAGGCTCTTGATGATGACGACCTCGTTGCGCGCTTCCGCGCCGCGGCCGGCGACCAGTGTCGACTGGTTGAAGGGCTCGCCGGGATTGGTGGTGAGCAGCGTCGGAGCGCCGCCGGTCTGGACGGTCTTGCCGTCCACGATCGCGGCGCCCAGCGTCTGGTACGTGCCGGCGGCCCTGGCGACGCCCGGCACCCCCTGGATCTGCGCGAGCATCGTGGTGTTCAGCGTCTGCGGGACGGCGCCGCTGCTGTCCATCGCGGTGAACGCCGTCTTCGGCGACACCTGCACGGCGGTGCCCTTGAACGATGTCTTGAAGATGTCGGCGAAGCCGTTGTCGATCTGGTCGGTGAGCACGTAGGTGCCGGTGATCATCGCCACGCCGAGCAGGATGGCGAGGACGGTGAGGACCGTGCGGAGTGGCCGGCTGGCCAGGCTGCGGAAGGCGAGGCGGGTCATCGCGCGCTCCTCTCGTCGGCGAGCGGCGCGGTCTCGAGGTACTTGATCGTGTCGTAGATGTCGTCGCGGGTCATGCGCTCGCGGTCGAGCTCGATGCGCCCGTCCTTGAGAAAGACGATGCGGTCGGCGATGCTCGCCGCGCCGGCGTCGTGGGTGACCATGATCACCGTCTGGCCGAAGTCGTCGACGCTGCGGCGCAGGAGGTCGAGGACCTCGCCGCCGGTGCGCGAATCGAGGTTGCCGGTGGGCTCGTCGGCGAACAGGACGGCCGGCCGGGTGATGAGGGCGCGGGCCACGGCGACGCGCTGCTGCTGGCCGCCGCTGAGCTCGGCGGGACGGTGCGTGAGGCGGTCGCCGATCCCGATGGCGTCGATGACGGTGCGCCGCCACGTCTCATCGGCGCGGCGTCGCGCCAGCGAGAGCGGCAGCACGATGTTCTCGTCGGCGGTCAGAGTAGCCAGCAGGTTGAAGCTCTGGAAGATGAAGCCGATCTTGTCGCGGCGCAGCTGCGTGAGCTTCTTCTCCTTGAGCCGCGTGATCTCGACGCCGTCGATCTGCACGCGGCCGCCGGTGGGCTGGTCGAGGCCGGCGAGGATGTGCATCAGCGTGCTCTTGCCCGAGCCGGACGGCCCCATGATGGCCGTGAGGCGACCCTCGGCGATGTCGATGTCGACGTCGCGCAGGGCGTGCACGGCGGCGTCGCCCTTGCCGTAGGTGCGCGTGAGCCCGCGCGCCGCGACGACCGCGCGGGTCTCGGCGGCGTAGGCGCGCTCGAGCTCTGCGATGCTGGGGGCGAGGCGCTCGCGCTCTGCGGTGATGACTTGCTGCATGGTTCCTCCTCATGGGATGACTGGACGAAGGCTACGCGCGCCTGGCGGCCGGCGAATCGCCCGGGGGTGGTCAATGCGGGAGGATGCGAGGGGGAGATTGACGAGGGCGCGCCTACCCCGGCCGGGGGAGCCGCGGTCGGTGGGGGTAGAGGCCGGCGGGCGGCGCTGGGGCCTGCGGCCTCGCCGCCCGCCGCCGGCCGTACCCCCGCCGAGGTAGTGCTAGAAGCGCACGGCGGCGAGGAAGTCGTCGGCCGCGCGGCGGAAACCCGGCGCGTACATGCACATTGCAGGATGGTCGGCGGCGTTCGCGTGCCAGCAGCGGCAATCGGGGAGCTGCTCCGCCAAAGCTGCCTGCCGAGCGTCGAGGAAGGGGAGCAAGGGATCGGCCGGGCTGCCCGTGAGCAGCACCGGGCAGCCGATCTGCGCGAGCTGTCCGGCAAAGGGGTCCCAGCCGCCGGCCGCGGCCAGGCGCAGATGAAAGGCGCTGTCGGCGGCCACGACTGCCTCCCAGTCGGGGCCGTGGGCGGCTTGCCAGAATCCGCGCAGCCTCCTGTTGGCGAGGCGCTGGCCAAGGGAGAGGACTCCCCGGCCGAGGACGATGTCGAGGAGCTCCGCATCCGCCCTCTCCCTCTGACGGGCCATGCCGTGCGTGGCGGGGTCGCGCTCGTGCACGACCCTCTCGAGATCCTCGGCCGTCAGGCGCTCGACGCAGCCGTCGGCGACCACGCCGGCGACTCGCTCCGGATCCCATAGCGCCGTGAGCAGCGCGACGCAGCCGCTGCCGCGCGTGCCCATCACGGCGTAGCGCGCGGCGCCGAGGTGGGCGGCGAGAGCCGCCGCCTGAGCGGCGCCGTCCTCCCACCAGTCCGCCGGCCAGGTGGGCAGACGGTCCGACCCGCCGGTCCCGAGAAAGTCGAGGGCGGCGACGCGGAAGCGCCGCCCGAAGTGCTCGAGCTCGGCCGAATAACTGGCCGACGAGGCCGTGTTGCCGGGGAGGAGCACGAGGAGCGGCCTGCCGGGCTCACCGGCTTCCCGATAGAAGAGCCGATACCCGTTCCACGCTACGTAAGGCACGCCGCTCCCTCCGCGCGCTCGCGGATTCCGCGCATCATGCGCTCCTCCATGAGGAAGTGCACGGGTTCGAGGAGCAGCGGTCGGGCGAGTCGCGCGGCAAGCGTGTCCGCCCAAGCGGCCCGGCAACGGATGATGAGCCGCGTCGTGTGCTCATTCACCGGGTCCAGAACGAACGCCCAGCAGAATGCCAGCTCGCCCTTGAAGAAGCTGCCCGGCGCCTGCGGCGGCTCGCCGGGCGCGCCGCTCAGGATGACAAAGGCGCGCTCCGCCTCGAGCACGGCGATGGTCATCTTCATGGATTCGTCCGGGTCGAGGGTCACGTAGTCCTCGCCGACGTGGAGATCCTGCCACTCGGGGCGGATGGCGGCGGCGCTGTGGATGTCCAGGCCCATCAGGTTCTCGAGGACGTCGTAGGTGTAGAAGCCGCCGCGATTTTGGCCGAGCTGAACGAGCCACGGCCACACGGCGGCGGCCGGCGCCCTCACGGTGATGGCGCGCGTCGTCACGTACAGGGGGTTCGCCACGAGGTCGTCGCCCGGCAGCGGCCGGACGACCTCGTCGCAGGTCGCGCCCCAGGCTAACGTGCGCGGGCGTAGCGCCGTCCAGGCGCCCACCCCCGCCGCCGCCGCGCCGGCGCCCACGAGCATCATCGTGCGGAGTCCGTGCTTCATGGTCAGCCTCCCGTGTCCGTCGCGGCCGTCTCGCCGCGCTCGATCTCTTCTATGACTGCCGCAAACGACGCGGCCACCACCACGGCGCCCGCGTCGGTGAAATGGACGCCGTCGCTGGTGAACGGCCCGCCGCCGGCGGCCGCGGCGAAGGCGGGGCGCAGGTCCAGCGCGATTGCGTCGTCTCGCGCGTCGGACAGCCGGGCGATGACGTCGCCGAGCTCGTCGGCGCGCTCCTGCCAGATGGAACCGTCCGCCTCCAGGACTATCGGCCGCACGCACACGAGGCGTGAGGCCCGCGCGGCCGTCCACTCCACGAGCTTCTCGTAGTCGCCACGGGTGCGCGTCAGTCGCTCCGCCGGGCCCCAGCCGTGCCCGGCCCCATCGCCGACCGCGTCCCAGGCGCCCATCACCGCGTCGTTGACTCCGACCCAGATGAATGCCAGGTCGACCGGATCCAAGCCGCGGTGCGCCACGCGGCGCAGCAGGTCGGCGACGGTGTCGCCGGCGCGCCCCAGATTCAGCAGCTCGTGCCGCGGCAGCCGCGTCTGCAGCAGCGGGAAGTAGGCGGCGCCGGGCCAGCCCTCTGTGAGACTGTCGCCGAGGAATGCGATCTGCATGAGAGGAGTCTACGTCCAAGGGCGTCGCGGTGTACGCTTCCGCTGGGCTCCGGAGCGCGGCGCCCGGCCAACGCTGATGAACGAACGCTACCGTCATAGGCAGGTCGGATGGACGTTGATCGTCCTCGCGGTCGCCGTCGTGCTGGCGGAGCTCACCATCGTGGCGTTCAGCGCCCCCCAGAGCACGTTGGCTCTGGCGCTCGCCGGCGCGCTCGTCGCCGTCGTGGCCGTGGTGCTGGGGCTGTTCGCGACCCTCACCGTGGTGGTGGACGACCGCACGGTGAGCCTCTCGTTCGGCCTCGGCTCGCTGCGCCGCGAGGTCGTGCTCGCCGACGTCAACGCCGCCCGCAAGGTCCGTGATCACTGGTATGACGGCTGGGGCGTGCGCATCATCCCTCGAGGCCGCCTCTACAACGTAGGCGGGCTCGACGCTGTGGAGCTGGAGATGGAAAACGGCCGCGTGGTCCGCATCGGGACGGATCAGCCCGACGCGTTGCTCGCGGCCATCAACGCGGCACTGACGGACCACCACCTCCCGACATGAGCCCGGCGCACCATACCTGCGACGACGCGCGGGGCGTGCCTGCCCCGGGCGCCGCCGATGTTCTCGTCACCCGCGTGGTGCTTCACGGCCTGCTCGGCGGGGCGTATCGCCGCTTCGTGGACCGGATGGGCCTGCGCGGCGACGAGCGCGTGCTCGACTACGGCAGCGGCAGCGGGGCCGCCGCCCGCTACATCGCGAAGCGCCTCAGGGCGGGCGGCGGACGTCTGACCTGCGTGGACATCTCGCCGCGCTGGCAGCGCGCCCTTCGCCGCACGCTGCGCGGGTACGAGGATGTGGACTACGCGCTCGGCGACGTGCGTGCGCTCGGCCTTCCGGACGCGAGCTTCGATATCGTCCTCGTCCACTGGATGCTGCACGACGTACCGGTCGCCGACCGGCCGTCTGTCCTTGCCGTCCTGGCGCGTCTTCTGCGACCCGGCGGGCGCCTGTTCATCCGCGAGCCGGCCGGCCCCGGAGAAGGCGCCGCCGCGGCCGTGCGTAGCTTGTTGAGCGGCGCCGGACTGAGCGAGCTGCGCGGCGTCGAGAGCTCGGCGTTCTTCCTCGGTCCCAACTACAGCGGAGTGTGGGGAAGGTCGGAGGACTGAATCCGTTCTCCGGGCGGCACGGCCAAGCCATCCGGCAGCCGGCGCGCCTCCCCCATTCCGGCGGCCTGAAGAAGCCCGCCTCGCGCGGTGTCGCCACGCCCACCTCCGGTCCGCCGGGAGCATAGCGCACGGTCGGCGCGGCGACGGAATAGAATGGCCTCGACCACGAGGAGGCGTCATGAGAGGCGACACGCAGTTGCTCAGCGCGCGTTCGGTGCGCTGGATCGATATCGGCGTCATCGTGTGGGTCGTGGTGTGGGTGGCGCTCGGGGTGCTCATCTGGCACGACATCCGCGCCCAGTCGCAGCTCAGCGCGGACGTCATCAAGATCGGCACGGCCGTCAAGGATACAGGGCAAGCTCTCAGCGTCGTGGGTGGTCTGCCGCTGATCGGCGGTAGTATCGGCGACTTCGCCGCGAAGATCGAGAAGATGGGCGCCGAGGTCACGGCGAGCGGCCAGGAAAGCAGCGCGGGCATCGAGCGCATCGCCGTGATCGCCGGGCTGGGGGTGGGCATCCTGCCGGCCGCCATGATCCTCTTCCTGTACCTCCCTGTGCGGGTGCGCTGGCGGCGCTGCGTCGGGGCGGTCGCGGACGCGCTGCCCGGCTCCTCCGGCGACCCGGTCTTCGAACAGTACCTGGCGCGGCGCGCCGCGGACACGCTGCCCTGGGACCGCCTGCGGGCGCTCAGCGACGACCCGTGGCGGGCGATCGCGAGCGGCGACTACCGCGACTTGGCCGACGCCGAGCTCGCGCGGCTGGGGTTGCGCCGGCCGTAGCGGGCCGCGCGCGGCGCCGGCCGCACGAGGCCGGCCTCGGAAAGCCGCCTGCGGCGGCCGGCCCCTCACTTCACCGTCAGCGTGTTGCTCCCCAGCGGCGTCTGGGCGGCGTTGCCGGCCAGGTCGCGGGCATCGACGGTGAACCGGTAACTGCCGCGCGCGAGCTTGCACGTGAAACGCGCGCGGCTCTCCTCGCCGGTCGGCTGCAGACCAAGGGCCAGCGTCTTCCTGACCGTGCCGCCCGGCGTGGCGATGGTGATCGTCACCGTGGCGCCGGCGCTCTGGTCGTCGGTGACCATGTAGTACAGCGTGGCCGTCTTGCCCTTGCGCACGCTCGCCGCGCGAGGCGCGACTGTCTGCGGGCCGAGCGTGTCGCCACCGGCGTTGCCCTTCCACGTGTTGTAGGCGTAGTTGAGCAGCGGCAGCAGCTCCGCCGTGGCCTTCTGGTCGCCGGCGGCGTTCGGGTGGTCGTCGCCGCCGCTGGGGTACATGAGGTGGTCGACGCCGTCGTCGGTCTTGTGCTGGACGGCGCCGTTCCAGACGCGGTGATGGTTGCCGCCCTCGAGGCCCACGTCGCTGGCCCCACCGCCCGTGCGGCTGCTGAGCACGTTGTAGAAGTCGAAGACGAAGACGTTGCCGTAGGCGTAGCCGGCGAGCCACTCGTCGACCAGCCAGTCGGCGAGGGCGCGGCCGTTGGCGGGGATCTGCGGAGACTGGATAGGCGGCGCCACGAGGCACACGAAGAGCTTCTCCCGATGGGCGGCGAAGTAGGGCAGCAGGTCCTTGTAGACGCCCTTCGCGTTGGCCACCGTGAAGTCCTCGCCGCCGGCGCCCTGGCCCTTGAGCGGGTTGCTCGCGATTGGCGGCGGCGTGGCCGCGGCGCTGCCCAGCAAATCGGAGTTGGGGAAGCAGCTCTTGAACAGCACGATCTCGTTGGGGCCGCCGGGGTCGCTCTCGAGGCGCGAGTAGCCGCAATTCTGGCCGCTCTCGGCGTAGAGCGCCGTCATGAAGGTGGGCGCATCGGGGCTGCGGAACCACGTCCACCAGTGGCCGATGTCGGTGCGGTCGCCGATGGCCTCCGGCCCCCAGCCGTAGTTGGTGTCGCTGACGAAGTAGTTGTTGTCGCGGAGCGCCATCCCGAGGCGGCCGTGCTCGTCGGCCAGCCAGGCCTCGCCGGTGGAGTGATGGATGAAGACGAGCTTGACGGGCGCGGCCGGCGGAGCGGTGTTCACGGCCGCGCCGGCCGCGCCCGGCCAGGCCAGCCAGACGGCGAGCAGAAGGAGGACGGCGCCGAGCGGCAGCGCCGCCGCCAGGATCCGGGCGGCGCTCACTCTCGGCGCTTCGGCGGTGCGTGCAAAGTGCATAGGGTCACCTCCGCGATAGTTGCTCAAGAGTCCTTGACGCGCGCCCAGGCCTTCTCGTACAGCTTCTCGGTCGCGCCGAGATTCTCGATGAAGCGCAGTCGGTCGAGGACGTCCTGCGGCGGGAAGATCGCCGGGTTGTCCAGGACCTCCGCCGGAATGAACCGCCTGGCGGCCTGGTTGCCGGTGTCCACCTGGCTGGCGACCGCGTTCAGAGCCGACACCTCGGGCGTCAGGTAGTACTCGATGAAGCGGTTTGCCCCCTCTGGATTCGGCGCGCTTTCGGGGATGCAGAGCGAGTCGATCCAGCGGAAGCCGCCGGCCTTGGGGATGGTGAAGCCGAGGTCGGGGTTCCTTTTCTTGGCGAGCTGTACATCGCTGGAGTAGCCGTGCGCGCAGACCAGCGCGCCGGCGGCCAGCAGCTCGAGATAGGTGGCCGAGTCGAAGCCGCGAATCACCTTCTTGGCCTCGATCAGCCAGTCGGCCGCCGCGTCGATCTCGCCGGGGTCGCGCGTGTTGGGGTCGTCGCCCAGGGCGAAGAGGGCGGCGCCCATGGAGTCACGCAACTCGTCGAGCATGGTCATCTTGCCGGCGTGCGCCGTGTCGAGGAACACATCCCATTCGGGCGGCACGTCGAAGACGGTAGTGTCGTAGCCGATGCCGGTGGTGCCGGTGGCCCACGGCACGCTGAAGCGGTTGCCGGGATCGAAGGGCTCGGCGCGGAACGCGGGGGCGAGGTTGTCGAGGCTGGTCACGATCTCGCGATCGAGTAGCTGGAGCAGACCGAGCTTGCGCAGCCGCTGCAGGAGGTACTCGGACGGGACGATGAGGTCGAACGAGGTGCCCTTGCGGCCCCTGCGCCTGGCGACGTCCGCCAGGATCAGGCGCTCGGCGAGCTCGTCGTTCGAAGCATAGGTCTCGTACGAGACGTACAGACCCGACTCGGCCGTGAAGTCCGCGAGGATGGTGGGATCGATGTAATCCTGCCAGTTGAGGAAGAGGAGGCGGTTGTCGCTGGGTGTGCCGCAGCCGCCGAGCAGCGGCGACAGCCACAGCGCCGCCCCGCCGAGCGCCCCCAGCTCCAGAAGCTTCCTGCGCGTGATCGACCGGGCGTCGCCCATGACCTACACCACCACCAATACCGGCACGGCGGCGTGCCGCGAGACCTTCTCGGACACTCCGCCGACCATGATCCTGCGGACTCTCTCCACACCGCCACCGACTTCGTGGGTCAGTCCCTGCCGTCCGATGACGATGAGATCGACCGCTTCGTCGTCGGCGACCTGCAGGATGCCGCGGGCCACGTCGCCACGCACCACCACGCCACGCGCCCTGACGCCTTTCTGCCGCAGGAGGAGGACCGACTCCTCCGCCAGGGTCTGCGCCTCTTCCAGAAGGCCCGCCTGCACGCTCTCTATGAAGGCGGCGCCGCGTCCGCGCATGGTGAGCGGTGGGTCGAACGCGACGACCACGACTATCTCGGCGTCGTTGTTGTGGGCCGCGAGGACAGACCAGGCCAGCGCGCGCTCGGCGGTGTGCGAGCCGTCGAACGGGACCAGGATCCTGCCGAGATCAGGCGCCTCCGGGAGGACGACCGGAGCCTCCCAGTCGTCTGGGCGCTTGTACTGGCTCATGGCGATCCCTCCTCCGTGGCCTGCGGCTCCCGGGGTGCACGCGGCTCCTCCGCCCAGGCGTTGCGCAACTCGCAGGACTCGAAGTCGAAGACGTAGTCGACGCCGCGGCGGCGCTTGCGGCGACGCAGCAGGTAGTACATGGCGGGCCCGGTCGCCAGGCCGATCGCTGCCCAGCCGATGCCCTGCACGGCGCCCACGTCGAGCACCTGGAAGTACACGGCGAGGACGATCACGAACACCGGGAAGAGGGTCATGAGCCCCACGCCCACCCATCCCCCGGGGACCTTGAACGGCCGCACCATGTTCGGCCGCTTGATCCTGAGCACGATCAGCGAGGCGAACTCCAGCACCAGGGCGCAGGCGTAGATGGTGACGTCGATGGCCACCAGGCTGCCGAACGCCGACAGCACCAGGACGGAGCAGATCGAAGCCTGGATGATGATGGCCAGAGTCGGCGTGCCGAAGCGGGGGTGCAGCCTGGTGAGCCGCGGCGGGAAGAAGCCGTCGCGGGCCAGCGCGAAGGGGATGCGGCTGTACTGCAGCAGCCAGGCCGAGTAGAGGCCGATCGCCGAGATCATGGCCGTGATCGTCATGAGCGTCCCCAGCCATGGGCCCCCGACCTTTGCGGCCACCACGTTGTAGGCGCCGGCCGTCCACTCCACGTTGGTGGCGCCCACCACGCTCAGGCACACGAACGTGGGGATGAAATAGATCAGCGTGATGACCGGCAGCGTGATCGCCAGCGCCCGCGGGTAGTCGCGCCGCGGATTGTCGATCTCGCCCATGACCGTGGAGAGCCCGTCCCAGCCC
>Ga0194057_10000476_pt1 | contig 20662 bp, 24 predicted proteins | sample SepL4415m_MetaG_FD_155474 | JGI IMG/M metagenome (GOLD analysis project Ga0194057, IMG submission 155474) | Anoxic zone freshwater microbial communities from boreal shield lake in IISD Experimental Lakes Area, Ontario, Canada - Sep2016-L442-15m | ecosystem: Environmental > Aquatic > Freshwater... | reverse complement strand
ATTCACCAGCTCCCTGGCGGCTTGCTGCACCTGTGCCAGATGCTCCGGGCCCAGGAAGGACTCGGCGTAGATCTTGTAGACATCTTCGGTGCCGGACGGACGCGCCGCGAACCAGCCGTTGGCGGTGGTGACCTTCAACCCGCCCAGCGGCGCGCCATTGCCCGGTGCGGCAGTGAGCTTGGCGGTAATCGGCTCACCGGCGAGTTCGGTGGCGCTCACCTGCTCAGCCGACAGCTTGGACAGCCGGGCCTTCTGCTCGCGGTCCGCGGGCGCATCGACGCGGGCGTAGACCGGGGCGCCGTACTTACCGGCGAGCTCGACATAGCGCTGTGACGGGGTCTGTCCCGTCACTGCGAGGATCTCCGAGGCCAGCAGCGCCAGAATGATGCCATCCTTGTCGGTGGTCCACACCGAGCCGTCCTTACGCAGGAACGACGCGCCGGCGGACTCCTCGCCGCCGAATCCGATTGTGCCGCCGATCAATCCGTCGACGAACCACTTGAAGCCGACGGGTACTTCAACCAGGGTGCGGCCCAAACCGGCGACCACCCTATCGATGATCGAGGAACTCACCGCGGTCTTGCCCACCGCGACACCGGCCGGCCAGTCTGGGCGGTGGGTACAGAGGTAATCGATCGCGACGGCCAGGTAGTGGTTGGGGTTGAGCAGACCGCCGTCGGGAGTGACGATGCCGTGCCGGTCGGCGTCGGCATCATTGCCGGTGGCGATCTGGTAGGACTCCCGGTTGGCGATCAGTGACGCCATCGCGTTGGGCGAACTGCAGTCCATCCGGATCTTGCCGTCGGTGTCCAGGGTCATGAACCGCCAGGTGGCATCCACCAGTGGGTTGACCACCGTGAGGTCGAGGTTGTGGCGTTCGGCGATCGCACCCCAGTAGTCGACGGCAGCCCCGCCGAGGGGGTCGGCACCGATCCGGATGCCTTCGGCCCGGATCGCGTGGATATCGACCACATTCGGCAGATCGTCGATATAGGCGTTCATGTAATCGTGGCGCTGGGCGGCGTCCAGAGCGCGCGCCAGCGGCACCCGTTTCACCTCCGCGCAGCCGCCCCGCAGGATCTCATTGGCCCGTGTGGCGATGACTCCGGTGGCGTCGGTGTCAGCCGGGCCGCCGTTGGGCGGGTTGTATTTGAAGCCGCCGTCTCGGGGCGGGTTATGCGACGGCGTGACGACGATCCCGTCCGCCAACTGCGCGCTGCGGCCCCGGTTATAGGCCAGGATGGCGTGACTCACCGCTGGCGTCGGGGTGTAGCGATCAGCCGAATCAATCAGCACCACAACATCATTGGCGGCGAGTACCTCCAGTGCTGATACCCAGGCCGGCTCGGACAGACCGTGGGTGTCGCGGCCGATGAAGAGCGGTCCGGTGGTGCCTTGTGCGGCGCGGTACTCAGCGATCGCCTGGGTGGTGGCCAGGATGTGCGCCTCATTGAACGCGCCGTCCAGGCTGGACCCTCGGTGCCCGGAGGTCCCGAACGCGACCTGCTGGGCGATGTCGCCGGGGTCGGGTTTCACGGTGTAGTACGCGGTGACAAGGTGGGACAGATCGATCAGGTCTTCAGGTTGCGCAGGCTTACCGGCGCGGGGATTAGCCACCATGGTGCTGATTGTGCACCGCGCGGGGCGATACTTGCTCCGGTTGTCACTCATCGTTAAGGAGGTAGACGGTGTTCGGCCACGACAATCGGGAACTGGCGGCAGTTTTCGTCGGCGGCGCGCTGGGGACGCTCGTGCGGGCGGGCCTGGGCACGCTGAGGGTGGCCGATCCCGGCCGGTGGCCGTGGCCGACGTTCACGGTGAACATCATCGGGGCGTTCCTGGTGGGCTACTTCACCACCCGGCTCATGGAGCGGCTGCCGCTGTCCACTTACCGCCGGCCGGCTCTGGCCACCGGGTTGTGCGGCGGCCTGACCACGTTCTCCACCATGCAGCTCGAGACCCTGATCATGATCAGGTACCACTACTACGGCCTGGCCCTCGGCTACACCGCAGCCAGCATCACTGCGGGACTGCTCGCGGTGTATCTCGCAACAGCTGTCGCGCGGCGGGTCAGATTCACCTGATGAACGTCGCGGTGTGGGCCGGTGTGATGGGCATCGGCGGGCTCGCAGCAGTAAGCCGATTCCTGGTTGACCGTGGGATATCCCGACGCATCAAAGGCTTATTCCCGCTCGGCACGTTGGTGGTGAACATCAGTGGGGCGCTGATGCTGGGGTTCCTGTCCCGCCTGGTCGGCGGTCCGATCGTGAGCGACACGGTGGCGTTCTTGGCCGGCAGCGCCTTCCTCGGCGCCTACACCACATTCTCGACGTGGATGCTGGAGACCGAGCGGTTCACCGAGGAACGCCGAATCCGGCCCGCCGCTGCCAATATCATTGTCAGCGTGGTCCTCGGCCTCGCGGCGGTAGCGGCCGGCCAGTGGCTGGCCAGTTTGCTGTGAGCTCCGCCCATCTGAAACTGACGTCGTATCTCGCCGCCCGCCAGCGGACCGGTCAGCAGTATCTGGCCGATGCGATGCTTGATCTGTTCGCCGACAGCGGCGTCGCGCACAGTGTGATGTTGCGTGGAATCGCCGGTTTCGGTCAGCACGGCGAGATCCGCAGCGACGAGTCACTGACCCTGGCTGATGATCCATCGATACAGATCAGCGCGATTGACACGGCCGCGACGATCAGCGCCCTGGCCACAGGCGTCGCTGATATGACGAGCAGCGGGCTGATGACCGTGGAGTCGGTCGCGCTCCTGGGTAACGATCCGGCTGCACTGTTACTGCCTGAGGGGTCCGAGGAGGTCAAACTGACGATGCATATCGGCCGCAACCGACGCATCGACGGCCGCGAAGCCTTCAAGGTGATTTGCGAGCTGCTATACCGACATCACTTCGCCAGCGCCTGCGTGCTGCTCGGAGTCGACGGCACCTTCCGCGGCGGACGCCGTCGAGCCCACTTCTTCGGCAGCAATAGCGCGGTCCCTCTGATCATCGTCGCCGTGGGCAGCTCCGACGATGTTCGCCGGGCGATGCCTGCTCTGACCGCCCTGCCGCACCGGCCAATGATCACCGCTGAGCGAGTGCAGGTCTGCAAGCGGGACGGCCTGGTGCTCTCACGCCCACCCGTGCTGCCCGCACACGACGGTCAGGGCCGCCCACTGTGGCAGCAGCTGGTGATCGACACCTCGGAGTCCACCCAGCATCATGGGGAGCCAATTCACCGCGCCCTGATCCAGCGATTATGGGAATCCGGCACCAGCGGCGGCGCCACGGTGCTGCGGGGCGTCTGGGGCTTTCACGGCGCCCATGAACCTCACGGCGACAAGCTGATCCAGTTCGGCCGACACGTACCGGTATTGACGGTCGTCGTCGATACGACCGACGGCATCGCGCGCAGCTTCGAAGCCGTCGACGAGATCACCGGAAAACACGGGCTGGTCACCTGCGAGACCGTGCCGGCGTTGATGACCTTCCGCGGCGGCGTGCGGCACGGCTCCCTCGACCTGGCCGACTACCCGGACTGATTTCACGAACGCATTAATACCTCGTTGAGCACAGCGAGATGGCTCTGCTTGATCTCCTTGGTCGCAGTCACAAGGGTGAGCGGGCCCGCGTTGGCCAGCGCCCGCTATAAAGTTACGCGTCACTCACGCCGCAACGAGGAGGTCGCTATGGCAGTCCAACCCGCCCGCTCGCTGACCGCAATGGCCGTCGCTCTGGTCTCGGCTGCGGGCCTGGCCGGCTGTGCTGCGAAACAATCCCAGACGGCGGCCTCGTCGGCCACCTCCCCCACATCCACCACATCATCACCGGCGAGCGCGCCCGCCGCGCCGACCATGGCGGCACGCATGGAGAAATGGATTGATCTCAAGGCAGGCGACTGCCTGGCCGGGCCTCCGTCCACCGATCCGGCAGAGGTCACCGTCACCGTCGTCGACTGCGGCACACCGCATCTGGCCGAGGCGTACCTGCGGGCGGATATTCCGGTTGACGCGGCCGTCACCATCACCGCCAACCAACAGTGTGGGGCGGGCTTCACCCAGTACACCGGGCTTCCGATCAACGGCAGTCCGTACACGATCAACTATCTGATCGATTCCGAACAGGACCGCACGGCCAACAATCCCTTGCCGAGCACTGTGATCTGCCTGCTTCAAGGCGCGCAGGGTCAATCGCTCACCGAATCGGCCCGGCGTTGAGACTCGTTGAACTAGCGCGCGGCGAAGAACTGCGCGCTGGCCTGTGATGCACTGATCCCCTGACTGGTCGGGCCGACCATCGCTTCCGGAAGCGCGAATCGTCCTGCAGGCCAAGTGTGTCCACCGCCGTCGATACTGACCAAAGACACCTCGGTACCGCCCGCGCATCCGGCGGCCACCGATCTCCTGATCTCACCCGGCGCGGGCGGTTCGACAACCAGCGGACCGGGACAGCCGTCGAGGGCGGCCCACCGCGCCGCCGTCGCCGGGGCCGAGATGATGTCACTGGCTCCCCCGCGTCCGACCATGCCGCCGCCGTTGTAGGGCACGACCGGGTCGGCAGTTCCGTGGATCGCCAGCACCGAGACCGGCCGCGAGGGCGCGCAGGGCACGCCGGATCCCAATGTTCCGGCGACGGGCGCGATCGCGGCGACGAGGTCAGCACGATCACAGGCCAACCGGTTGGCCATGAACGCACCGGCGGACATCCCGGTAACGAAGACCCGCCCCTGCGGGATCGCGTATTCGGCCGACAACCGGTCGATGAGTGCGGCCAGGAAGCCCACATCGTCGACGCCCTGGCGGTCGGGCACCGAGGCGCCGCGACCGTCGGCCCAACTGAGGTCGATGCCGTCGGGATAGGCCACGACGAAGCCGTACTGGTCGGCCACGGCGTTGTAGCCGGTCAACCCGGCCTGGTCCCCACCGTTCATTCCGGAACCGTGCAGATTGAGCACCAGTCCGGTCGGGGCGCCACCGGCCGGGGCGTGCACAAAATAGATGCGTTGCAGTCCGCCGACCGTCAGCACGCCGGGCGGATCACCGGGGTTGGCCGATGCGGGTGCGACGGTGACGGAGCCGAGCACCAGGGCGGCGACGACCGCCGTCATGCGCGCAATCACGCCTGACAGTCTGCCCCAGCGGATCAGATGTGCAGAATCGCCTTCGCGATCAGGAAGTAGACGATGAGACCGGAGGCGTCGACGAAGGTGGTGATGAACGGGTTGGAGAACACTGCCGGGTCGGCGTGCACCGCCTTGGCGATGATGGGCATCGCCCCGCCGACAGTGGCGGCCATCGTGCACACGCTCAGCAACGTCAGGCCGATGACCAGTCCCAGGGATCGATCGAAAATCACGCTGGTCAAAACGAACCCCACCGTTCCCAGAATCGCACCGAGGGAAATGCCCACCAGGAATTCGCGAGACACCACCTTGCCGACGTCACGCGGGGTGACGTCGCGTAACGCCAGGGCGCGGGTGACGGTGGTCGCAGCCTGATTGCCGGTGTTCCCGCCGGTGCCGATCAGCAGCGGCACGAACAACGCCAACGTCACCACCTTCTCGAGGGTGGCTTCGAAAGTATCCAGCACCTGGACGGTGAGCGCCGCGCCGATGGCCAGCACCAGCAGCCACACCACCCGCGAGCGCACCAGGCTGCCGACGCTGGTCGTCAGGTACGGCTGGCGCAGACCCTCCGAACCACCGATGCGGGCCTGGTCCTGGCTGTCGGCGTCTTCCAGAATCGCCAACGCATCGTCGACGGTGAGGATGCCGACCAGCCGAGTGTCGTTGTCCACCACGGGAAGTGCCAGATACTTGCCGTCGGCGCAGCGTCGCGCGGCGTCCTCGGCGGAGTCGGTGGCGCGGGCCGAATCGGCGGGCCGCATGATGGCGGCGACCAACGTGTCCGGCGGCGATCCCATCAGAGCGCGCAGGCTCACCACACCGAGCAGAACCCGGTCGGCGTCGATCACCGGCAGGGTGTAGATCGTCTCCGGGTAGTCGAGGGTCCGCAGGATTTCGCGCAGCGCCGCGGACGCCGGCAGGTTCGGGTCGAGTCCGATGACTTCCGGACTCATCCGTCGACCGATCGACTTTTTCGGATAGCCGAGGATGTCCGCGGTGAGATCACGCTGCTCGGGAGAGAGGCCCTGCATCAACCTGCTCGCGACCGACGCGGGCAATTCGTCGATCAGTGCCACCCGGTCGTCGGGTTCGAGGTCGGCGAACGCCGCCGTCACCTCTTCGTCCTGCAAAGAACTGATCAGGTCCCTCTGCAGCACCGGATCCAGATCCTCGAAGACCTCCGAGGCCTGCGTCTTGGGCAACAACCGGTAGAGCACCGCGCGCTGGGTGGCCGGCAGTCGTTCCAGAACGTCAACGGTCTGCGATGAGGTCAGTCGCGTGACCTGCGCATCGGCAGTCGCCAGATCACCATCTGCCAGTGCGCGCTTGATGGTTCGCAACGGATCCGCCGCGGGCAGCACGTCGGTTGGTAGGACCATCGGGGCACCTCAATCGCTCGGCGGGCCGTTCGGCCGAATTCTTACAGAGTCCGCTGCGGTCGATCAACGCGGGGACCGGCCAGCGATCGTCGCCTCATTCGAGGTCGAAGGCGTTCCGGATCGCCTCGGCGAGGTCGGACTCCTGATCGGGCAAAAGGAATCCGATCTGGTGGCCGAGTGCGGTGACGGGGATCGTGACGACATTGTCGACACTGACGACGGAGTCTTTGTCCAGTCCGTTGCGAGGCCCCACGGATACTTCGCTTGAGAGTCCGCGGATCGTGGCGGTGATAGGTGCAACGGTCACCCGGGTGAGGTGGGGCCTGACGAGTTCCCTTGTCAGAACGAGAACCGGTCGCGTCTTATCCAGTTTGGCGAGATGGATTGGTCTCATTCCAAGCCGGTGTCCAGTTCTGCCGCGTAGGCGGCCAGGCCGTCAAAGCCGTCCGGATCGCCGGGGCCTTGCGACAGAACAGCGGCATCTTGAGCCGCGATGAGCCGCCGTCGCTCGCGTTCGAGTGCCTTTTGTACGAAGGCGGCCCGGCTGGGAACGTCATGATCGCGCACCTGCTGGTCGATGAACTCGACCACCTCATCGGGCAGTCGGACGGCGATCTGTTTACTCACCCGATCGATGGTACCGGTTCGGGATGCAGGACGGTACCGACACGTCCTATCGCCGGCGGCGCCGCAGAAACACGAAGCCAACGAACAACAACGTGCTCGCCGCCGCCGGAGTGGGAATCACGGTGTACCCCAGGTCCTTGAGGACGCCGAGTTCGATCGCGCTGATGGTCCGAATGCCCTTACCGGTGTCCGCCATGGCGTTCATCAGTTGGGTCTTCACACCGGTGAACGTCGAATCGTCCAGATGTGACACCGAACTGCCCGACTCCCACGGATTGGGCGTATAGAGCGGAACCAACAGACCGCCGTTGGCCGCGATGGCGTTGACGCCGTTGAAGTAGAGGCCGCCGCTGCTTCCGGTCAGATTCTTGTTGTAGGCCGTGTTCCACCGGTACCGGTTAAGAACAGTCCCGATGACCTTCGTCTTGTTGTTGGTCACAATGAAGTTGTCGAATGTCGTCCAGTTCGTGCCGCGGGCATTCCAGCTGCTGCCCGGAGCGTCGACATAGGACAGGAAACCGAGGGCGTGCAGCATTTCGTGCATGGCCGTGGAGGTGAAGTCGTACTGGGTGTTGGTCACGGAATCGCCGTAGGCCCAGGGCGTTCCGAAGTTCACATCGACATATCCGTCAGCCGCCGTGCCGTTGGCGTCCACACCGGTCAGAATCTTGTTCTGCACAACGGTATTGAAGAATCCGGCACTGGTGCTGGTGAGATCGCTGCCCGTCGACGCCAGTGTCGCCGACGTCGGCGAATTCACTGCGGTGACGTCGAAGGTGAGGGTGACGGGCTTACTGACCACAATGTAGGACGCCACCTTGTTCGCGGCCGACTGCAAAGCGTTCTTCGCCTCGGGCGTCCAGTACTGCGACCCGGTTGTGTAGTTGAAGACGAACGTCATCTTCGCCTTCTGCGACGTCCCCGTAATGGGTACCGACACCGCCACCGGAGTGGACCCGCCGTAGCCGTCGACGACGGTCACGGTGAAGGTATCCGAGCCGGGGATCGAGCGGGAGGGCTCACTCGGGGTGAAGGTGAACGCCCCCGTGGTCGTGTTGAGGCTTACGGTGCCCTTAGCTGTGGTGGACGGCGTGCTGTAGGTGAGGGTGTCGCTGTCGGCATCGGTGGCGCTGATACTGCCGCTGACGGCACCGGTCGAACTGTCCGGGGTGCCCACAGTCGGGGCTGCGACAACCGGCGCGGTGTTCTTCGGGCTGATCGCCACCGTCACAGCCACCGGGACCGTTGCGCCGTACCCATCGGTGACGGTAACGGTGAACGTGTCTGCGGTTGCGGCGGTGGCCCCGATCTTGGCCGCGGCATGCCGCGCGGTCGCGGTCGGGGTGTAGGTGAACGCGCCCGTGCTCGCGTTGACAGTCACCGCGCCCTTGGTCGTGGTCGCGCTGCCACTGTAGGTCAGCGGGTCGTTATTGGCGTCCGTCGCCGTGACAGAACCAGTGACGACGCCGGTGCTGATGTTCGGGGTGCCCACTGTGGTCTTCGGCACCGGCGCACTGTTGGCCGGCAAGATCGTCACCGTAACCGCTCTGGTGGCCGTCGCACCCTTGGAATCGGTAACCGTAACGGTCACCGTGTCGGTGGTGACGGCAGTGCTCGCACCGGTCTTGGCCGCGGCGTGCCGACTCGGAGTGGTCGGGGTGTAGATGAAAACCCCGGCCGAGGTGATCGTCACGGCGCCCTTCGATGACGTCGCAGCCCGGTAGGTCAGCGTGTCGCCGAAATTGGCGTCGGTTGCCCGCACCGTTCCGGTGACGGCACCGGTACTGGAGTTCGGCACGCTTACCGCCACATTCGAGATGACCGGAGCGGAATTGGCTACGGCGGCCGCCCTGGGAGTGGCCAACTGGCCGGTCGATACTGTAACCGCTGGAGCCACAACAGTTTTCGGTACTCCGAGCTGACGACGCGCCGTCGCAAGCACTATCCAAGAGATCGGCGACTCAGCCGGAACGCCGGTGCCTGATCCCAGCAGCGGGGACGGTAACGAGTTCACCGCGGCGGTCGCGGGGGTTTGGACCATGGCAGGCGCGGCCGGCGTCAGCGGTGTGGCAACCGCCTGCACGGCGACCGGAATACTCGTTGCCGGTTGAGTCACGGATGGGGTGGACTCAGCAGGAATCCTGAGCGCAGCGGGAAGGTGCACCCGGGCCGACTGTGGCGACTGTCGCGCCGAGGCGATCCCGAACGCGGACAGCGACCTGGCGGCAGCAGTGGGGCCGACGTTCAGATGGGGGTTCGAGTGGGACGGCTGGCCGGATGGCCCCGAATCGCGGCCAGTGCCGTTAGGCGCCACCGCGGCGGTACGCCCGATCGCGCGACTGCCGCGAGTACGTGGCGCCACTGGTGACGGGTCCGCGTGAACGGCTGAATCGGCAGTGGCCTGGGAGTCCGTCGCGTCGGCCGGCGCGGCCCAGGCGGACCCCGCGCCGCCCGCGACCACCGCGGCTCCGATTCCGAGCGCGACAGCCAGACCACCAACCCGTCCGACGTGGGCCGACGCTCGCATCACGTTAACTCTCCCGACCGATTCGCACGCTTCTAGCCTGCAGACCCAGATTGAGCTGAGAGTACCTGAGAAATTCCTGAGCGGCCAGTCTTGTGGTGACTTATCGGCGAGTGCGAAATGGACGTAACTCGCGGGACTACGCCCGAATGTCCACACGCGGACGCGGGAAAACCGGCGGGGTTTCGCCAGATTGTGCTACGGTGTCGCACATGGAGGTCGGTGTACGAGATCTGCGGAATCGGACAAGCCACGTGATTGATGCAGTCAAGGCCGGGGAGCGGGTCACTCTCACGGTTCACGGCGAGCCGGTCGCCGATATCGTGCCGCATCGGCGCCGCGCCCGCTGGCTGTCCGGAGAGCGTTTACGCAATGAGCTCGCCGAACGCTCGGCCGATGCGCGTCTGACCGAAGAACTCGATGACCTCGCCGGTCAGACCCTCGACGACCTGTGACCGAGGTCGAAGTAGGCCTACTGGACACGTCGGTTTTCATCGCGCGCGAAAGCGGCCGCGCTATCGCAAGTCTGCCGCAGCGCGTGGCACTTTCTGTCATCACGATCGGCGAACTGCAACTCGGTGTTCTTAATGCGGACGATGCGGTAACCCGATCACGACGTGCCGACACGCTCGCGCTGGCGCGCGCGGCCGATCCGATCCCGGTGAGTGAAGCGGTGATGGTCTCGTGGGCGCGACTCGTCGCGGATTGCCGAGCCGCTGGCGTGCATCGCGCAGTGAAGCTGACCGACGCTCTTATTGCGGCAACCGCGATCGAACACGGGCTTCCCGTCGTCACGCAGGACGCCGATTTCGACCAGATTGCTCGTGTGTGTCCCGCTCTGTCCGTGATCAGGGTGTGAACACTCAGACCCTCAAGGTCGCGGTCAACGCGGCACTCAAAATGTCGGCGTCGCGGGTGGCGATGGTCAGGCCGCGGCGGGCGGCTTGGGCCACGATCATCCGGTCGAACGGGTCACGGTGATTCCACGCAAGCCGGCCGGCCAGGATCGCGTCGGCGGCCTCGATCGCCAACTCGGTGACCGCCATCGCGGCCATGATGTCGGGCCACGCCGACAGCAGTGGTTCCCCGTCGAGCCGACCCAGCCTGGTCTTGATCGCGATTTCCCATGCCGAGACGGCGGAGACCATCACCTCACGCGTGGAGTCGGCGATCTGCTCGCGCGCGGCGGCCGACACCTGCTCCGGTGTGCTGACCAGCCAAAGCACAGTGTGGGTGTCGAGCAGGATGGCATTCGCGCGGGGTTCAGCCACCGGCACCCCCGCCCCCTTCCCATGCGGCGATCTCCGATTCCGGAAGCGGTTCTTCGAAGTCGGCTCCGACCACCAGTGTCGGCAGTTGCCCGAAGGTGCGCGGACGCGCGTGCACAGGCGCCAGGACGGCGACGGGCCGACCATGCGTGGTGATCGTGACGGGTGAACCCGTGCGCTGCACCTCCGCAAGGAGGGCATTGAGTCGCGCCTTCGCCTCGGTGCTCGTGACACTCTTCATCGGCCCAGCATAGCGATTTCTGACCAATAGGACTAGTCTGATTAGTGCGATTCGTGGTCGCGCACGGGTCTATAAATGACGGAGTGAACAGGATCGCGATGGGCCGCCTCGCTGCCGCGGTGATCGCCGTCGTGACACTCAGCGCTCCGACCGGGGTCGCGTCGGCCGAGTCGGACGGTCTCAGCGGCGATCCTGATGCCGCCGCCCAGTACTGGGGCCGGCAACACTACGACGACTGCGCACTGATGGCCGTGGCCGACGTCGTCGGCGAAGTCACCGGCACCAAACCGTCCGAAGACGAGATCATCGCACTGGCCGGATCCATCCCGAACGGCCGCGGTTCGGGACCGATCTACATCGTGGCTTCCGACCCGGCAGCCGTATCGGGAGCGGTCCCCCGCAGAAACCAACTACCGGTCATCTCGGATCTGCCTGTCCTGCTTGGTCATTACGGCGTCGGCTCCGTGCACACCAACGATTCGATCGCGGCCAACGGAGGCATGCAGACAGGCATACCCGGTTTGGCGTTGCTACTGGCCGACGGCAAGAAGGTGATCGCCTCGATCAACGGCGAAACCATCTGGGATCAGGCGGGTGACCGCACCGTCCACGATCACGACGTCGTCGTCACCGGCATCGACACCGGAGCCGGCATCGTGCACCTCAACGACAGCGCCATTCCCAGCCCCGGCCCCGACTCACAGGTCAGCATCGACACCTTCGAATCCGCTTGGCGGACAAGCAATCACGCGATGGTGGTTGCCGGGTAGAGGTGTTGTACGCCGGGTGGTGTCAGGCAGACATGTCAGGCCGGTGTCCCTCCGATCACCGCACTCGGCTATCCGGGCCTCAGACGATCCGCAACCCAGCGGGGATGCGAGACGGATCGCGCCAGAAGGCGTCGTTGGTGAACCGCTTGAAAAGGTCTGGTGGCAACAGGGTTTCGCGAGGTTCGGCTTTGACGATTCCGCGCACCGTGTGCAGTCCGGGAGTGCCTGCGCGTTCGTCGAACTCGGTCACGTCATAGTCCACGTGGCCGAAGTCGTGCTCGAAGTACGGTTCGCCAATGAAGTCATAGATGGCGCGCATCGTTGCACCCGGATCGACGGTCAGGGTCTCGTACTGCACCAGCAGCAGCCGGTCGCGCTGAGCGCCGTAGCAGGCCTGCTTGAGTGCGTCGTAGGGTCCGCCGACCATGCCGTCTGGAGCCACCACGCCATTGGCGCGGGTGTAGACCGTGCCGCCGGGGCTGTAGTTGAAGATCGACGACGGGCTGAAGACGTTGCGCTGCACCAGTCGCTCGATGCTGTCCAACACCCAGGGCATCTCACGCACGCAGGCGATCACCTTCGCCTCGGGGAACAGCCGTGCGACCGCCGGCATCCACCCGCACCACCCGCGGCTGGTGTCGAAGATGACCTCGGCGGGGCTGTCAGCGTAGAAATTGTCGAACAGCCCGTGCACGATGCGCTCACGCTGGTTGTCGTCGATGAACACCGAGTACTCGTTGCGTGCACTCATCTGACCGAGCAGCGCACCGAATAACCCGGCCAGCGGACCGGACATCCCCGCCTGAAAGCGCGGGTTCTGCCGCAGCAACGCCGACAGCAAGGTCGACCCGGAGCGCGGCAGACCAGAGATGAAGTGCATTGTTGCCATTAGCGCTGCTCCCTTGGCCCCGGCGTCCGCGTCAAGTTATCATTCCGGCGCGCTGACGACCGAGCCGGATCATCGCGAAACGGCTCGCCGAGTGGGAGCACAATATGCAGATCAACCTCGACTACCTGCGGCGTGGTCCGTTCCGTCCGCGATGCCGTCGCCAACTGCGACTGCCAACACTGAGGAGACACCGATGGCCTACGAGGTGGGCCGCGAAGTCGTCGCCCTGGGTGATGACCGGCAGCCCTCGCGACACCGCGATCGCCGCGATCCACGACGGTGCTGTGCCTTGGCCTGATGACGAATCGCGTTTGGTTACAGCAGGGCGTCCGGCGTCTGCCACGTGACTCCCCCGAAGCGACCGAAGTCATTGTCGTAGCTGACGACGGTGCCGCGATGCTCGACGGCCAGTGCGGCCAGGTGTCCATCGTTGACGAGATTTCCCCCGGCGCCGACGGTGCCGAGCAGTCCGGCAAGGACGTCGACGTGACGCGGCGTCGGGCTGACCATGACCGCCCCGGGCGCGCCCAGCCACGCGGCCACCTGACCAAGCGCCTCCGACGGACGTAGCGGCGACGGGAAGAGCCCCTCTTTGGTGGTCAACCGCACGAAGGCGAGCAGTGGCACCCACGCCAATCCGACGGTGTCCGCCCCCGAGAGAGCCGCGTCGAGCCAACGCCGGCTTGACCCGTGGTGTTCGCTGGCCGAATTGACCGCGTACAGAAGGACGTTGGCGTCAACGATCTTCATGCGCCGCGGCGCTGACGCCGGATCAGTTCCTCGTCCTCGAGTTCGGCCGCGATCTGAAGTGCGCGATCCAGATTGACTGTTGGAACGCCAAGATCGGCGGTCCGGGTAGTGAACGGGGTGGGCGCCGGTCGCCCCACGGCGCCGTCACGGATCGCCTCATTGAGGGCAGTCTTGAACGACACGCCTCGCTCGCGCATCCGCCGATGGATCAACGCGACGGTGTCGTCGTCCAAAGTGACCGTCGTCCGCATAGTTGACAGCATAGCATCAGCGAACTTGATGCATCAGCATCATTCTAGCGCAGGGTAGCGTCTCGCCTCGGTTTCCACTCACCACTACCTCGGAGCGTTCATGGCGGATTCAGCCCAATCGAAATCAACACAGCATCGGGTCATCCCGTGGGGCACCGGCGCCATCGGAACCGAGTTACTGACCGCGATCCTGGACCACCGCCGCGACCTCACGATCGTCGGCGCCCGGGTGTACTCGCCGGACAAGAACGGCGCCGACATCGCCACCCTCATTGACCGCTCCCCCATCGGCGTCACCGCCACCACCGACGTCGACGAAATCCTCGCACTCGATGCCGATTGCGTTCTCTACACCCCACGCAACACCAGCATCGACGAGGTCTGCAAGATCCTCGCGAGCGGCAAGAACGTTGTCACGACAGCGTTTCTGTTCCATCCGCGCCGCATCGACCCAGCCGACCGCGACCGACTGTTGCAAGCGTGCCAGGCAGGGCGCAGCAGCGTGCACGGAAGCGGCCTGAACCCGGGCAACCTGTCCGGGGTGCTGCCGTTGGCGCTGTCCGGTATGAGCCGGCGCATCGACCGGATCACCCTGCAGGAGCGCGCCGACTGGTCGTTCTACGACAGCACCGCGATCACCTTCGACAACATGGCGTTCGGCCAACCCGTCGAGGACATCAACCCCACCGCCAACGACTTCCTGGCCTTCAACAGCAGCATCTTCAGCGACGAGGTGTGGCTGATGGCCGATGCGCTCAATGCCGGCATCGACGAGGTGACCGCGACGGTCGAGGCAGTACCGGCCACCCAGGATCATCAGATCTTCGACCACGTGCTGCGGGCCGGAACAACGGCCGGTCAGCGCTGGAGTTGGGCTGGCCGCCGTGGCGGGGAAACCCTCGTCGAGATCGAGGCGCTGTGGACCGTCGGCGGTGAGTACCCGTCGCACTGGCCCAAACCACAGCACGGCTGGACACTGACCATCGACGGCGACCCGAAGATGCGAACCCATTTCCTGGTGATGGCAGGGTCTCCTAGTGCGACGATGCTCGAGCACGTCACCGCGTCCAACGTCGCCACCGCCATGCAGATCCTCAACGCCGTCCCCGCGGTGTGCGCAGCGCCGCCGGGATTCGCGACCATGGCGGACCTGCCGTTGATTCGCAGCGGCACAGGGTTCGGCAACACCTAGCGGGCGCAGGCACGTCGCTTGCACCCGGAGACCTCACGACCCCGGAATCTTCTCTCCCAACTTGTACGTCCAGTTCGCATCGGTAGGCGATGTGACTGAGGTGATGGTGATGGTCAGCCGGAACGCATTGCCGAAGCGCCGCAGCACGCAATCCTCGGACGCGCCAACCTTGGCCGGCAGGTCATCGGGACAGGTGATCCGAACGGGTGGCCCGGGAAATTTCTGCAGCAGCAGTTGTCCGGTGATCTGCTCAAGGTCGGCGCGGGGCACCCCGGTGGAAGCCTTCTCCTCGGGCGGAGGTTGCTCGATGTGACGGGGTTTCAGCCACAGCGTCACGGCAGCAATCACGGCGGCCACAGCGATTACGGACACCGCCGCCAACGCCCAGCGCAGACCTGTGGTGGGGTCTGGGTAGCTGGACTTGAACTCGTCACGCGGCCCCATTGCCATCGCCACGATCCTAGACGCGGGAGGCGGCTACAGCGGCACTCTCGAATCGAATCCGCTGTGTGGTCAGGCTTGCCCGGCGGGCGCATCCTTCACGTAGGTCGTGAATAGGCTCGCTGAGATGCCATTGTCGAGCGGGATCTGGCGGATGATCGCCAGGCTTGGCTTAGCAGTGCGCTCCAGCGTCACGGGGTCGAACGAATACAGTCCGAACTTTGGCGCGTAGCCCTTTGCCCACTCCAGGTTGTCGATGAGTGACCAATGGATATAGCCCTTGACGTCGATTCCATCGGCGATGGCTTGCTGCAGCACGGCGAGTTGACGCACCGTGTAGGCGGCCCGGTTGGCGTCGCTGGCATCGGCGATTCCGTTCTCGGTGATCCATAGCGGCTTGCCGTAGGACGCGGCGACGTCCAGTCCGTCACGCAGGCCGCTTGGCTGGATGACCCAACCGATATCGGTGCAACCCTGCACCGCCGGGCAGGCTCCGGTGTGCTCGGGCGTCGGCAGTCCTTTCAGCACCGGTATGCCGGAGATCAGTGCCAACAGACCTCCGGCGCCGCCCAAGGAGTCGACGGTGGCGACCGAGTAGTAGTTGACGCCGACGAAATCGGCAGTGTTCGCCAGATCTGGCCGCGCCGAGTCGTTGGTGAGGATGTTGTCGAAATTGGCATCCAGTTGTCCATTGACCACCGCATTGGGAAACCAGCGGTTGTAGAAGTTGTTGAATTCGGCGGCCGCTTTCTGATCGGTCGCACTGGCCGGATTGGCCGGCTCCCACGGAAGAAAGTTGAGCACCACCCCGACCTGGGTGTCAGGTCCGCGGTCGAACTCGTGAATTGCGCGGTACGCCGCCGCGTTCGCCTCAGCTTCATTGATGAGGGACTTTTTCAAAAGGTCACCCCGTAAGACTCCGGGTGGGAACCCGCCCTGACCCGGAAGAACGAGGTAGGACGCCGCCATGGTGTTGACCGGCTCGTTGATCGTCACCCAGGTATCCACCTGGTCACCAAACTGATACGCGGCGTAGGCGGCGTACTTCTCGAACTCGACCTCGGTGTTCTCGGAGGCCCACCCGCCGCCGGTCGGCGGGGTGTAACCGAAGAGGCCACCAAGAGTCTCGGTGATGCGTGCCTTTTGCGGGTCATGCAGCCAGCTGGGCAAGGTGAAGTGCACAAGCGTCACCATCGGCTCGAGGCCGTTGTCGTGCAGGTTGGCGAAGACGTCGCGGTAGTGCGTCACCGCGTCGTGGTCGGCGAGTGTGTCGAGGATCTGCATCTCCGAGTCGCTCACCCCGTCCGACACATCGACGTCTGCCATCGAGTACGTCACGCCCTCGACGACCCTGGTGTCGCTGGGGAAGATTCGGCTCCATTCCAAGCCGATCCGGAATGTGTCTGCGCCGACGCCCTGGCTGGCCAGTTGAGCATCCGTCGCATACTTCAGGTAGGAACCCGGTCCATTCTCCGGTATCCCTTTGGTCCAGCCGAGCAGCTGGTTGAGCGGGTCGTGAGTCCACGCGTACCAGTCGGTGTTGGGATCGATAGGCGCCGCGCCGCCCATCTCGGTCTGGAAGGCGGCGGTGGCCACGCCCCAGTGGAAACCGTCCGGGAACCCAAGAGCCGCACCAGGATTGGTTCCTGTCACCGCCACAGCAATGTTCGCGGCGGCGGTATGTGCGTTGGGATCAAGGAACCCCAGTAGATGGAAGCCGGTGTCCTCGACTTTGAGCTCGAAGGAATCGGTGAATGCATTGGCCGGACTCACCACCGGCGTGTAGGTGAACTGACCGGTGCCCTGGTCGATCACCACACGGCCGTACTGCGGGTTTTGGGTGACGACGTAGCTCAGCGCATCACCGGTCGCCGCGATGTTGCCGGTGATCACGCCGCCCGAGGACTGGCTGTTGAGCGCCGAGTCGTACGCGATGGTCGGCTTGTCGCCAAACAATTCTCGCCGCGCGAACGCCAGCAGATCCAACGGCGTCGGGCGGGCGGCAGGATGAACCGGAGGCATCTGACGGCGCGCGGCGGTCACCGTAACCGATGCCCGTGGTGTGTGCACCGGCGCCGCCAGCCTGTTGCCTGACGTACCGACGTCAGCCGATGGAGCTGTCGCGGGCATCGCCACTGTCGGGGTCGCCTCACTCCGTATGCCGCTCAGGCTCTTCTTTGCCGAGGCCCTGTGCGCCGAGCGCACGGTTGATCTGGCTGCCTGTGAGCTAGTTGCGGTGCCGGCGTGATCGCTGGGGCTGCTGGTATCAGCAGATGCCACCCAGGCCCCCGAGCTCACTGCCGCCCCGATGCCGAGGGCAATGGCCAGCCCGCCGACGCGTCCGATAGTGGCCGAAGCCTTCATGGCAACTCCCTGATGAGACTGTTCTCTCTGGCCGTTGTGTGCGGAGCGGTGACGCATCAGGGTATCGCTGTACATACGTAAAACGCTGAGATTGACCAGCGCTGCCAGTGACCTCGCCCCCATGGGGGTCGACGTTTTCAGATTCCAGCGCCGTGGCGGGCATGCAGTGGAACTCTCGAGCGGCCGTGCGGACTGGCAGCTGGCAAGGCCTGACGGACCCGTACCGTCCGTCGCGTCCTGCCAGGTATCGCGACTACGACTGGCCCAGGCTGGGCCGGTAATCGGCGACCTCGGCCTCAGCGGCGAGCAGCGCACCCAGTTCGCCTTCCTGCTGTGCAACGAAAACACCGACGACCTGTCGGCACAGTTCCGGCACACTCACCCCGCGCGCATCGGCGATGCGTTTGAGGCCGACCACCGTTGTCGTGGTGACATGAAATTGCACAGCGAACTGACCACAGGAACCATCCTCCGGCGGCAGCCCCGGCCCCAAGACGACGGGAACGTCGACGGCGTACTCGCCAACCTCGCCATCCCGAACCGTCTGAGCGACCTCGTTACGACGTAGCGGGCTGTCGGCATCCGGCTCTCGGCACTCGTCGTCGCTGAGGTAACCCATTGCTCCCACGCTAGTCCCCGTGGAATTCTGATGATTTTCCCCCGAACCAGAATATGAGCGCCAGGGCGTTTCGCTTGCCCGTCTCGCGATTCAGACGCGTACGGTTTACATCTCTATGGGTAGTCAAACGCCGACCAGAGGGAATCTGGTGACAGACAGCAGCGTGACACTCGCGGCACGCGTGTTGGTTCTCGGCGCTCTGGTTTCCGCGTCGGTGACAGCGGGAGTGAGTTCGGCGGGGGTTGCCGCCGCATCGTGTACGTCGGGTAGCGGTACCGACGGAGGCGTGCAATGCGCCCTTGACGAGACCAGCTTCTCAGTTCAGCTTGATGAGATGTCCTCGGTGTCGGCGCAGGGCCGCCTCGGCGGGCCCGGGACGAACACCAGTGAGAGAGACGTCATCGCTTGGGACCCGCCTATCGCCGAACTCCGGCCCGCGACCGGAAGCTTCGGCACCCACTACCCATCCAACGATCACGTCGTGCTCGCCGAGAGCATGGTGGGCACCGATGTGTTCGGCCCCTACGGCTGCGAAGATTTCGTGGACGCCGCATTCGGCCTCACCACCGACACCGGCATCGGTCACGACATGGCACTGTCCTTCTACCAGTCGCTGGCCGCCCGCGGGCTCGACCATCACGAAACGCCAATCCCCCGTGGCGCACTGGTGTTCTCCGCAGGCCCGTACGGGAACCACGTCGACATCTCTCGGGGCGACGGCACTTTCGTTTCCGGCGGCGTACAGGGGCTCTCGCCCGGCTACGGTGACGGCCACCAGATTCAGATTCTGCCCTCCGCCAACCTCGGCGCGTGGACGATGTACGGATGGACCTACGCCCCTTGGTAATTGGCGACGGACCTTGTCCCCGTCACATGGTTAGTCGGTGAGCTTCGGCAGCCCCTTGCTGATCGCGGAACCGAGCACCTTGCCGACCAGCGCGGCCAGCCCGGGTATCGATGAGTCGAACCCGATCGTGTAGTCCAGTCTCGTGCCGCCGCTGGGGGTCGGTGTCAGCTCCTGGCGGCCCCAGTGGCCCTTGAGTGGACTGCCTTTGGTGATCTTGTACTCGATAAGCGTGTTCGGCTTGGCAGTTGTGGTGGTCTCCTCGAACGCCGGAAGAGGGCCAAGCTTGATGCGGCGAACCGAGCCGACGCCATTGCGCGAGGTAGCGCCGTCGCTGACGCGGGTGATGTTGGCACCGAAGACCGGCCCGAGGTTCTCGTGCTCGGCGAGCTTGTCGAACACGGTCTGGGGGTCGGATGTGAACTCGTGCGTGATGTGGACGCGTTGGGGTGTTGCCATGGGTTCGGATACTAGCGGCATTGATCAAGGCGACTCGGGGGCGTCTGAAGCCCAGTCCTGCCCTCCGAGGGCACCCGCTGCCACGGCCAGTCGGATAGCGTCGTCGCTAGGCTCATTCGAAGCCACCTCCACGACGATCGGAGCCAACGCCGATGAGCATCCCGCCCTACCCCGAGGCCAATTCCTTCGGCAATGTTGATGGTCAGCCCACGGGAACGCGGGTGCCGATCAAGTACATCTGGCCGAAGCGGATCGCTGTAATTCTCGCGGGGCTGGCCGTGGTGGGCGGGATCGGCTTCGGTGCGAAGACCCTCCTGCAATCCGACGACGCAGCGAGCACAAGCCAGGAGACGGTTCAGTCCCCATCTCAGGCGCCCGCGCCGACGCAGGCCCCGCAATCCCCGGCGCCAGGGGCGTCTCGAGCCCCGCAGGCGCCGACCGGGTCGACGGCGCCGATGACGCTGAGCCAGGCAGTCACCGATTCCGCCGGGGCGTTGAGCAGCGAGCAGACCGCAGAGGTGAAATCTGCCGTCCTGAGTCTGCAGGCGGCACGCGACGTCCGGTTATGGGTTGTCTACGTTGACGCATTCAACGTCCCGCCCGGGGAGTGGGCCCGTAAGACCCTTTCCCTGACCAACATGGGGGAACGGGACGCGATCCTCGCCGTCGCGACCAAGCAGCGGAAGTACGCCTTCCTGGTCGCACCGGCCGCCGCGAACCGTCAGGCGACCGATGACCTGCGAGTCAACACCATCGAACCGAAGCTTCGCGACGGTGACTTCGCCGGCGCTGCCGTGGCCGCCGCGACCGGACTGCAAGCCCTCGGCTGAACCGCTGCCCTACCGCGTCGGACCTAATCGCGGAGTAATTTGCTGCGCGGCGTCAGACAGTAATCCAGCGTGCCACTTGGTCTGCTCAGGTCTTCGG
>Ga0194057_10000475_pt1 | contig 20708 bp, 16 predicted proteins | sample SepL4415m_MetaG_FD_155474 | JGI IMG/M metagenome (GOLD analysis project Ga0194057, IMG submission 155474) | Anoxic zone freshwater microbial communities from boreal shield lake in IISD Experimental Lakes Area, Ontario, Canada - Sep2016-L442-15m | ecosystem: Environmental > Aquatic > Freshwater... | reverse complement strand
CGGCTCGTCAGGTCATGGTTTCGCTACTTGACGTAGGAGTGGACGATCCGCGGCGACGGAAGGCCGTAGTGCTTCAGTAACTTTTGGGAGTGGCCACAATTTGGCTTACGCTTTGTACTTTATCCTCTTGTTCCGCAGTTTTCGCGCCAGCAAATCCACAACCTGCATTATCTCCGGTCGGTCCGCCAGTCGGCGGTGAATCGCACCGATCGCCGACGAACCGATGCCGTAATGCTCTCCGATCGCCCGGCCGGTCACATCCACCAGACGCGAGGCTATGAATCTATCTCAGAACTCACCGCAGAGGACGCAGAGAATCGCAGATGTCTAAATGATACGGCCCATGAGCTTATCCACTTCATTGAAGATCGCTTGTTTCTCGTTCTCGGACACTTCGCCAACCCGACTAGAGACACGATGTCGATCTTCCCATTGGTCGATCATTGCCCAGGACTCATCGCTGGCTTTGTCCCACATGGCAATCTCCGAAAGCAACTCGGGCGGTACACCGGATGATTCGATAACAATTTCAACGTGTGTTCCCTCGCGCAGGGCTGCATTACTTTGGGGAACTACGACTCCGTTTTGAACGATGCCGAAAATAGTGGTAGGGGTATCGGTTGCCATAGAAAACTCTCGGTTTGGTGAGTTCTTTGCCGTCGCGAACTTTGCCGTGCAAGTTCTATTATCCCAAAATCCAAGAGTACTGGCAAGACGCGATATCTTGGCTACACAAACGGTAAACGCCCCCACCACCCCCGCACCGATCGCCGACGAACCGATGCCGTAAGGCTCCCCGATCGCCCGGCCGGTCACATCCACCAGACGCGAGGCTATGAATCTATCTCGGAACTCACCGCAGAGGACGCAGAGAATCGCAGAGGCCCTCAATTAGGATTCATACTCTATGTACCTCCGCGTCCTCTGCGGTGAAAAAGACCTTTTGAGATAGTTTCTAAGGCCACGGCCACCGCCTCGCTGCGCCGGCGCGATGTCTGTGCGTCTTCAATAGGTCCTGTACGATTCAGCCGTCGACAGGCGGCGATCTTTCCGAGCGTTTTTTGAGCGTGTTGAGCGTTTTTTGAGCGGGTGGAACTTCCCCTACTCATAGCACGCACAAGCTGCTAAAATACCCTGTAGGCAGGGATTGTTGCCTGCCTGTGGGCGCAAGAAACCGTGGGGGGGGTATTGTGAAAACGCGAGTCTATGTCGAGACATCGATCGTGAGTTATCTGGCGGCCCGCCCCAGCCGCGACCTGATCCAAGCTGCCCGTCAACAGATCACGACGGAGTGGTGGGAATACCGAAGGAGCGAATTCGACTTATTCGTTTCTCAGTACGTCCTCGACGAAGCTGGAGGTGGCGACGCCGACGCGGCCCGCCGACGATTGAAGCTGCTCGACGAATTACCGCTACTGCCAACCAGCCAGGAGGCGATCAAGTTGGGCGAGTTCCTGATTGCTGAGGGCGTTGTGCCGCAGAGGGCAGCTACCGACGCACTGCATATCGCAGTTGCCACAGTCCACGAGATGAATGTTCTCTTGACCTGGAATTGCACGCACTTGGCCAACGCAGAAATATTGGGCCCCCTATCGCGTGCCATTCGGTCAAGGGCTTACGAGTCACCGGTAATTTGTACACCGGACGAATTGATGGGAGAATAACCATGCCAAACGATCCGATTGTCGACGAAGTGCGAAAGTTCCGCGATCAGCATGCTGCGAAGTTTGGATATGACCTCCGTGCCATTGCCGAGGACGCAAGGAAACGCGAGCAACAATGTGGACGACAAGTCGTCTCGCTAAAGCAACAAACGGACAATATCGACATTATCAGTGGACAAGTTACCTAATTTGGGTGAAACTCCGGGGGGGCCAAGGGAATTCCGGGGAGAGCATACGCAACTAGCGTTTTGATTCCCTCTTGGGGCCGGGTTTCTCGTGGTCACAGTGGTCAGTGGTCCGGGCTAGGCTTACGTTTTGTACTTTATCCTCTTGTTTTGCACATTCGCCGAGCAGGTGCAGACGGCACACGGAGTGTGCCTGCTACTTTTCTTGCGACAATTATTGATGCGCCGATCCTAAACGACCACAATAGGTTGTAGTTCGTGGTGGAAATCTGCCACTCGTCGCGTAGCGACCAGGATCAGGACGTCAAATTGATCAGCCCCAGAAAAAGGCTGATAAATCACCGCACTCCAAATTTACAGTGCCCGGCGCACCCGTTGCACCTTCCTGCCAAATACCGGCAGCGGCTTCGGCGGTTCGACAAAGTCGTCATCCATGCCGCCAGGACCGTCGCCTAGTATGACACTGTCGGCTGCCCGCGGATCGTCAAACGCCTGGAAGCCGGGAATCTCGTCGCGGATCAATAGGCGATTGATGCGAATCTCAATCCGCGTTAACTCCCCACCCTCTTCGGGCGAGACAAACGTGTAGGCCACGCCCTCGCGGCCCATGCGGCCGGTCCGGCCAACACGATGCACGTAGTCGTCGCAAAACGCCGGTACGTCGAAGTTAATAATGTGCGAGATACTGGTGACGTCGATGCCGCGGCCCACGACGTCCGTGGCCACCAGCCAGTGGACCCGGCCTTCGCGGAATGCCTTCATCACGCGGTCGCGGGATGATTGCTGCAAGTCACCGTGGATCGTATCGACGCTCTGGAACCGCCGCGACAGCCGCGTGCAGATTTTTTCGGTCCCACGCTTCGTGCGGCAGAAAATGATTGCCTGCTTGGGATCCTCCCGCTCCAGGAGTTTGACGAGCAGATCGAACTTTCTTTCCGGATCGACCGTGAAATAGAATTGTTCGATCGTCTCCACCGCGAGGTTCTTCGGCGAGAAGTCCAGCACCTCCGGCTCGCGCATGTAGCGCTCGGCCAGCCGTTTCACCGGCGTGGCCAGCGTGGCACTGAGCAGCAGTGTCTGCCGCGATTGCGGACAGCGACGAAGGATTTTTTCAATATCGGGCCGGAAGCCGATATCGAGCATCCGATCGGCCTCGTCTAGTACGACTACCCGCAGTTCGCTCCAACTCAACGCCCCGCGGCTCATCAGATCCAGCACGCGGCCCGGCGTGCCGACGATGAATGAAGCACCCTGGTTGATTTGTTCGATCTGCTGGCGGATTGGCTTGCCGCCGTAGACGGCCACGATCGACACGTTGCGACCCAAGGAGAGTTTTTCACATTCGTCGCGAACCTGCACGGCCAGCTCTCGCGTCGGCACCATAACCAAGGCTTGCGGCAGACCACCACGACGTTGCGGCTGAAGCATCTCGAGGATCGGAATCGCGAAGGCGGCCGTCTTGCCCGTGCCCGTCTGGGCCTGGCCCATCACATCGACCCCTGCCAGCGCTCGGGGAATAAAGCCTGCCTGGACCGGCGTCGGCTCTTGGTAAGTGGCCGCGGCCAGGGCGCCGAGCATGATTTCGCTCAGTCCCAATGCGGCAAACTTCTCGCTATGAACCGCTTTGTCGCGCGCTGCCGCTGGGCGGGGACGCTCGGCAACCGGCCTTTCCCCGGGTGTTCTCTCCCTGGGAGTTCTCTCTCGCTGCGGCTTTTCAACAACCGACGGCTTTTCAACAACCGGCGGCCTTTCCACAACCGACGGTTCTTCCACAACCGGTTTCCTATAGGTCGCTGACGGCTTTTCCACGACCGGACGCTTTTCAATGACCGGCGGTTTCTCCACGGCTGGCCGCTTTTCTGCGACCGGCCGCTTTTCGGCAACCAGCGGTTTCTCCTCAAGCGGTCTCCTGTACGTCGCGGGCGGTTTTGCGTGCGTGGCTGTCGGCGGCTTCGCAGCCACTGGCTTTTTCACTGCGATTCCTGCCGGTGGAGGCGACGTCTGTTTTGCTTTGCGTTCTACTGCGGGTTTCGGAACCGCCGATTTGATCGCTGCATGAGCCGCTGGCGGTTTCACAGCCGTCGGCGGTTTTGCAGTCGCGGGCTTCACCGCCTTCCGCGAACTGCCTGACGCTGCTTCCTTCATCCCGCGATCGAATCGCTTCCCATAGGACGGAAGTTCTAAATCATCGTCATCGTCATCCAGGTCAAAATTGTCGTCTAACTCAACCGCCGGTATCGGGGCTGGTCTCGCTTGCTTCCTGAACGTGCGGCGCCGATTTGGTTGGCGAGGAGCCGAACCTTCGGCCGCACCTGGGGCGGTTCGTGGACTTTCGGGTCTTTCTTCTGCGGAGGGAGTGGTCATTCGTGATTTCTTCTTTGAATTAAGTTGTATGTTGGGATGTGTGAGCGTTTTATGCGCTACACGATTTGAAGCGATCCGAAGCGCAGCAATGGGGAGACGTCGGTATCATTCTTAACCCTTTGCGCGATCGGCTTCGCTGAGCCACTGCTGAAGCATCTGGAACTGGTGAACGAAACTGTGCTCCGCAACGCCCAGCGGACTCTTGAAGAAGCTGGCCAGGAACTTGAGCAAACCCGTCTGCCCGCGGTGCCGAGCCAGTTCGGTGAAGCGAATCAAATCGATCACCAAAGGGGCAGCCAGCACCGAATCGCACCCTTGCCAGATGAACTGGAATGTCATGGGTGTTCCCAGGAATCCGGCAAAATGAATGTGATCCCAGGCGGTTTTCCAATCGCCAAGGCTTTCAATGAACTCGATCGAAATGTGGGTCTGCGGCTTGTAACCGAGGATCTCACCCAGGAGGCGATCCTTGCTTTCAAGCTTGGCCCGCTTGTTGGCTGGATCATCGAGGACTCGGCCGTCCATATTACCGAAGATGTTGTGGCTCACCCAGCTCATCACCTGGAGATTCCGAGCGGCGAACATGGGGGCCAGAACACTCTTCAAAAGGGTTTCGCCCGTCTTTCCGTCACAGCCGGCATGACGGCCGCCGCGGAGTCGTGCCAACTCGTCGATGGCAGCCGGAGCGGCACCCAGCGACGGCGTAAAATTGATGTACGAACTACCCATGTCTAGGGCGGCAATGGCATACAGCGAACTAGCCGGCAAGGGGCAATCCGCGCTTTTTAAGTGAGGCTCAAGCTCGGCCCATGTCGCCGGTAAACATGTCTCCGGCGAATCGGCCGATCGTAGTGGGGGTTCGGTGGAAGCCACATTCACGACGATCACATGATCGAGCTTCTCGCTCTGTTGGAAATGCCGCAGATCGTCTTGTAGACGATCGATGATCTGTCGCGGCGTCTCGCCCTGGGGAAGGTCGAGATCGGCCAGGCCGCGGATCGTTGGCCCAACATTCCAGGTCGTGCCGGGGCGAATGTGCGCCTCGATTCGCTCCAGTTCGTCACGGCACTGGTCGATCACTTCGCGGCTGGCGGCTCGCATTTCCGTGGTAACGCGATAGGCCTCTTGGCAGAGCGGCAAGCCACGGATTTCGTGGCCGCCAATCACGAAATCGTCCCATGAGACTAGGTCGAGATCCGCGAATTCCGGAAGCTGACTCACCAGCCCCGTCGAGGTGACGAGGCCCTTCTTCAGTGCGACCAATCCGACAATCGTCGCAATGGCGACTCCGCCCTTGCTTCCGATCAGCCAGATACCGGTCCGCCGCTTTGCCGCCATGTAAAACCAATCTCTAAAAAGTTATTCGGCCAACTGCCAAGCCGACAGGAATGAGCAGGGATGCAATGCCGCAATTGCGACTGCGATCAGTCGCCGCCGGTCGCCTGCTTGGTACTCTTGCTCTTGACTCCCGCGCCACTCTTCTTTCCAGAACCCTTCTTTTCGGGATCCTTCTTTTCGGGATCCTTCTTTTCGGGATCCGTCTTTTCAGAATCCGTCTTTTCAGAATCCGTCTTTTCAGAATCCGTCTTTTCGAGATCCGTCTTTTCGAGTGCGGCGGTCGGTTTGCGGGTGCGACCAGCCGACAACACCTGCCGCAACAGCGCGGAGAGGTCCTCGTAGGGACGATCGGAGGGAGGACCATCGCTGTACTGATAAATTGACTGCTGGATCTTTCGCGGTAACGAAAGCAATGTGGACGACACCGTACCATGCTCGACGCCGGTCAACACCACACCCCGCCGACCATCGCTATCCAGCTTGCGGGAAAAAGCGCGGCTGGCCACGGCCAGGAATGTCACCGCCGAGTCCAAGGTGTGTAAAGTCAACATACGGTGGACAAACTCGTGCCGCTCGTCCTTGGTGTCGTTGAGATTACCGGAACTGAGCGTATGCAGGCCCGCTTCCAACTCGACGACCTCGACGCGATGCCCACCATAGACCACGGCGGCGAACTTGCCGTCGGCACAAAGATAATTCGCGCCGGCGTAACGGCCCGTGGATAACTCCTTGCGGGCCAACTCCGCGGCCTGGCGTGCGTTGCGTACATCGAGTAGATCACGACAGAGCAATCCGCGGGATCGCGGCTCGAGTGGGGCACGGACTCGAGCCCGATTGGTGACCGCCACCAACAGGCCGAACTGATTCACGCCTAGCCACGTTCCTCCGGCCTGCTTATCTATCCCGCAGACGATTCGGGGGGTGCCGGATTGAATCTTGGGAAATTGGGTAGGTCGCACCAAACACTCCTCACGATTCGCCGCAAGGAGGATGGGGGTGTTTTTCGCGACACGATAAAGAATTGCTAGCATACACATGGTCTTCCGTCACAAACTCCAAGCCAAATATCTAAGTGGCTATCCAGACAATCCCTAAGTGTAACCGATTACAAGCACGGCGCATACTACTCCAAAGGAGTGGGAGCACGGATTTTTTGGCTCTTCCGGTTCCGGGTGCGGAACGCGGAATAGTAGGGTGGGGAGAGCGCAGCGAGCCCCACCAATTCTGTTGCGGTCCGCTTTTGGTGGGGCTCGTTTCACTCTCCCCACCCTACTTCTGCACCTAAAACCGGAAGAGCCATTTTTTTATTCGTCATTCGTCCTTCCGTTTCCCCTTCCTCCTTCCCATCCCTCCCTTTGGCCTATATCCTTATAGGAATGTCTACAGTCGATCTGGTTCATCTTGAACTTTTGGCGGAAATCGATGCCCTGGCAAAGCGTTTGGAGGGCTGGTCGCGCTGTGCCCCCCCATGGCGGGCAGCCGAGACATGTCAAGCGGTTATTGGCCGGCTTGCGGGTCGGCTGAATTCCCTCCGCATCCGCCTGGAATCACCGCTCATTGTTGCCACATTAGGGGGAACTGGAACGGGCAAGAGCTTGCTGATCAACGCCCTGGCGGGGGCCGAATTGGTCCGTTCGGGTCGCGGCCGGCCGACGACGACTCGTCCAGCCCTGCTCTGCCGCCCGGGCCTGACCCCCGAAATTTTGGGTATGGATGCTCAAGAGATCGATCGGATCCAACAGGATCTTCCGTCGCTGGCGAACTTGGTTCTTATCGATTGCCCCGACCCCGACACGACCGATGCCCCCGGACCGCTGCCGTCCGATACGACACTGGCCCGACTGCGGCGGATACTGCCACACTGCGACGTTTTGATCGTGACGACCACGCAGCAGAAGTACCGCAGCGCACGGGTAGCCGAGGAGCTTGCTGCGGCTGCCCCGGGAGCACGACTGGTCTTCGTCCAGACCCACGCCGACCAGGACGCCGATGTTCGCGATGATTGGCGAAGGGCCTTGGAACCTCGCTATCAGGCCGGCCACATTTTCTTCGTCGATTTGGTTGCCGCCTTGGCCGATGCCCAACAGGGCCGTGCGCCGCGGGGGGAGTTTGCCGCCCTGGTCGATCTACTCACGCGGCAGTTCGCCGGGGCCGCGTCCGCCAGGATTCGCCGCGCCAACTTTCTCGACCTCGCCGCCCAGGCGTTGGAAAGTTGCCGCCGTCGCTTGGACGATGCCATGCCGGCCATCGAAAACCTGCGCACGGCCATCGATCAGCAGCGAGGTGAACTATCGTCGTCGCTTGCTGGGCAAATCCGCGGCGAACTGCTTTCCGCACGGCGACCATGGGAGAATCGCCTGCTGGGCCAAGTCGCGTCGCGATGGGGATTCAGTCCCTTTTCGCTCGTGCTGCGACTTTACCAGGGGGTTGGCGGACTGGCTTCCGGTGCGCTGCTCTATCGCGCACGGACACCGGCCCAAGTTGCTCTCTGGGGTGTGGTCGAAGGTGCCAGGACGTGGCAGAAACATCGCCGCAATCGCCAATTGCAGCAGCGGCCTAGCCAGATGGCGGCCAGTGGCTTCGACCCGACGCAACTTCGTCGCGCGGCGGTCGTGCTGGAAGGCTACGCGGCCGAGGCCGGTTTGCCTAAGAAGTCGGCCGCCGTCGCAACCCTCGAAGCCGAAGCGGATGGGGCCAGTTTGAACTTCGCCGTTCGCTTATCGCAGGACCTCGACGCCCTGATCGCCCGGCAAGCCGAGCGGCACACGGGCTGGTTTACCCGCTGGCGTTACGAGATCTTGCTCCTGGCCATGCTAGGCTTTCTGCTTTTTCGGCTGGGAAAGAATTTCTTCTATGATTCCTGGTGGTTGGCCAAACCCACACCAATCTGGGGCGTGGAGTCGTATATCACCTCGGCCTTCTGGTTTGTACTCTGGTGTTTTGTATTGCTCTGGCTGTTCACGCGGCGATTGCGCGGCGGACTCAAGCAGGCCGTCGACCGCCTGGCCGAAAACTGGACCGAGGCCACGGCCGCCTCCGGCATATTCTCACAGTTGGAAGACGATTGCCGCCGGGCCGTCGAGTTCCGGCGAGATTTGGAGTTGCTCCAAGGCGATGTGGAGCGGTTGCAGGGGCGGGTGTAGAGCGGTTGGAGCGATGGAAATTTCAGTTCCAGGTTATTTCTCCTTCGACCCCAAGCCAAAATTCAGTAAACTTTCCCGCTTCCGGCGGTCGAAACCTATACCGAGTCGCTTGATTTTAACGATTATTGCGCCTAGGATGCAACAGGCCCTCTCTGGAAGATAGGAGATGGCAGATAGGTTCCGGAGTCCCCTGCCATGGCGACCGACGTTCGCATTAAAGAGACCTTGCCCGAGCTGACCGACCGAATTGTTCAGACCTATTCGGAGCTGAACACGATCACGCATCTCGGCCATTGCCCGCTGCCTAGCTACGAAACGATCGTCGAGATCCTAGAAAGCCTGAAAGACATTATTTTTCCCGGCTACCGGCGGCGCGATGGGCTTCACCTGGGTAACATTACCTACCATGTGGGCGATTTAATCGACCGCCTGCACGACCAACTAACCGAGCAGATCGCCCGGGTTCTGCGTCATGCGGCCGGCGAAGAGTTTACCTGCGGACCGCAGCAAAAAGCTGACTTTGAAGCCCTCGGCCAAGCCAAGGCGGTGGCATTCTTGGAACAGATCCCAGCGGTTCGCGAGCTGCTGGCCACCGATGTGCAAGCGGCCTACGACGGCGACCCGGCCTGTAAATCGCTAGACGAAGTGATCTTTTGCTATCCGGGCTTGGAAGCCATCACCATCTATCGCCTGGCACATGCCTTGTATAAGCTCGAAGTGCCGCTCATCCCTCGCATCATGACCGAGTGGGCCCATAGCCGCACAGGCATCGACATCCATCCGGGGGCAACGATCGGCAGGTACTTCTTCATCGACCACGGCACGGGCGTGGTCATCGGGCAGACGACCGAGATTGGCGAATGGGTCAAGCTCTATCAAGGCGTGACGCTCGGTGCCTTGAGCTTTGCCACCGACGCCGAAGGGAACCTCGTTCGCGGAACCAAGCGCCATCCCACGATTGAGGATCACGTCGTCATCTATGCCAACGCCACGGTTCTTGGGGGCAAGACGATCGTGGGGCACGACGCCGTGATCGGTTCGAGCGTCTGGATCACGAGTTCCGTGACGCCGCATGCGACCGTGACCTCGGAGAAGCCGCGGTTGAATGTTCGCGATCTGAATTACACGGCGGATTCGTTCTCGATTTGATTTCCCCACTCCAAAGGTGCTTCCCTTGCTGCAAGCATACCGTTATGCTGAAGGCCGAGAACCCAAACGCGGAGTACCGGCATGGGAACATTCACTCGATTTTTGGACAACCTGCGGATCTGGCCCGGCCCCGTCCTGGCGGTGGAATTGGTCACGATGTCGCGGCGGACACGGTATTTTGTCCTGCGCGTGCTCTATGCCGCCGCTTTGTTTTTTGCGCTCTGGGTCACGCACCAGGAAATCCTCGGATCGCGTTCCGGCGATATTAACTCGATCGCGAGATTCACTTCGGCCTTTTTTGGGACTTTCGGCGTCCTGCAACTGATGGCCGTTCTGCTCATCGGCCCAGCCCTGGCGGCGGGGACGATCGCCCAGGAACGCGAACGCCGGACGATGGAGTACCTCTACACCACGCCGCTGAGCAACCTGGAAATCATCATCGGCAAACTCGGCGGCCGAGTATTGCAGATTCTCTACCTCGTCCTTTCCGGCGTGCCCGTGCTGGCCCTGGCCATGCTCATGGGCGGCATTGCACCGTGGGCCATCGCAGGGCTGACAGCCATCACCCTGAGTACGGTCCTCTTCGTGACGATGGTTTCCATGAGCGTGTCGGCCTGCACCGCCAAGGCCCGCGACGCGGTCATTCGGGCGTACCTCGTATTCTTCTCCCTCTGGGTGCTCCCGCTTCCGGCCCTGGCTATTTTTTCTTTCAATAATTCGACCTACGCATGGACGGTCCCCATTCTGAAGCAAATCGTCGTCGCCAACCCGGTCATGACGTTCATGACAATCTTCATGGGCGAGGGGCCTTGGGGACCGGTGACCGAGCCATGGTCGCTTCTGCTGAACCTGGTGCAGAACCAGATGCTTGTGGGCGGGATTGCACTGCTTCTGGCGACCCTTTTCATGCGACGAATCCATCTGCGAGAATCGGGTAAACCGGCCCGCAAGCGCCGCTGGCGGATACAGTTTTTCCGGGGCGTGATTGGCGACAATCCCATGCTCTGGAAGGAACTATATGCCGAGCCAAGTTCCTCGCGGCTGGGCCTGCTGGGCTACGGACTGCTGGTGCTCATCTTCATCGCGCTTTGCTTGCTCACGATTTATATCTATGATGAAACCGTGGGGCATCCCTATAGCCGGGATGGAGAGGGGTTTTGCTACTATGCCATCGGCATGTCCACTTTCCTGAGTTGTTGCGGCCTGCTCCTGTTGACCGCCCGTGCGGCCGGTTCGATCACTTCGGAAAAAGAGCGGGATAGCTGGGTTTCGCTGATCGGTACGCCGCTGGAGGCCGGGCAGATCGTCAAGGCCAAGATTATGGGCAGCCTCTGGTCGCTACGCGGGCTTGTGCCTTTTTTGGCCGTCGTCTGGCTGCCGGCTTTACTGCTGCGGCCTTCTTTTTTCTGGGGTATCGCCTTCTCGCTGCTGAACCTTGGAATCCTGGCCGCGTTTACGGCCACACTGGGCGTCTATTGTTCCCTACGTTCCAAGAACACGCTTCGCGCCATGGGTGCCGCGCTGGGAATCGCCATCATGGTCGGTGGCGGTTACCTAATGTGCTGCTGCCCGGTAATGGCGGTCGGCGGGGGGGGAAGTGGCACGGCATGGCAACTCGGCTTGGCACCCTGCATGCCGCTTCTGCTGGCTTGGCCGGGCATCATTAGCTTAATTCTCGATTCGAGTAGGTCCGGGACCACCATGCTAGATCATGAGTTTAGCGGGTTCATGGCCGCCTATCTGATCGGCACGATTGGCTATGCGGTCGCCGCGCTGATGATGATGTTCAAGGCCATTGCTCAATTCGATGCGAAGAGTGGAAGAACTACTCTTCCGGTTCCGGGTGCGGAATACAAATAATTGTAGGGTGTCCAGCTTGTTGTGGCCGGTCTCCGACCGAGCCACGCCGCCGACCGAAGGTCTCCAATTTACCGGGAGACCTTCGGTCGGGCGTTTCGGCGGGGTCAGGAGACCCGCGCCGAACCCGGGAGACCCGCGCCGAACCTGGGAGACCCGCGACGAACCTGTAGCCCCACCGATGGCTGTACCCAAAACCGGAAGAGCCAACTTTAGTATTGCTTTTCGCCGAACAGGGATTAAACTGAATATTTGGTTCGGCACCGGGTTCTCATTCTCTAGGACAGGTTCTCATGGTCATGGGCAACGATCCGCAACATCAGGTCAATGGCCCGCCAAGCTCGATCGAAAAGATCAAGGCCGAAAGCAATTATCTGCGCGGGCAGATCGCCAAAGAGCTGTCTCAGCCGACCGACCACTTCACCACCGAGACGGCTCAACTGCTAAAGCTTCACGGCATGTACCAGCAGGACGACCGTGATCGCCGCGTGTTGCTGGGCGACTTGGGCGCAAAGAAGCAAAAAACCTACCAATTCATGGTCCGCACCGGAGTGCCCGGCGGCCGGCTTACGAGCCAGCAGCTTCTAGCCCATATCGAGCTTGCCGACAGGTATGGCAATGGCACTTTGCGAATCACGAGCCGGCAAGACTTGCAAATGCACGGTCTAGCCAAGCAGAATCTCCGCGTGGTGCTCAAGCGGATTCATGAAGTCGGCCTGACCACGATGGCGACGTGTGGCGACGTGCATCGCAATGTCGTCTGCTGTCCTGCCCCCTATCGGAGTGATCCCGTCCGTGGGCAGATCCAATGGATGGCCGGGCAAATTGCCGAGGCCCTCTCGCCCCGGACACCCGCCTATCGCGAGATATGGCTCGACGACTTGCCGGCCGCTTGCTCCCAGGAGTCCGAGCACGAGATCGAGCCGCTCTACGGCAAAACCTATCTGCCGCGAAAGTTCAAGGTGGGAATCGGCCTGCCCGGCGACAACTGCGCGGATGTCCATTGCCAGGACGTCGGCCTGCTGGCCGTGAGCCGCAACTACGACGTGATCGGCTATAACGTGCTGGTGGGCGGCGGCATGGGCATGACACCCGCCAAGCAGAGTACCTTTCCCGTCCTGGCCCAGCGGATGGCCTACGCTCGGGCCGATCAGATCCTCGATCTCCTGCGCGCGATCGTTCGTGTCTTTCGCGACTTCGGCAATCGCAGCGATCGCAAGCAGGCGAGGCTGAAGTACCTTGTCGCCGATTGGGGCATCGAGCGTTTCAAGCAGCAGGTCGAACAATACCTGGGCTACGAACTGCCATCGCCCGAGCCTGACGAAGTCTGGGACATCGACGACCACCTCGGCTGGCGCGAGCAGGGGGACGGCCGCTTTTTCTACGGATTGCACGTACCCAGCGGGCGCGTTCAAGACGCGGGTGATTTGCGGCTGAAATCGGCCTTGCGCGATATCTGCGATGGCCACAGCCCGGCCATCTGCCTAACACCCGGCCAGAGCCTCCTCTTGGGCGATGTCTATTGGGAAGACCGGTTGAACATCGAAGACCATCTGCGCCATTGCGGTCTGCGACTGGTCGGCGAAATTACCAACGTCCGCCGCTGGTCGAGTGCTTGCGTATCGCTGCCCAGTTGTCCGCTGGCCTTGACGGAGAGCGAGCGGGCCTTGCCGAACATTATCCAGGAGTTGGAGGGCGAGGTTGCGCGACTGGGCCTTCAGCAAGAAGTGTTCGCCTTGAGGATGACCGGCTGCACAAACGGCTGTTCACGGCCTTACAACGCGGATATCGGCATCGTCGGCCGTGCCGCCGGTCGTTATGCCATCTACCTCGGCGGCCGCCGCATCGGTGATCGGCTCAGCTTTCTCTACCGTGACGGCGTGCCGCTGGAGCAGCTTGTCGCCACGCTTGTCGCGGTGCTGGGCTACTTCAAGCAGCATCACAAAGAAGGCGAAACGCTCGGCGATTTCTGTCATCGTGTTGGTTGCAAGGAGATCACGGCGGCATTGCTGGGGTAAAGGCTAAAAAAACGCGGGGGGCCGGTTTGGCCCCCGCGATTCCTTCGTCCCACCCCACAATTATTCGCATCGCGAACCCAGAACCGGAAGGTCCCAATTATTCGTATTCAACACCCCCTGACTTAGGGATCCTCATTCGGCATTGATTTACCCCAACGGTTGGGATAGGATTTCACGATTGTTTTGGCTCTTCCGGTTCTAGGTGCGGAAGTAGGGTGGGGAGAGTGAAACGAGCCCCACCAAAAGTGGACTGCAACGGAATTGGTGGGGCTCGCTGCGCTCTCCCCACCCTACAATTATTCCCGTTCTGCACACAGAACCGGAAGAGCCTTGTTTTTTGTCTCCTGCTGCTGAATGCCCTACTAATGTCTTCCGAGAAAGCCAGCGCCCTGGTTCTCCGCACGATCGATTTCAGCGAAACGAGCCTGGTTGTTTGGTTGTTCACGCGGGAATTCGGCAAGATCAGTGCCCTGGCCAAGGGTGCCCGAAGACTCAAAAATCCCTTCGAGTCTGCTCTTGACGTACTAACCCTTTGTCGAATAGTCTTCCTCCACAAATCGTCCGAGGCGCTCGACTTGGTGACGGAAGCGAAACTTTTGCGGCGTTTCCGTCCCACGGGGCAGAACCTAGCCGGGCTTTATGCCGGCTACTACGTTGCCGAGTTGCTGGGCGATTTAACCGACGAGAACGATCCACATCCCGAACTTTTCGATCTGGCAGACGAAACGCTCGCGGCACTGGCGGCAGGCGAGAAAGTCCCACGGCGGCTGGCTCGCTTTGAACTCATTGCACTGCGGTTTTTGGGCCATGCGCCCGCATTGGGCCAATGTGCCGAGTGCGGAACGAAAATCGACTTGACGGGCCGGATTGCGTTCGGTGGGATTCACGGCGGAGCACTCTGCCGAGGGTGCCGCCAGGGAAAGAGCGGTGTTGTTTCGGTCAGTGCGGGAGTGTTGCGAACAATGGCCCAACTGGCCGATTTAGAAGCTCAGGCCTGGCGGCGAATGGAAATCGACGCTCAGATACTGGGTGAATTGCGCGGCGTATTAAACCACTACTTCGTTAATCTCTTGGGTCGAAAACCGAAGCTGTACGACTACCTCCACGAGTTTTGGAGATAGCTGGACAACTCGCGACACGAATGTCGCACGACAAGGACGTCGCCTATGCCACGAACAAACCTCGGCAAAAACCTTCCCGGCTTGGCTTTGGCCGGACTGCTGGCCTATCTTGCCGGCTGCGTGCCACCGCCGCCCCCACCGGCCGCTGCGCGGGCCAACCTGCATAACTCCAAGGACGGCGAGGACGAAAACGACAATTGGCTCTGGAAGCGAGCCACCGGTCAGACAAAGAAGTTGGACAACGCCCCGATCCAGCGCGAGACCGCCGTGCCTCCCGCGGTTTATCCGCAAAACAACGCGACTGGGCCAGCTCCCTATGGCACGTCCGCAACGATGACCACGCGCTACGCCGACCCCAATGTCGTGCCCGCCGGAGCCACTGCGGTTGCACCGGCAGGCAGTACAGCGGCAGGCACGGCAGCGGCTTCGCCGTATGAGGTGACCAACGCGCCTACAGGGCCTCCACCCGGCTATGCAGGTCCAGGTCCCTCGGTGCCGATGACGATCAGTCCCGTTTCTACCGTGCCGAAGAAGTCGGATGAAGACACCGAATGGGATATATCGCAACTGGCGCCGGACGTCACCTGGAAAAAGTTCAAGGATGCGATCGGCTGGGGCGCGGACCAGCGGCAGGCCCAAGAGGCCTACGACAAGGGCCTGGCACTGTTCAAGGCGAAGAACTACGACGAAGCGGCCAAGGAATTTTATGCAGCCACATGGCGTTGGCCCGACTCAACCCTGGAAGAAGACGCCATGTTTCTCATGGGAGAATCGTACTTTTTCGCAGACCACTACAGCCAAGCGCAAGACACGTTCTCGAATTTGCTCAAGAAGCACGACAACACGCGTTATCTGGACACGGTCGTCGCCCGGTTGTTCGCGATTGGCACGTACTGGGAGCAACTCGATCTGAAATCGCACCATTGGCCGGTGACGCCCAACGCCACGGACAGAACGCAGCCCTGGTTCGACACGTTCGGCAACGCCTTGGCATGCTACAGTTCGGTATGGATGCACGATCCGACCGGTCCGCTGGCCGACGCGGCATTGATGCGCGTGGGCAACGCCCATTTCCGCCGGGGCGAATGGGAAGAAGCGTCCAATCACTACGGCATGTTGCGAAAGAACCATCCCAAGAGCAAGTATCAGAAAGACGCGCACCTGTTCGAGCTGCAAGCGAAAATGCAGATCTACCAAGGCCCGAAGTACTCGGTCCTCGCATTAAAAGACGCCGAGGAAATTGCCGATCAGACGCTCAAGCAATTTCCCGGCCAGCTCGGCGAAGAGGAACGTCGCGTTCGTGATGCCCGCGCGGTCCTGTTCGAGCAGCGCGCCGAGCGCGAATGGGTGATGGCCCAGTACTACGATAACAAGACGGAGTTCCGTGCCGCACGCGAGTACTACAAGGTACTCCTGGAAAAGTACTCGCGCTCCTCGTATGCTGAGCTGGCACGGAAGCGCATGCAGGAAATCAAGAACGAGCCGGACGAACCGCCCGATCGCTTTACCTGGCTGACGGGCCTCTTCGGCAAGGGAAAATAGCGTGCATTGGAATTGCGCCGGTTGGCTTCATCGAATCGGACTTTCGGCGCGGCCGTTTGGCGCGGCGACCGTCGCACTGCTGCTGGCGTCGCTGGCCGGCTGCCTGGGCATGAACTACCAATTCGGCGCCAGAACGCTCTTTTCCGCAGACATCGAGACGGTTTATGTGCCGGTATTCGATTCCAGTAGTTTCCGCCGCGAGTTGGGCGAGGAGTTGACCGAGGCGGTCGTCAAGGAAATCGAACGACGATCCCATTACAAGGTCGTTGCTTCACCGTCCGCTGACACGATTCTCACGGGCAAGATCACCAGCGACTCAAAGCACCTGCTCTTCCAATCCATGCAAGGCGATCCTCGCGAGATGGAAGTAGGCTTGCAGGTGCAGGTCAGTTGGGTCGATCAACGCGGCTCCCCGATCCGCGAGATCCCCGCGGTGCCCGTTCCCAGTGCGGCCGTGAATGTCAGCGCAGCCAGCAGCGTGGTGCCCGAGGTTGGCCAGTCGATCGCGACGAGCCACCAACGGGCCATCCAGCGTCTTGCGGAGCAGATTGTTTCGCTGATGGAAAAGCCGTGGTGAAGAATAACTCAAGGCTCAAGGTTCAAGGTACAAGGTTCAATGAATAAAGGTACAAGGTACAAGGTCAATGTACGTTAATGAAAAATATCGATACATTCCACATTGAACCTTGAACATTGCTGACACTATCGGATTCTATGTGTTGGCCTGTTATTACGAGGTTTCTTGGCCAGACCGCCGCATGCAACCGTCTCAGACTACCCGCTCTTCCGTTAAATTGGGCTGACTACGAAGAACCGGTATCCAATTTTGCCTCAATTTGGTCAACACATAGAAAAAGTTAGTGTCAGGAACATTGAACCTTGTACCTTTGAACATTTCCTATGCTTTCCTCCCTTCCCTGGCGATTGCGGACCAAAACCCTGGCTGCGGGGCGCATTCCGCTCCTCATGGGCGTGGTGAACGTGACGCCCGACAGTTTCTCGGACGGCGGGCGATTTTTCGAGCCTGCGGCGGCGGTTGAGCATGGTCTCCGACTGGCGGCCGAGGGTGCGGATCTGCTGGATGTCGGCGGCCAAAGCACACGGCCCGGGGCTATGCCGATCACGGCGGAGGAAGAACTCCGCCGCGTGTTGCCGGTGATTATCGCCTTGCGCAAGCAAACGGACCTTCCGCTTTCGATCGACACCTCCAGCGCGAAGGTGGCCGCCGAGTGCCTTGCTGCCGGGGTGGAAGTCGTCAACGACGTCACTGCGCTGACCTCCGATGACCGTCTCTTGGCCTTGGCTGCTGAGAGCGGTTGCGGCGTCTGCGCCATGCATATCCAAGGCACGCCGCAGACGATGCAGATTGATCCACGGTACGGTGATGTTGTCGAGGACGTGTTCGCCTGGCTGGCCGCTCGTCGCGATGCCCTACTAACCGCCGGGATTGCCCAGGACCGCATTGCGATGGACCCGGGGATCGGCTTCGGCAAGACGGCTGCGCACAACCTAGCAATTTTGAACCATCTGTCTCGCTATCGTGCCCTGGAATGTCCTCTGCTCATCGGCATCTCGCGGAAGGCATTCCTCGGTCATCTGATCGGCGACCCGGCGGCCGACCGCACCGCCGGCACGATCGGGGCCGCATTGGCCGCTGCACGGCAGGGGGTTGAGATTTTGCGCGTGCATGACGTTGCCGCGGTGAGGCAGGCTTTGGTTGTTTTTGACGCGGTGGGCGGGTTTGCGGCCGAACCGACGTTGACATCTACCCGCATTCTAGGGATACTTGCGCCATGAACGATCTACATGCGTACTGCCTGGAAATAGCGACCCGTGCCAAAAGCGCATCCGCCGATCTGGCGAGGGTCACCGGGGCGCAGAAACAGGCTTGGTTACGGGCGTCGAGCAAGCGGCTCGTCGAGCTTACCCCCGCGCTGATTGAAGCCAACCAGTTCGACCTGGACGCCGCTACGGGTTTCAGCCTGACCGACGCCGCCGTGGATCGCCTCCGCTTGACCCCGTCGCGGATTCAAGCCATGGCCACCGCCTTGGAAGAAATCGCCATGCTGCCGGAGCCTGTCGGCGAAATCATCTCGTCGTCCATTCGGCCCAACGGCCTGGAGGTGCAGAAAGTTCGCGTCCCCTTGGGCGTGGTCTTCTTCATCTACGAATCGCGGCCGAACGTGACCTCCGACGCGGCGGCAATCTGCGTCAAGAGCGGCAACGCCGTCATCCTTCGCGGCGGCAAAGAAGCGGTCCACTCGAATCGCGCGATCGTTGACCTTTTGTCCGCCGTTGCCGTTGAGGCCGGGCTGCCGGCCGACGCCGTGCAACTGGTCGCCACGACCGATCGTGCCGCCGTGGGCGAACTGCTTCGCATGCCCGAACTGATCAATGTGGCCATTCCTCGCGGCGGAGAAAGTCTCATCCGCCGCGTGAGCGAAGAAGCCCGCATGCCGGTCATCAAGCATTTTGCCGGCAACTGTCATGTTTACATCGATCGCACGGCCGATCCCGAGATGGCCGAGCGGCTGACGGTGAACTCGAAATGCCAGCGGCTGGGCGTGTGCAACACGGCCGAGTCGCTGCTGGTCCACGCCGACGCGGCCGCGGTGCTGCTGCCGCGAATCGGCAAGGCCCTCAGAGAACATGGCATCGAGATCCGCGGTGACGCCCGCACCCTTGAACTTTTGCCCGCAGCCAAGCTTGCAACCGAGCAGGATTACTTCACCGAATACCTTGGCCCGGTGATTTCCGTGAAGGTGGTTGCGTCGCTGGACGAGGCGATTCGCCATATCAATCACTATAGCTCTCAACATACCGAGACGATCGTCACGCGCGATCTCGATGCGGCTCGGCAGTTCGCCGCCCGAGTCGATAGCTCGGCCGTGATGATCAACGCCAGCACGCGATTCAACGACGGCGGCGAATTTGGCCTGGGCGCGGAAATCGGTATCAGCACCGACAAATTCCACGCCCGCGGCCCCTGCGGATTAAACGAATTAACCAGCTATAAATATGTGGTTTACGGGAACGGCCAGATACGCACATAAAAATATGTTGTCTATGGGAACGGCCAGATACGCACGTAGGCCCCAAGGGATAGAACCATGTCAACCGAAGTCCTCTCGCAACTGGAAGTCGAAAGCCTGCTCAGCGCGATGGGCAGCGAAGAAATGCCGGCCTTCGAGCCACCTGCCAGATCTCCCCAGCCCATAAGCCGCGAGAAGGTTGCCCCCTACGACTTCAAGCGTCCGGAACGCGTCGGCAAAGAGCAGATGCGGGCTTTGCAGACGCTCCACGAGGGTTTTGGCCGCAACTTCGGCGCCGCGCTGTCGGCCTTGTTGCGGAGTATCGTCGAGGTCAAGCTCACCAGCGTCGACCAATTGACCTATAGCGAGTTCGTCTTCAGTCTGGAAAACCCCAGTTGCTTCAACCTGCTCAAGGCAGAACCGCTGGAAGGCAACCTGATTCTCGACATTAACCCGTCGATTCTCTATCCCATCATCGATCGGCTGTTGGGCGGTGGGCGCGAGATGGGCGCATTGGCTCGGCGTCCGCTCACCGAAATCGAACTGCGGCTGGTTTCGCGAATCACCGGCCTGTTTCTTGAAGAGTTGCGGCACGCCTGGGAAAATGTGCTCGACCTGAAGCTGGCGGTTCTCCAAGTGGAGAGCAATCCGCAGCTCGTGCAGATTGTGCCGCCCAACGAAGTCGTGGTGGTGATCAGCTTCGAGTTGATGATCGGCGACCTCCGCGGCATGATGAATCTTTGCATTCCCTACAACTCGATCGAGCGGATCGGTGGCAAGCTATCCGCCAACAACTGGGTATCCTATGGCCGCAAGAACGCCACGAAAGAGACGATCCAGCAGATCAGCGAAACCATTTGCAGTTCGCCCGTCGGCGTTCAGGTCCGGCTGGCTCGGACCAAGATCGGTACCGGCGAGCTGATGAGTCTCCGCGTCGGCGACATCATCACGACGCAGAAGGACGTCCGTCAGCCGGTGATCGTTGCCGTCGAGGGCGTGCCCAAGTTCCGCGCCAAGCTGGGTGCCTTCAAGGGCCACAAGGCAATCCTGATCGAGAGCTTGATCGCAAACCCAGTCGACGCGCTGGGGGAGTAGGGTATGGATTTCCCCGTCCCGTAGTTGGACGAATGAGAATAGCCCAGCGATTTATCGCTGGGTTGGAAAAGCACCTGGTGTCCTAGCCGGATTGCACGGCCGGAAGGGTTAACCATTCCCTGAGGGTCCAGACGTGGTCGGTCAAGCTGGCAGCCATGGCGGGAGTACGCGGCAGCCATTCACCGTCGGGATTACGCTGC
>Ga0194057_10000470_pt1 | contig 20785 bp, 24 predicted proteins | sample SepL4415m_MetaG_FD_155474 | JGI IMG/M metagenome (GOLD analysis project Ga0194057, IMG submission 155474) | Anoxic zone freshwater microbial communities from boreal shield lake in IISD Experimental Lakes Area, Ontario, Canada - Sep2016-L442-15m | ecosystem: Environmental > Aquatic > Freshwater... | reverse complement strand
TGCAGCCGCTCCTCGACGACCCACCGCCCGTGGAGCCGTACTTTCAGGGAAGCATGGGGCCGGCTGGCGCCGCGCGGGTACTCCCTCCCAACCTCATGGAAATGCTCAGCGAACCCCAGGTGGCAACTACCCGATGACCCTTTCACTCGGAATCGACGTTGGTGGCAGCGGGATCAAGGCCGCAATTGTCGACCTGGCCACGGGCGAGTTCACAACAGAGCGCGTGCGGGTTGAGACGCCGCAACCCGCGACACCGGACTCGGTGGTTGCGGCAACCGCGGGCCTCATCGCCGACCTGGGGCACGACGGCCCGATCGGCATCGGGTTTCCGTCGCCAATCGTGAACGGTGTCACCACTCTCGCCTCCAACATCGACCCGGCGTGGGTGGGTGCCCACGCCGAGCAACTGTTCTCCGCGGGTCTTGGCGCACCGGTACGCGTCATCAACGATGCCGACGCCGCTGGCGTGGCCGAAGCCCGCTACGGCGCCGCTCACGGGGTTTCGGGCTTGGTCGTGCTGCTTACCCTCGGAACCGGAATCGGTTCGGCGCTCCTCTACAACGGCGTGCTGGTTCCCAATACTGAGATGGGGCACATCCAGGTGCGCGGCAAGGATGCCGAGCACCGTGCGGCCGCATCGGTGCGCGAGGTCCACGACCTGTCATGGCACCACTGGGCAGAGCGCCTGCAGGAGGTGATCGAGGTGATTGACCACCTGTTCTGGCCCGACCTCGTATTGCTCGGTGGCGGCGTGTCCCGCAAGGCCGACAAGTTTCTGCACTTCCTCGACGTCCGACCTCCGTTGCGTGCTGCCGCGCTTGAGAACAGGGCCGGCATCGTGGGCGCAGCGACGGCGGCCGCAGACCGCGCATGATCACCACGCGTGTCCCCGAGGGGATCCGCGTGGTGATGCAGACTGACCATCAGTCGCAATGCGGCCTGCTGGCAGGGGCATGGGGTAACGCGCAGTTCGCGCGCCCCGAGCCGTGGGGTCCGGTGGCCTTGGCTGCCGAGTGGCACGACGAGGGCTGGCGCCAATGGGAGTCCTCGCCCGGCGTCTCAGCCAATGGGGAGCCACGCGACTTCGTGCATATGCCGATCTCTCAGCACATGGCGATCCACCGCCGCAGCATCCACGCGGCCCGTCACCGCGATGAGGTCACCGGCATGCTGGTGGGCCTGCACTGCGCGGGGCTCGTACAGCGGCGCATGGGCCTGGATGGCGAGATGCCGGATATCAATACCCTGCCGGATCCCGTTCAGGGCCTCATTCGTGACGAGGCCGCAGTGCAGCAGCGCGTGGAGTCCCTGATGGGCGATTTGGATGAGGCCCGTGAATGGACGTGGGCGGCCTATCGCGTGCTTCAGGCGTTCGATCTGCTGAGCCTCTACCTCACGTGGACAGGGCTCGCAGGCGACGAGCCATGGACCCTCCGGCGCGTGCCGCGCGCAGTGGACGATGCCGAGGGCGTGGCAATCGCTGTAGCGGCAGTTGATGACCGGACGTGCGCGCTCGACCCATGGCCATTCGCCGGCGAATCAGTGGACGCACCGGTGCTCGCCCGGGTCATCCCCGATCGCGCGTATGCCAATGCCGCTGAGGTGCGCACGGCGCTCCTCGACGCGCCGCTCCTGCCCGTACCGTTTCGCGTCGTACGGGCGTAGCGCGCCCGAACCGCAGTGCGCCGCGGCGATTCCTGCCGCGGCGGGTCGGGCCCGACCCGCCGCGGGGCAACGGTGGCGCTAGGCGCCCAGTTCGTACTTGAAGCTGATCAGCAGACGCACGCGATAGCGGTCCACGGTCCCACCCTTGACGGTGAGGTCCTGCTTCACGACCTCGGCCACGCGAAGATCGCGCAGGGATGCAGAGGCGGTCTCCACCGCGAGGGCGGCGGCGGCCTCCCACGACTCGGCACTGGTCCCGACAATCTCGATGACCTTGTAGACGCTGTCAGTGGACACGTGGTGCCTCCCCGTCGCATATCCGCGGTTCGTCGCGGCTCACCATGATTGTGGCGGGCCGACCGCCCTTCCTGCAACCTCAAGAGGGATGGCGATGGTCCCCTCATGCGCGAGGCGGGCGATGTTGACCTCGGCCCGGGCGATGAGATCGGGGTCTGCCGGGATGATGACCACACCGCGATCGGTGCTTCCGATGCGCGCCCAGCCGTCATCGTCGCCATACAGGCAGCGGTACGCGGTGACAGCGCAGGCGGTGGCGTCGATGGCAGACGCCTCGTCAAGGGCGGCAAGATCACCCAGCCGCTCAGGCTCAGGCCATGCTCCGAGATCCGTGGCGTCACCGAGGATCTCACGGGCTGGGGCCAGGCCGTCATTGCGTGCCCTTCCGCCGCGGGGACGGAATGCGGGTGGGCGCACGTCGAGCCAGGCTGCGCGGTAGGCAGCCAAGCCGAGGGGCTCCGAGCCGGGCGCGTGGTCGCGCTCCCAGAGCAGTTGACGGATTACCTGATCGGGAATGCCCTCGACAACGATCTGGGCCGGCGGCAGCAGCGCCGCAAGGATGGCGCCCCGTGCTCCTCCATGAACGGTGACCATGCGGGCGGGCGTGACAGGAAATGCGGGGATGTCGAGCCACGCGAGTACGTGCTCCAGATCGCGGCGCCCGCTCGTGTCGGGAGGAATCACCACCGGCGCATCAATCATCACAAGGGCGGGTGATGTACCCACCGTGGCAGCAATCTCCCCATTGGAGCTGCACATCTGCACGCCGAGGAGGTCGCCGGTGGGGCCGATCTCGGCCACCGCGGACCGCTCCGGGGGGTCGTCCCGGGTCATGTCGGGCATCAGGTGGATTCCAACCGCGCGCACCTGGCGAGGGTACCCATGAATGGAGCATTGCATCGGGTTTCCGGCACCTGCGCTACCCTTTCGGGCGTGTCGTTGCGACCTCAGAGTGTCGCGGCGCTTCCCGATCCGGTTGGAGACATGAGTTCGATCCTGCTCCTCATCATCTCGCTCGCTGCCCCGTGGGTGGTGCAGCTCGCGCCGCCGCGCCAGCGGCCCGTGGCACTGGTGGCGGTCATCGCCGTGCTTCTGCTGTTCGGCATCTTCTCCACCAACCCGATTACTGCGTGGCAGTTCTGGGTCGGCCTCATCATCGGCATCGTCTCCATCGTCGTCTGGCTCAACATGGGCAACCGCCCGCGTGGGCGCAGCCGATGGGAGGACGAGGAGCGCGCCGAGCCGACAGGCGAGCTCTAGCCAGCAGGCACTGCGAGGAGGGCGCGGTCAGCGCGCTCCTGGACCGCGTAGGTATTGGGCTTGCAGGGCGTCACGGCGCACACCACGAGCGACTGCCCGGCCACGGTGTTCCACTCGTAGCCGCCCGGGCCCAGTTCAGGCGCGCTGCGTCCGTGCTCGCATGACGCCACGGGAGTGGCGCTGTGGTCAATCGAGTTGCCGAGGGGCTTCGTGTGCCGGTCGAAGGTCATTGAGCGGACCACGCGCTGACCGGGCCTGAGCAGACCGGACCCCCGCTTCCCCTGGAAGGCGAATCGGGCGGTCATCGCACTGCGGTTGACGTAGACGACCGAGTAGCGGCCGTAGTTCACCTGACTCGGGGCGATCGTAACGGTGGTCGCGGAGCAGGTGATCGTGACGACGGGTGCAGGCGCTCCGGACGCGGCCCCTGCTCCGGTCATGGCAACCGCTCCACCGATGACGGCCAGCCCGATGAGTGTGCGTGAGCGGATGAGTCCCCTCCGATGGGCTGTGGGTAATGCTGGAACGGCCAGCGGCCCTATGCGTTGGGCTCGAGGTTCTCCGCGATGAGCTGATCGGCCCGCTTCTGGTCCGACATCAGCAGCAGCCCCCGCTTGAGGCTGGCGACACCCTGGGCCTTCTGACCCGCGGCGATCTGGGCCAGTCCGAGAGCGATCGGGCCGTCCTCGTACTTGGTGTCGAGCGTTGCGGCAGTGGTGGCTGCGGCGATGGCAGCGTCATTCTGGTTGGTGGCGATGAGCGCGTAGGCAAGAAATGCCTGGCCAACGGCGTCACCGGGGTCCTGCGCGACTGCTGCCTGGAACACCGGCACGGCCTCCGCGGTGCGATCCAGGCGCGAGAGCACCAGACCTTCACCGAGCAGAGCCGGTGCGAGCGTGGGGTCGGCGGTGGTGGCCTTCAGGTATGCCGCGAGGGCACCCTTCAGGTCGTTCTTCGCGGTGAGGATCTCGCCCTGGAGCATCTGGCCGATGCCGGTCTTCTGCATGGCGGGAGTCCAGGCGTCCAACTGCTTCTGGGCATCATCGGGCTTGCCGACGTCAATGCGGTTACGGGCGCTGGCCAGCATGTAACCCAGCTTCGGGTTGCGCTTGATGAGCACCTTGAACGTTGCCGTGTAGTCGGGAGCCGGGGTCCAGTCGGGCGGCACCTGCAGCACTGCCGACACGACGGTTGCGCCGCGTCGGTACTCAATCGGCACCGGGGCGTCGGCCGGCAGCGTCTTGATTGCCGCCTGCCACTGGCCGGGAGTGCTCACATCAAGGTTGTTGATCTTGGTGATGACGTCGCCGCGGCGCAGCCCCGCGGTGACGAGCGCGCCCTTCACGCCCACCGCAGTAACAAGCTGGCCACCCGGTGCGATCTTGAGCTGGCGGGCGATGGCGGGGAGATTGGGCACCGTATAGCCGTCAAGGCGGCCGCGCGGGGGGGTGAGGCTGAGCAGGAACTTGCCGGTGAGCGGCTTGGACGTGCCCTGCGAATTCTTGGCAACGATCGACACCGTGTAGTTGCCGGCCGGCAACTGGTATCCCTGATCGTTGACCGCCTGTACGAGAAACCACACCTGTCCCTGAATGTGATCCTGGGAACTGGTGAGGGTGCGCACGACCTTCTTGGTCTTCGCGTCCTTGATGGTGGCGGTCACCGTGGCCACGGTCTTCGACTTGACGCCGAGCATGAATCGGGCGTGGCCCTGCTCGGCGACGATGGTCTTGCGCAGGCGCAGCACGCTGAGCACGGGCGGACCAGTGACCGGCGGCACCGTGGGGGTGGTGGCACCGGTGGTGGTGGCGGCACCAGTAGTGGTGCCAGTGGTTGTTGGGGCGGTCCCTGTGCTGCTCTGAGCCCATGCCCCTGCGGGCAGACCAAGAACGGCAATCGAGAGAGACGCAGCCATGAGGGCTGTTCGACGCACGGGGTGAACATACCACCCCTTGCTACCGTGACCCATCTTGGAAGTTCCGCGACCTACGCTCGAGGTACTCGAGCGCACACGACGTGGCGAGGTTATTGACCCCGCCGACATCACAGCACTCGTGGGTGCCTGGACGACCGGCGCGGCATCAGACGCCCAGATGGCAGCGTGGTGCGCGACGGCCGGACTTCGCGGGGCATCGTACGAGGTGGCAAAAGCCCTTGCAGACGTTCTTTTGGCAGGGGGTGACCGTCTTGAACTCGGCTCGCTTGGCCCCACCACCGACATCCGCTCAACCGGTGGGGTGGGGGACAGCGCGCTCATCTTCGCCGCGTCTGCCGTGGCGGCTTCGCTCGGGGTGATTGTGGCCTCGACGGGCGCCCGGGGGCTCTCCTTCACCGGCGGCATCCTCGATGCGCTCGAAGCCATTCCAGGCATGCGTGTGGACGTCACTCTTGAGGAATATGTCCTGCAAGCGCGCAACTTCGGGATCGTCATCGCAGAGCCCGGCGACAGGCTTGTTCCGGGGGAACGTCGCCTCGCCGACCTTCGTGAGTCCACGGCAACGGCTGAGGGTGACGCCCTGGTTGCCGTATCGGCAGCTGTGCGGGCCGTCAGCGGTGGATCCACGACCGTTGTGGTTGAGGCGCCGGGCGGGTCGGGCGGACTGCTTGCCGATATCGAGCATGCCGCGGCTGCTGCCGCCCTCATCACCCGGCTGGGGGCCGACTGGCACCGCCGCGTGCACGCAGAGGCAACGCTGCGCGCGGTGCCGTTGGCCGGGGTCGCCGGCCCGGGCCTTGAGATCCTTGCCGGTGCCAGCGTGCTGCTGGGCGAGGGCGATCCGGACCTCGCGGACCGGGTGGCGGCCCTTGCCGGTAGGGCCGCTGAGGAGTCGGGCGTGCTCGGCGCTGGGGGAGCGGACGCTGCCCGCGCTGCCATCGCAGATGGGCGGGCGCTCGCCACCGCCGAGCGCTGGGTGGAGGCGCAAGGGGGCGATCCGGTCGCGCTCACTGAGCCCGATTTGATCCTCACCTGCCTGCTGAAGCGCGAGGTGGTGGCGCCGCACGCGGGATCTGTGGATCACGTTGACGCAGCGGGCATCGGGACGGCTGTGCGCTGGCTGGGTGGCGGTCGACTGGATCCCGATCAGGTGCTTGATCACGCCGTCGGTGTACAGATGCTCGTGGGGCCCGGTGAATCGGTTGAGGCAGGGCAGGTGCTTGCGATCGTCCATGCATCCGACGACTGGCTCGCCGGCCGGGCGCAGGACCTGCTGGGCGATGCGTGGGTGATTACGGGGGCCTGATGCCCGAACTGCCCGAGGTCGAGACGATCCGGCGCCAGTTGGCAGAGCGCATTGTGGGGCGCACAATTCGCGGGGCGCGTGTGAGCGATCCGCGCCTCGTTGACCCATGGGAGCCCGATGCGTTCGCGACGCGCCTTGAGGGGCGGCGGATCGATCGCATTGATCGCGTGGGGAAGTACCTGCTCATCGAGCTCGATGGGGGCGAGGCACTCACCCTGCACATGAGGATGACCGGGCAGCTGCTGTGGAGTGACGACGTGCCCGATCCACCGCTTCCCTACACACGGGCCGTCATCGGCATCGAGGGCGGCGGCTCCGTGACGTTCGCCGATTCGCGGCGCTTCGGCACCGCCTGGTTTCTGCCCCGCGAGGGCAGGGAGCGCATTTGGGCCGGGCGTACCGGGCCCGATGCCGTGTCGGCAGCATTTACGGCCCGCGGCTTGGGCGAACGCCTGGCCGGGCGCGCGGCATGCGTCAAGGCACTCATTCTTGATCAGCGGATCGTCGCCGGCGTCGGAAACATCTATGCCGACGAGGCCCTGTTCATGGCCCGCATCAATCCCGCCGAGCCGGGCGGGAATCTCACGACCGCCCACGTGACATCGCTGCACCGTGCGATCCGGGACCGCCTGCGAATGGGCATCAGCGTCGGGGGAGCATCGTTTGACCGCTACCGTGACGTCAACGGAGAGCGCGGGGGCATGCAGGATCTCTTCCGCGTCCACCGTCGCCGCGGGGAGCCGTGCCCGCGATGCCAGACGACGATCGAGAAGGGCGTGGTGGCGCAGCGGGGTACCTACTGGTGCCCAAAGTGCCAGCCACTGCTGGAGGGGGACTGATGCTCACCGATGTTCCGGGAATTCGCGTGGGGCACTGGACCGATGCCGATGCAGGCACCGGCTGCACAGCCATCATCCTTCCTCAGGGCACGATCGGCGGGGTGGACGTGCGCGGCGGCGGGCCGGCATCGCGCGAGACCGATCTGTTGCAGCCGGTGGCGACAGTCCCCCTGGTGTCGGCCATCCTTCTCACCGGTGGAAGCGCATTCGGCCTGGACGCAGCCAGCGGGGTAATGCACTGGTGCGAGGAGCACGGCCTCGGGGTTGATACGGGTATCGCGACGGTGCCCATTGTCAGCGCTGCGGCCCTGTTTGATCTCGGCATCACCGGCAATGCCCGCCGCCCTGGGGCATCGGAGGGCCGTCTGGCCGCCGAAGCCGCGGTCGATGGACCACACGCGGTGGGCAGCGTGGGAGCGGGCACCGGGGCGACCGTCGGTAAGTGCCACGGCAGGGATCACTGGTGCAAGGGCGGCATCGGCGCCGCGAGCGTGCGCCTGCGAAGTGGTGCCACGGTGTCGGCGCTCGTGGCCGTGAACGCATTCGGCGACGTGCTGGATGAACACGGACAGGTGCTCGCCGGTGCTTGGGAGAACGGGAGATTTGTGGATGCCCGCAGGGCGCTCATCGAGGACGAACCACGCCATCACCGCCTGTCCGAGATGTCGAACACCACGCTGGCGGTCATCGCCACCGACGCGCGACTCGACAAAGCGCAGTGCACTCAAGTGGCTCGGCAGGCCCACGCCGGGCTGGCCAGGGCGATCGCTCCCTACGGCACGGCGCTTGATGGCGACATCGCGTTTGCTGTGGCGACCGGTGCAACCGAGGCGAATCCGATCATCGTGGGGAACGCGGCAGCCGAGATGGCAAGTGCCGCTGTGCGCGACGCGGTGCGCCAGGCGACCTCTGTGCGCGGGGTGCCGACCGCTGCCGATCGCCGGGCGGCATCGGCTTAGGCCAGTAGCGCCTCGAGCTCACCGTCGCGGTCGAGCGCGGAGAGCTCATCCCACCCACCGATGTTGCGTCCGTCGATGATGATCTGAGGGAACGAGTAGCCACCGGTCTCGGCCACCAGACGGTCGCGGCCGGCGTGGTCGGTGCGGGGGATCATGATCTCCTCGAACTCAATGCCCTTCTGCGTGAGAAATGCCTTGGCGCGCAGGCAGTAGGGGCAGGGCTCGGTTGAGTACACAGTGACCTTGGGCATGGCGGGCAGGGTACCGCCCCCGATCGGGGTGCGACACTTGATCGGTGGCATTGATCGAGACCGAGGCGGTGGTGCTCCGCACGCTGAAATACGGCGAGTCGGACGCCATCCTCACCCTGCTCACGCCCGGAATGGGGCGCATCTCGGCCATCGCCAAGGGCGCGCGCAAGTCCACCTCGAAGCAGGGCGGGAGACTCCAGCCTGGCGTGCGTCTCAATTTGAGCGCCGCTGAGGGCCGGGGCGACCTGCTCACACTCCGGTCGGCGCAGGTGGTGGATGCGGGGGCGGGGCTTTGGATGGACGGCTATCGCCTTCGGGCCGCCGGCTCGGTGCTGGAGATCGCCATGCGCGTGGTGCCCGAGCAGGTGGATGCCGAGGCCCCGTACAACTTGGTCACCCGGGCGCTTGCCTTGATTGCTCGCACCACCGCGCTCGACACACCACCCCGGCTCGACCCGTACGTGCTGGGTGTGCAGGCCAAGCTGCTCGCGGTCTCGGGTCTGGTGCCGCAGTTGGGCTCGTGTGCCGCGTGTGGCGGCCCCCCTCCGCTCGTGGGATTCTCAGCGGCTGCGGGTGGCGGGGTGTGCCCATCGTGCGTGGTCGGGTCGGGGGCCGAGGCACTCGACCCGGCTGCGGCCGATGCTCTCGTCGCGCTGCTGGCACGCCCGCTGGTCGAGGCCCCGGACGCAGTGTCGGCATCCGCCGCCCCGGGGGTTGAGCGCATCGCTGCCCTGATGCTGCGTGAGCACCTCGGGGTGACACTCCGGTCAGGAACGCCCCTCTAACTGCAGAGGCAAGCAGCGTCATGCGCGCTCGAGGGGAAAGAGCGCATCACCCCCGCACCAAGCGAATGGCCACACCAGTGCCAAATACGTGCCAACCGAGCGCGTGCACTTTTGTAGCGGCGACTGACCCCCACCGGGGTCAGACCCCACCCCTGTGGCTGGCCTGATGCAAAGCGTGCACATTTGTAGCGGCGACTGACCCCCGCAGAAGCTGCACGTACCCGAGAGACCGACCTCCCGCCGGGGCATACGCAGCGCGTGCACATTTGTGACGGCGACTGACCCCCACCGGGGTCTGACCCCGGTGTTGGGGCTGACCTGGTGCAAAGCGCACACTTTTGTAGCGGCGACTGACCCCCACCGGGGACTGACCCCGGGGTTGGGCGTTGGATCGCTTTCGGCGTGACTTGTGGGTTGCTACCAGCCCACTGAGATGACGGCCACAGCCACGAGGATTACTCCCTCGCGTCCGTCGTCGCCGATCAGCCCATTCGGCTGCCGGTGGCCACCCTCCACGGCCGTCACCGTCACCTGTCCATATGGGAACCTCGCCCGCACGGTGTCGATGTCCACCCGATCCGCGCCGGGCACCGCAATGGTGGCCTCCACGCGCATGTTCGCCCGGTCGTTCCCCGGCAGCACATCCCGCAGGCGTGGGAACAGCACGCGCCGAATGGAGTCCTCCACAGCGCGCGTGGCGGCCTTTGTGGCGTCGTCGCCGGTCAGGTCAACCCCGATGCCAGTCTCGATGATGAGCGGGAAGATGCCATCGGTCACTTGGATGCCTCCGGAAGCAGCGTGGTGTCCACGGCAGCGGACCCGGACTCCTCGGTGGTCAGAAGGCCCTTCGCCTTCATCCACTTCGCCAGTGCGTCCCACTGCGCAGGGCTCATCCCCAGCGGCTTTCCATGGGCCACGAGCACCGGGAGAGTTGCGGCAAGTTGTGCCGCGAGCAGTCCCTTTGCGATGTCCGGATTGGCAGTGATGAGGGCGGCCTTCGCGGCGGCCGGGTCGCCCTGTGCCGTTGTGGTGCCCGTCGCGACGGCGGCCAATGCCCGGCGGATCGCCTCGGGGTGGTCCCTGATGGTGTCCTCGCCGGCGGCCAGCACCAGCTCGTCGTAGGTGGGCACGCCATAGTCCTCAAGCCTGAACACCGTTACCGGCACGCCCTTTGCCCGCAGGCCGAGTACCTCGATGTTCCAGTACCCACCGATGATGGCGTCAACCTTGCCCGCGGCCAGGGCAGGGGCGAGGCTGTAACCCACAACCTTGGTCTGGACCTTGGAGGGGTCACCGCCGGCGCTGCGCACCACGGTGTCGAGGAGCGCGGCATCGCTCGGCACCCCCGCGATGCCGACCGTCTTACCCTCGAGATCCTTGGGCGTGGTGATGCCGCTGTCGCTGCGGGCGATGATGGAGTTGAGCGGAACCGGCACCACAGCACCCACGGCCTTGACGGGAATGCCCTTGGCCCGGGCGATGAGGAGTTCCGGCGCGTAGGTGATGACGAGGTCCTTCTTGCCAGTTGCCGCCTGCGTGAGGTTGGTGGTGGGGTCGCTGGGCACCGACGGGTCAATCTCCACGCCCTCGCGAGCGGCGATGCCGCCGACGATGGCGGTCTCAATTCCCGCATGGTCGGCGTTGGGGTACCAGTCGAGGGCCAGCGACACCTGCTCGGTGCCCGTGCTGGCTGACGTGGCCGCGGTGGAGCCGCCGCCGCACCCGGCGAGGGTGATGGGGATGGCGACTGCACTGATGGCGATGACCACGATGTGTCTTAGTCGGGGCACGGCGGTTCCTTGGTGTGAATTCAGCGGGAGCCCGGGCGGGTGCCCCGGCGCAGGTAAGGAAGTGCCGCCCACTCGGTAACCGCCACGATGAGGAACATCGCGATGCCGATGAGGGCGAGAATGACGACGGCCGCAAAGGTAACCGGCGTCTCAAATTGGCCGGCAGAGAGGCGGGTGAGGGCACCCAGACCGCGGTCTGATGCCACGAGCTCGCCCACCACCGCACCGGTGACTGCAAACACGGCGGCCAACCTCAGACCGGTGAACAGCCGCGGCAGCGCAGCGGGCACGCGCACGTGCCACCAGGTCCACCCCGGCGACGCGCCGAGGGTGCGCACGGCACGGATGAGCTCGTGGTCTGTGGAGCGCAGCCCATCGACCCCGGCGACAATGACCGGGAAGATGCTGATGAGCGCGGCCAGAGTGACCATGGCTCCGAATTCGGGCATCCACAGCACGAGCAGGGGCGCCAGCGCCACCAGCGGGATCGTCTGCGACACGATGATCCACGGATAGAGCATGAACCCCGCGACGCGGCTGCGCGCGATGAGCGCCGCCAGAAGGCAGCCGACCACGGTTGCAAGCGCGAAGCCCACGACGGTGATGAGCATGGTCCACTGCGCGTGGTACCAAAGGCGCTCATGCACGTCCCAACCGGTTCGGGCGATGGTGGCGGGTGACGGCAGGATCCACTCGCGCGGCTGCATGATCCAGGCGCTGATCTGCCACACGAGCACCAGTGCAAGCGGCAGCGCCACTGCGGCAGCCACCTGCCCCCAGCGAATGCGGCGAGGGCGGGGTCCGGCGGCGGCGGGTGAAGCGGGCTCGACCTGAGGCACGGTGGTCATGCGGCCACACCCGCGGCGCGAAGCGACGCCAGGACCTCGTGCGCGGCGTCCGGGCCGGCATCCGCCACGCGCACGCGGCTGACGATCCTCATTGGTCCGGGTGACGCCACCAGCACGGTGTCGGCAATTGCCACGGCCTCGGCGATGTCGTGCGTCACCAGGACGATGGTGGGGGCCACCTGCTCACGTACGGCCATCAGCACGCGGTGCATCTCGCTGCGGGTCAGCGCGTCGAGCGCGCCGAAGGGCTCATCCAGCAGCCATATGTCGCTCTCGGCGAGCAGCGTCCGGGCCAGTGCACCGCGTTGACGCATTCCTCCGGAGAGGGCGTGCGGGTAATGATCGCCGAAGCCCGCCAGACCCACGCGTGCCACCTCGCGGTCGGCAAGGGCCCGCGCGTCGCCGCGAGGTGCGCCGCGGAGTTCTGCGGCGGCAGCCACGTTGTCGCGCAGCGTGCGCCAGGGCATGAGGGCATCGCGCTGGGGCATGAGCACCGGTCGCCCGCTGGAGGCGGTCACGACCGACCCGGAGTCGGGGACGACCAAACCTGCGATCACATCCAGCAGCGTGCTCTTGCCGCATCCGGATGGGCCGATGATGGCCGTGACCTCACCCGCGGGGGCCTCAAGGTCAACACCTGCAAGCACGGCGAGCGGTAGATCGTCACCAAGCGCAAGGTGCACGTCATCAACGCGAATGGCGATCTCGGTGTCGTACCCGTGGGGCACGCTGCACTCCCTTCGCTGGCATTACCCAGGCAGGTTCAGAGGGTCGAGGCCGTATGCCTCCTCTCAGCCGTGGTAGCGGCTCCCCTGTATGCGCGTCAGGCTATCAGCGCGTCTCCACCAACTCGATCCGGTACCCGTCGGGGTCGGCGATGAAGCAGATGACCGACCCCCCCGGGCGCGACGCATACGGCGGCCGCTCGGGCGAAATGCCCTTGGCGGCCAACTGCACCAGCTCGGCGTCAATATCGTCAACCGAGAGGGCGATGTGGCCGTACGCCTCACCCAACTCATATGGCTCGGTGCGCCCGTCGTTCAGCGTGAGCTCAAGCCGGTCCCCGTCGCCGGGCAGGGCCATGAAGATGATGGTGGCGGTGTCGCCCCCCACCCGCGAACGGCCCGTCTCCGAAAAGCCCAGGGCTTCGTAGAAGGCGAGCGACCGCTGCTCGTCAAGGACTCGCAGCATGGTGTGGATAAGGGCGCGTGGCATCGGGCTTCCCGGGTTGTGGTGCGTCGTGTCGAGGGTACTCGGGGATGGAGCGGCCGGGCGGCGCATGCGCAACCGCCCGGCCGAGGCCCCGCGTCCCGGCCGCGGGGCCATGCCACCGTGCATCCCCACGGCACGGGGTCCATCGCCGCCGCCCTGCCCTCACGCGGCGATGGGTGGAACATATGGGGTGGGCAGAGTTGATCCATCGGCCCGGTCGCCAATATGCGCGATGCGCCTTTCGCCATGGGTACAGGCGGGGCACCGGGTTACCATCGTTGCGTGGCCAGCACCTCGTACACCATCTCCGATGCCCATCTTCCCGCCGGGGACCAGCCTCACGCCATTGCGGCGATCGAGGAGGGGCTCGCGGCCGGTGAGCGGTATCAGTCACTGCTCGGGGTTACCGGCTCCGGCAAGACCTTCACGATGGCCAACCTCATCGCCAACTCCGGCCGTCCCGCCTTGGTGATCGCGCACAACAAGACCCTGGCGGCACAGTTGTGCAACGAGTTCCGCGAGTACCTGCCGGGGGCGGCGGTGGAGTACTTCGTCTCGTACTACGACTACTACCAGCCAGAGGCGTACATCGCGTCGAGCGATACGTACATCGAGAAGGACGCCTCGATCAACGACGAGATCGACCGTCTGCGGCACGCAGCCACGGCGGCGTTGCTGGCCAGGCGTGATGTGGTGATCGTGGCGTCGGTGTCGTGCATCTACGGCATGGGGTCGCCCGATCGATACCGCGAGCGTCTGGTGCTGCTGGAGCGCGGCGCGCAGATGCCACGGGACGACCTCTTCAAGCGTCTTATCGAGGTGCAGTACGAGCGCAACGACATGGTGCTCGAGCGCGGCCGGTTCAGGGCCCGCGGCGACGTGTTTGAGATTCAGCCGGTCAACGCCGAGACCGCCTATCGGGTGTCGATGTTCGGCGACGAGATCGAGAAGATCACGCACTTCCACCCGATTACCGGCGAGGCATTCGGCGATCTTGAATACGCGGCCATCTACCCGGCCACGCACTACGTCACGCCCACCGACGTGATTGAGCGCTCACTTGGCGAGATCCGCAGCGAACTCGAGGAGCGCTGCGCCCTCTTCGATGCACAGGGCAAGTTGGTGGAGAGCCATCGCCTGCGCCAGCGCACCCAGTACGACATGGAGATGCTCCGCGAGATGGGGTTCTGCTCAGGGGTTGAGAACTACTCACGCATCCTCGACGGCAGAAAACCCGGGGAGGCGCCCCACGCGTTGCTCGACTTCTTCCCGCGGGACTTCCTCACCTTCATCGATGAGTCGCACAACACGGTGCCCCAGTTGCGAGGGATGTACGAGGGGGACAGGTCGCGGAAGATGAACCTGATCGAGCATGGGTTCCGGCTTCCGTCGGCGGCCGACAACCGGCCGCTGCGCCTTGAGGAGTTCCTCGACCGCGTCGGGCAGATCGTGTTCGTGTCGGCGACCCCCGGCAAATTCGAGCAGGAGAACTCGTCGCGCATTGTGGAGCAGATCATCCGTCCCACCGGGCTCGTGGATCCCGAGGTCGAGGTACGTCCCACCGAGAACCAGGTGGACGATCTGATGATGGAGATCAGGAAGCGAGTGGAGGCCGACGAGCGCGTCATCGTCACCACGCTCACCAAGCGCATGGCGGAGGACCTCACCGACTACCTCACAGATGCCGGCATCCGCGCCCGGTACCTGCATAGCGATATCGACGCCATTGAGCGCATCCGGGTTGTGCGCGACCTCCGCCTCGGCGAGTTCGACGCCCTCGTCGGGGTCAACCTGCTGCGCGAGGGGCTCGACCTGCCCGAGGTCACGCTGGTGGCCATCCTCGACGCCGACAAGGAGGGATTCCTCCGCGGGCAGACGGCGCTCATCCAGACCATCGGTCGTGCGGCACGAAACGTCAACGGTAGAGTGATCATGTACGCCGATCGCGAGACCGAGTCGATGCGCGTGGCTATCGGCGAGACCGCCCGCCGCCGCGAGATCCAGCGGGCGCACAACACCGAACACGGCATCACTCCGGCCACCATCATCAAGGGCGTCTCCGACATTGTGGAGTTCCTGGGCCTGAGCAGCGGGGGCGATCGCAAGCGCAGGCGCAAGGAGAAGACGGTACCCGAGGGCGCCACGCCGGCCGAGATCCGCCGCGTGATGGTGCAGGTGGAGCAGGAGATGATGGAGGCTGCGGAGGACCTGCGATTTGAGCAGGCCGCAGATATGCGTGATCGTCTGGCCGATCTGCGCGAGGCGCTCGGCGACGGCTGATGGGTGAGCACGATCACTCGGCCCCCGAGGATCCCGAGACGGCCCCACCGGTCGCACCGGGCCTTGACGAGGACGACATCTTTGCCGCCATCCTCGGGTTGCCGGGCACGGGGGCCCTCTGGGGCAACGGGAATCCATCGGCATCCCCGCAGCCGAAACCGGACTGGAACGAGGAGGATGAGCGTCGCGGGCGGCGGGAGGAGATCTTGCGCAGGTGGGACCCGCTTGCCGAGTGATCCGCCGGTAGTGAGAATCATTCCCATTTGGGATAGAGTCAGCGGGTGCGCCGCTCCTGCCTCACCACTGTGCTTCTCGTTCCGCTTGTGTCGCTGGCCGCCTTTGCTCTGGCGGGGTGCGGCGGATCCACCACCCGTGCCTCGGGCGACAGGCCAGTGATCGTTGTCACCACGCCGGTGCTCGGTGCCGTGGTGCACGATGTCGTGGGGTCCGCGGCTGATGTGCAGGTGCTCATGCCCAATGGTGCCGACCCGCACGAGTGGAGGCCATCGGCCCGTGACGTGGCCGCGCTGGACGATGCGGATCTCATCATGGAGAACGGGCTCGGGCTGGAGGGAGGGCTCGCCAGCGCCATCCAGATTGCACGTGACGACGGTGTGCCCGTATTCACCGCCACGGATCACGTGAAGATCCGTCACGTGGGCGCCCGGGAGGGCGGCGGAAGCAAAGACCCGGATCGCGCCGCCGGTGCCCCGGACCCGCACTTCTGGACCGACCCGCTGGCCATGCGTGCGGTCGCTCTTGCCCTGCCGGCGTCGGTGCAGGCAGCCACGGGCGTCGATGTGCAGCCCGGTGCACGCGCAGAGGCCGCACGCCTTGCCCGCCTCAACCGCGAGGTCACGGGCATTGTTGGAAGGGTGCCGGCCGGGCACCGCGACATCGTCACCGGGCACGAATCGCTTGGGTACTTCGCCGATCGATACGGGTTCGGTGTGATCGGCGCGGTCATCCCATCGCTCACCACGGGGGCTGAGGCATCGGCATCCCACGTCGCCGATCTCGCTGCAGCAGCCCGCGCGCACCACACCTGCGTGGTATTCGGTGAGATGGGAACTCCGGCCGCCGTCACCGAGGCGGTGGCATCTGAGGCCGGTGCCCGGGTGGTTGAGTTGTCCACGCATGCCCTCCCCAAGGTTGGGGGCTACGACGCGTTCATCACCGACATCGCCGATGCAATTGGGTCGGGCCTCGGGGGCTGCCGATGAATGTGCTGACTGACCCGTTCGTGCAGAACGCGTTTATGCAGCGGGCCCTGCTCGCGGGGATCCTGGTGGCCATCGCCACCGGGGTGGTGGGCACGCTCATGGTGCTTCGCGGCATGGCCTTCCTCGGAGACGCGCTGGCGCACGGAGTGCTTCCGGGTATCGCGGCCGCGCTTCTCATCGGCATTCCGTCATTCGTCGGCGCGCTGGTGGGTGCCGCGGTGATGATCGGCGGCGTAGCTGCGGTGCAACGGCGCACGCGGCTGAGCAGTGACGTGGCCATCGGCCTTCTGTTTGTGGGCATGCTCGCCCTGGGGGTGGTGATCGTGTCCAGATCATCCGAATTCGCAGGGAGCCTCACCGAGATTCTTTTCGGTGAGGTGCTGGGCGTGAGCTGGAGCTCCATCCTGTGGCAGGCGATCGTGGCCGTTGTGGTCGTGGGCCTCGCATGGATCCTGCGCAGACCTTTCCTGCTGATGGCCATGGATCCGGATCAGGCAAGAGTGGCGGGCTATCCGGTGCGACTGCTCGAGGCCGTACTGCTTGGAATGATCGCCCTCACGGTCGTGGTGTCGTTCCGCGTGGTGGGCACGCTGCTGGTCTTCGGCATGTTGCTGGCGCCCGCCGGAACCGCTGCGCTACTTGTGCGCAGAGTGGGCGCGATGATGATCCTGAGCGCGGTGATCGGCTCGGTGAGTGTGTACGTGGGCCTTCTTCTGTCGTGGTATTACGACCTGGCGGCGGGGGCCACGGTGGTGCTCGTGGCCGTCGGCATCTTCTTCATCGCACTGGTGGTGCAGGGTTTTCTGCCGTCGCGACGGCCGCATCCGGAGCACGCATGACCACCACAGCCATCAGCGCGCGCAACCTCACCATCGGGTACGGCGGCAACCCTGTGGTGACCGGCATCACCCTCACCCTCGCCCCAGGGCAATGGCTTGCAGTGGTGGGCACCAATGGGTCGGGCAAGAGCACCCTCCTCAAGAGCATTGCCGGTCTCATTCCCACGGTGGAGGGGCGCCTGGAGGTGCTGGACGGTGTGCCCGGGAGCGGCAGCACGGGCGTCGCGTATCTCTCTCAGTCGCATGAGCAGGGGTTTCTGCTGCCCATCCGGGCGAAGGACGTTGTGCGTATGGGGCGGTGGCCGGTGCGCGGGCTGCTGCGTCGGTTGCAGCGCGAGGACGAGGGCTACGTGGATGACGCCATGGCCGCGATGGGTATCGAGGACCTGGCGGACAGGCCGCTCGGCGCCCTGTCGGGCGGTCAGTGCCAGCGCGTGCACCTCGCGCAGGCGGCGTGCCGCCATGCCGACCTGCTTCTGCTTGATGAGCCCACGTCGGGGCTTGATGCCGCGAGCCGCGAGCAGTATCTCGCGCTCATGGATTCGGAGCGTGCCCGCGGTGCGGCGATTGTGAGCGCCACACACGACGTGCGCGAGGCCGCTCGCGCCGACCTGGTGTTGCTCGTGGCCGAGCGGGTGGTTGCCTGCGGGCCACCGGGCGAAGTGCTCACCGCCGCGTCGCTCGCCGACACGTTTGGCGTGATCATCAGCGACGTCACCGGCCCCGTGGTGATCGATCCCCATCACGAGCACGGCCATCACCACGGACCGGGGCTCCCCCGTGTGCGTGGGCACGCCCCGGGGCACGACCACGAGCACGGCCACGACCACGATCACGGGCACCACCACTGAGCATGGCGGGTTCGGCCAGCCGCTGATCGCGGGCAGGGGAAGCGCCGGACACACCGGCCAGTGTCGTGGCGTGCTCGCCATCGCTACGGTGCTGGTCATGGTCCCGAGTGCTCCCGAGCCCCCTGCAGACCGGACAAAGAAACATCAACGGCCGCTGGGGCAGCGCGTCGCCTTGATCAGCCTGACTGTCGTCGTTGCATTTGTGGTTCCGATGCTGGTTGCGACCACCATCGCGGGGCCCAATGCCGCGTTTGCGACGCTGATGGGGGTGATCGCAGGGTTCTCCGGGAGCATGCGCTCGGGCTGGTCCCGAACGATCCGCGTCATCCCCTTCATGGGCGTGCTTGGGGCGTCGGCCGCGTTTGCGGGCTATGGCTGGGGCTGGGTGGTCGTCATGGGGGCAGTGGGCCTGGTTGCCGGCTGCGGCTATCCGTATGGGTACCTCGCAGCCCTCGTATACGCCGGGTTCGTGCCAACGATGGTGCACAGCGCCACCAGCGGTCGTAACGCGATCCTGATTGGCTGCTTCGCCATTGCGGGCGGCATCATTGGCGTCACGTTCGCCCACCGACTGGGCGCCACGCGGGTGACGCCCGCCCCTCCGCGTCGGCCCGGGGGCGTGGCGCTGCCCGCCGTCGTGGGCGTGTGTCTGCTGGGTGGTGGCGCAGCCATCGCCATCGCCACCTCACTGCCACACGGCTACTGGATCCCGCTCACGCTCATCGCCATCGTGCCCCCGTTGACGATGGGAGACACCGGTCGAGGCCGCCAGCGCCTCACGGGCACCGTGGGCGCACTGCTCATCGTCATCCCGGTGTCACTCATCCCATTGCCCCTCTGGACCTTTTATGTTCTGGGCTTCCTGCTGTTCATCCCAGCGTTTGCGGTGTACCGGCGCAGCTACGGCTACTACGCGTTCTTCGAGTCGGCAGCCGTGGTGATGCTGGTGTCTGCGGGCCACAACGTGCTGGAGACGGGAGAGGCCCGGGCGGCGGCTGCGGCAATCGCGATCGCCATGCTGGTCGTCACCGTGGCTGTGGTCACGTGGATCCTCAAGCGTCTGCCCGACGCGCGCGCACCAGCACCCCTGATCGACGCGTAGCCACCGTCGGGTCAACTGGGCCGGTCGGGGCCCAGAGAGGGCCTATCTGACCCGGCGGGTCTTCGTTTGGCCAGCGCACGAGGCGCATCGCCCATGCAGGGTGATGTCGTGTGCATCCACCTGAAATGCAAGCCGGTCGGCCATCTCGTGAAGGGCCCGCTCGACGCCGTCGTCCTCGATGGCAACGACCGCCCCGCAGTCGCGGCATACCGCATGGTGGTGATGATCCCCGTCCGGGTGCGCGGGTTCGTACCGGGCAACCGCCCCCCCGAGGTCAACCTTGTGCACCAGATGCAGGTCGGTGAGGGTGTCGAGCGCCCGGTACACGCTTGCCATACCGGGGGTGGCATCGGGCGCCGCCACCAGGGCGTCGCGTATCTCCTGGGCACTCAGGCAGCAGTCCTGCTTCGCCAGGAGCTCCACCACGGCACGTCGCGCGCCTCCGGCACGCAGCCCGGCGTCGCCAATGGCCTGTTCGGCATGGCGCGCCCAGGCGGCGCGTTCGCGGGCAGTGGTCACGAGTGCATGATCGCAGGCCGCATCGGGTTGGCGTCGGGTTACGATGGGCGAAGTGAGTTCGCGAACCAAAAATGGCGCCGGCGCCATCCGCGTCGTTGGTGCCCGCGAGCACAACCTCAAGGACGTCAGCATTGAGATCCCCCGGGATCAGCTGACCGTCATCACCGGCCTGTCCGGCAGTGGGAAGTCAAGCCTCGCGTTCGACACCCTGTATGCGGAGGGGCAGCGTCGCTATGTGGAGAGCCTCTCCTCGTACGCACGGCAGTTCCTGGGCCAGATGGATAAGCCCGACGTTGATGACATCGAGGGCCTGTCCCCGGCCATCTCCATCGACCAGAAGACCACCAGCCGCAACCCGCGGTCCACCGTGGCGACGGTCACCGAGATCTACGACTACCTGCGGGTGCTCTACGCCCGCATCGGTATTCCACACTGCCCTGAGTGCGGCGTGAAGATCGCCGGCCAGAGCGTGGAGCAGATCGCCGATCGCGTGCTCACCCTCGACGAGGGCACACGGTTCATGGTGCTGGCGCCGGTGGTGCGTGAGCGCAAGGGTGAGCAGAAGGACGTGATCGACCACATCCGCGACGAGGGCTTTGCGCGCGTGTGTGTGGATGGCCAGGTTGTGGCAGTTGACGAGGTGCCGCCGCTCGAGAAGAACAAGCGTCATACGGTTGAGGTGGTGGTCGACCGGCTGGTGATGCGCGCAGACCTGCGACGCCGCCTTACCGAGAGCCTCGATACCGCCGCACGTCTTGCCGATGGCCTTGTGCGGTTGCAGGAGGTCGACGGCGAGGAGCGCAGTTGGACCTACAGCGAGAAG
>Ga0194057_10000464_pt1 | contig 20845 bp, 17 predicted proteins | sample SepL4415m_MetaG_FD_155474 | JGI IMG/M metagenome (GOLD analysis project Ga0194057, IMG submission 155474) | Anoxic zone freshwater microbial communities from boreal shield lake in IISD Experimental Lakes Area, Ontario, Canada - Sep2016-L442-15m | ecosystem: Environmental > Aquatic > Freshwater... | reverse complement strand
CTTCCCGAATGCACCCATTTACGTCATCTATCACCCCATCCGGGTGTTCCGTGAGGGTCACGTCCGATCACATCCCAGTGGGGGAATGATCCGAACGGATGTCTGACCAGCCGCTCGGCACGTTCTTCACATCCGTCAACTGTTTTAGGGTAACCCAACAATTCTCATTTGACGACTGCATTGGGTTCGCCGGATGGGCGCTCCTCTGCTCCGCCAGGTCTTTCCCAGGGCGCAAAGGACCTCCTCGGACGCCGCGGACCTTCGGGTCTGTGTCGGGTTCTGGGTCCGGTGCAATGCCTGCAGGAAGCAGAGGCGTCGAAAGTGGGTGTGATGGAGTCCCTATGCCTTCGAGTCACAGGTGACAGGACCACCGACCTAGATGATGAACGTGGGTTCCTTTCACAACTGAGCGTCGACGCACCTAGTCCTCGAGGGAACCGACGTCTGGAGTTGCCCTTCAGCTTCGAAATCGCGGCCGCGTGGGTACTTCGACACCTGGTCCGAGTGCTCCAGGCTGAGCTGACGACGATCACGGTCGTATCGGGTTCGACCAGAACATCCGATACACCCTCGGTCGTCAATGACCCTGCCGTGTGCGCTGCTGCAGTAAGGCCGGCCGATCGACCCGATGCCGGCCTTCAGGGGACGATCAGGAATCGAGTGCGCTCCCGATTACTTTCAATGCCTGCGCCGTCATGTTCGGACAGAGATACTCGGTGCCCGCCACAATGGCCACGTAGACGTCGAACGCACTCAACGGGTCCTTGGCCAACGAGTCGACGATCTGCTGGGCGGTCGACCCTGCCGCCAGCGCCGCGCACGTCTGGTCACCGAGGGCCAGCAGTGTGGCTCGGTCCAAATCGGCAGCGCCGTCCGGTGAGCGCTTCACCAGGGCCACGAACGCATCCTTGGGGTCGGCTGGCAGCGACGTGTCGCCGTAGTAGACGATGGCTTGCGCCACGGCTGCCGCCGGCACCCCGGTGGCCAACCTGGGCAGCTGTCCGGCTGGGAATGTCAACAGGTGGACGTAGAGGCGCCGCTGAGCACTGTTGCCCTCTTGCCCGGGGGCAAGGGCGTGGTTGACCATCCACACCAGCGGACCGGTCTGGTAGAACTCCTGACCACCTGGCCCTTGAACCGCCGTCCCGTCGCCCCCTCTGACCCACGCATGGTCGAGGGGCTTGGTGCACGGCCCCGAAATGCTGGCGCACTTGGCGATCCCGATGGCGTAGTCAGCGAAACCCCACTGGTTGGCCGAGTAGAACAGCCAGTAGGTACTGCCCTCCTTGACCATGGAAGGACCCTCTACCAATCCGCCCTCCCACTTCTGGGTGGCCCCTATGAGCCGCCGGGCGGGACCGGCGACTGACAGCCCGTCCGACGTGAGTGGCTGGATGGAGATCGAGGTCGCCTTGTCACAGCAGTTCCCATCGGACTTCCACAGGAGCCACGGGGCGCCTCGGTCATCGATGACCACACTCGGATCGATGGCACCGCCTTGTCGGATCGGACAGATGAAGGGAGCCGACGAGTCATCGACGAACGGCCCGGCCGGGCTGCTACTGGTAGCTCGTGAGATGCACTGCCCATTGGTCCATCCCTGCAGGGTGGTGCTGACGCAGTACTGGCTCCGGGGCTCGGCCATGCAGTGGATGGGATTGGTCGCCGGGGTCGAGTAGTAGAGGACGTAGGTGCCACCGGGTCGAGCCCAGACTGATGGAGCCCACTGGAATCCTGGGACCGTCCATGACGGCACCTTGGGAAGCACATCACCGATGTACTCGCCGGCGAACCCGCTGCTACGGCTGAGTGAGATGGCCGGGATGTGTGCTCCGCGTTTCCCGGCCCCGGGCTGCGTCGACGAAGCGTACAGATAGAGGCCGCTGGAGAACGAAAGTGCGGATGGATCGGCGAAGTCCCCGTTGAAGATCGGCTCATTACCCAAGAGACCTTGGAGGACATCGAGGTGTACGCGATCGGAACTGGCACTGGCCCGGATCGGCCCCTTGGTCGCCTCCTGTCCGACAGTCACGGCAGGCTGACCCGACCGGGCCGGCGTCGGGATGGTCCCCAGCGGATCAGCTACCGGGGATGTCGAAGTGCTGCATCCACCCAACACCACCGTTGCCAGCAATACCGTCAGCAACGGTGTCAAGGCCCCCAGGGACCGAGGCAGGAGGCGGTTCGCCATCATGCCGTGCACGTTCTGTTCATCCATGAGCGATTCACCGCCAGATACTAGAGAGGATCTCCTGTATGCGTTCGGCACCCGCGCCCTTACTTTCCGCTCCTCGAGTGGGCTCGGTATCGAAGCCACCAGCCTTGCGTCCGGTGCTCCGGGGTGTAGATACCCTTTTGCTGCATTGCCATGGGACGATGGCGATGTGTATTCCCACGCCGTCAGACAGGTCAGGTGCCTCATCGTGGGAACTGTCTTGACTGTTTCGGTGGTAGCCCTAGCTGCCTGCGGGTCCACGACCTCCGCTTCGACCACCACTACCACCGATGCTCCCCCGTCGTCGGGGTCTGCCTACGTGCGCTGCGGTGTCGTGGCCAGCGCCGGGGTGGTCGTCAGCCCGGGCACCGAGCCGTGCACGGCAGTGATGGACTCAGGGGTCACGGCGCATATTGAATTGAGCCGGGGATTCACCTGGAACGACCCTGTCAGCGACACCGGCACCGTGCGGGTGTCGTCGATCACACGTCCCGCCGATGGTGGACTCCGTGCCGAGATCTTGGCCGTCCACACGGGGCGGGCGACCGTGACCGCCTCTGGTGGAATCGCTTGTGATCCGGGCAAGGCATGTCCCGCCCTGGCCCGGGTCTGGACCCTGTTCGTCGAGGTCCGCTAGCCAGGTACCAGGTACCGGGTGCCGGGTGCCGGGTGCCGGGTGCCGGGTGCTAAGCCTCTCAGGCGGGGCTTTTGCCTCTGGTGGGCAGCAGCACGCAGCGCGACCATCAGATGGTGGCGAAGTTAGCGACCGGAGACGCTGATATTGATGCGCTCTACACGGCCCGTCAAGGACGGGTGGAGTTCGTCGATGTCCCCCAGTTCGCCTTTGTCGTGGTGGACGGCGAGGGCGGCCCAGGCGGTCCGGCTTTCGACCAGGCCATCCGCACGCTTTACTCCGTGAGTTACATCGCCCACTTCGCCGTGAAGGCATCCGAGGGCCGCGCCCCCCGAGTCATGCCGCTCGAAGCCCTGTGGTGGGTAGAAGGTGCGGAGGCCCTGGCGGTCATGAAGGACATAGCTGCTGGCCGGTCCTCCATGGATTCGGCCGACCTCAGCCACTGGCACTGGCGGGCGATGATCCTGCAGCTCGCACCCATCGACGAGGAACGCGTCCGCAGCGCCATCGACCAAGCACGCGCCAAGTCCGACCAGCCTGGCCTCGACCTGGCGTACTACCTGGAGTGGACCGAGGGGCCGAGCGCACAGATCCTCCACGTGGGCCCCTACGAGACCGAGCAGACCAGCGTGATGGCACTCCATGAGGCCATCGCCGATCATGGATATCGCCCACAGGGCCGTCACCACGAGATCTACCTGGGCGACCCGCGCACCTCGGCACCGGAGCGGCTGCGGACCATCCTGCGTCAACCGGTCGAGTTGGCCTCCTGAACGAGGTCGACGGAGGACGTCGACGTCGGGTCCCCCTCGACCGACGTGGCCCTCCCGTATGACTCGAATCGCGTAGGGATCCCGCAGAACTCTCACAGCGATCCCGCCCGCGAGGCTGCCAGCCGGTGGGGCTCGAAGGAAGCGGAGTTTCGGCGGTTGTGAGCGATGTTTGGGTTGCTGCCGGCGAGAGTGCGTGCAGAATTCAGCGTCCTGATGCGGGCTGGCCAGCCCATAGTGTCTAGGTATGCCGTACTCCGAAACTGCACAGATCCGAGGCCCCTGGTCGGCCGCCATGGTGTCCGAGCACCTCGACCGGTCCGTGATCCCCATGAGGATCGCCGTGGAGACCCCGTCTGGGTGGCCGGTGGTGCTGTCGGTCTGGTTCCTCTCTCACGGCGGCGAGCTTCTGGCTGCTACCCGGCCTGACTCCACGCTGGTGCGATGCCTCGAGCACCGACCTCGGTGCGGCTTCGAGATCGCCTCGGATACCCCCCCGTACCGCGGGGTGCGGGGCAGGGCTCAGGTCAAGATCGACAGGGATACCGGGGCGGCCACACTCGACCGCCTCCTCGTCCGGTACCTCGGAGGGATCGACAACCCGCTGGCCACCACACTGCGGTCCCGCGGCGCCGACGAAGTGTGCCTGCGGCTTCGTCCCGTCTCCCTCACCAGTTGGGACTTCAGCTCTCGGATGGCCACCAGCCTCGGCGGGGTCGACGGCCTGGACTGAGCCCCGGCACGAGCCCTCGCTTGCAAGTCCCTCAGGCGGAGACGTCGAGCGGATGAGCCTCGGGGTCTGTTGCAAAGGCATCGCGGCACCCCGGCCCGCAGAAGTAGACGTCCCTGCCATCGTGCACCAGGTGGCCACCAGGATCGGCGGGGTCCACGGACATGCCGCAGACCGGGTCACGACTGGTCGCGACAGTAGGCCCCGATGCCTCTGATCCCTCCAGTTCCGCTCCCATCATTTCGGCGTGCATCGTTGCATCCGAATCTGACATCTGGACGGAACTTGTCCCCTGCATAAAACGCGCCGGATCAGCTTCGAACCGAAGCCGGCATCGGTCGGAGCAGAAGTAGACCGCCTCACCCTGGTGGGCGACCGAGGCCGGGGCGTCGGCCATCTTGACCTGCATGCCGCACACCGGGTCGAGGGCGTAGCCGCTTCCGCCGCCCAGGCGCTCCCGGTTCCGGTACGCCCAGTACAACAGGGCGAACAGCCCCAAGAAGATGATGTTCAGGAACGTGGTGTAGTTCCAACTCACATGGCCCATGGCCACCATGGCTGGACGGTCGGCGGGCACCAGTCCGGCCACTGTGAAGATGCCCTCGGTCACCAGGCCAGCGGTGGACATGACCGCCCAGAACAAGATCAGCATGCGGATGGTGAGCTTCATCCCGTAGTAGCGGCGGTAGATCAACAGGAGGGGGAAGGTGATCAGGTCGGCGAAGATGAACGAGATCACACCGCCGAAGGAGATGCCGCCGTGCCACAGGGCCGCAGCTAGGGGCACATTTCCCACCGAGCACACGAAGCTGACGATGGCGATCAGCGGGCCGACGATGACGTTTTCGAGGCTGGTCCAGAACCCGTGGCCGTGCATGAACAGCGTGTTCCACACCCGTACCGGCACCATGACGGTGAGGAATCCGGCCACGGTGTAGCCGATCACCAACTCCTTCCACAGCATGGTGAGATCCGCCATCGTGTAGGTGGCAGCATCGGCCCACCCGCCTGAGCTGCGCAGCTTGGTCGACCACGGCTGACCCTGCAGCTCCGTGTTTTCGACCGGTCGGTCCACTCCCCCAGCGGCGGCCACCTCGGACTGCAGGTGCTCTCGGGCCTCGACGATTACCCGGCCTCGGAACCACAGCCCGCCGAGCACAGTGAGCAGCACGATCATGATGGCACCGCCCACGAACTCGGCCGCAGCGAACTGCCAGCCCATGAGCACCACCAGCACGATGCCGAGTTCGATGACCAGGTTGGTGGAGGCGAACATGAACACCATCGACGCCACGAAGTCGGCACCCTTGACGAAGAGGGACTTCGACATGGCTGAGGCCGCATATGAGCACGACGACGAGATCATGCCGTAGCCGCTGGCCCGAGCGATGGCCGCCGGACCGTGATCACCCATCTTCTCCTTCATCGACCGGCGGCTGGCGAAGGACTGCACGACGCCAGACAACCCGAATCCGAGGACGAGCGGCCAGAGCGTCTCCCAGAACATGTAGAAGCCTTCGCGAAGACTGCGGAGGATGGGATCGAGGACCGGCACGGCCGCCACCAGGTTGTCGGTCATGCCCGGCACCGACGTCTCGCGCCAGCCAGTCTTCGCACACCAGTCAGACGGCGGTCCATGGTCGAATTGTAGCGACCGCAGTCCGAGCCGCATCCCTTTCAACCAACGGTATCCAGTGCTACCCGGGTGTGCCGCCTCGTCGAGGTTGCGATCATGGCGCTCCTCGATGGACGGTGCCGTCCAGGCTTTCGTTCGATCCCCGCCCCAGGGGGAACGACGGGAGACCATCACTGCCTCGCTTCTGATCTGCGGACTGCTCGGCATCGCCACCACGGTGGTAGCCATCACGGTGGTAGCCAACGTCGCCAACAAGCGACTCTTCACCGGCGGCCGCACAGGACTACGTCGTAGTCAACCTGATGGTGCTTGCGCTGTGGATCATCGTGGATGGACGTCGACGCGGCATGGGCATGCCATGGATCAGATCCATTACGACCGGGCCGCCACCGCTGGGGCAATGAGCCCCTCGCGTTTGACTCAGGGGTAGTCCGCCGAAATACCAGCAGCACCACCTAGCCACCCAATCGCAGTCCCGTCAGCGGGCGTCTCGCCACATGGTCGTGACCACCGGTCCACCATCGGGCAACGTGAACTCGCCGTGGTCGACAAACCCGACCGACCGGTAGCGCTCGAGGTTGGTCGCATTTGTCGACTCGAGATAGGCAGGCTCCCCCGCCTCGTCGATCACCGCCAAGTTGTGGCGAAGCAGCCCCATGCCGATCCCTTGGCCACGGCAGTCCGCCCGGGTGGCGAACAAGCTCAAGTACCAGTGATCCGGTGCATCAGGCCGGGCCGAGGAGAACTGCTCCATGACCACGGTGGCCCGGGAGACATCGCCGGCCAGGAGTTCGTCGAAGAGCGGCCACATGCGCTCCGCATGCGGTTCGGCCAGCTCAGGCCTGCCCGGTGGGATCCACAGTGTGACCGCTTCGGCCCCGGGCGTCATCCACACCCCTCCAGCCTCGATGCTCCCCTCGAGAAACAGCGTCCACAAGCCCAGCATCTGCGCGCGGCGTGCCTTGGGATCAACGAAGACCCACGACCACGACGGATCGTCGTGGAACCCTCCCGCCAAGGTGGCAGCCGCCGACGGGATATCGGCGCTGACTGCTCGACGTGCGTCCATTGGCGCCATCATGGCTGACCCGGCAGCCCACCGGGTGCTCGGGTCAGCGCAGTGCCAGTTGTCCGGGCACGATCGGTGCCGGCAACGAGGTGTCACCCATCAGGTGGCGGTCGACTGCTGCGGCTGCCGAGCGTCCCTCGGCAATGGCCCACACGATCAGGCTCTGGCCGCGCGTCATGTCGCCGCACACGAACACGTTGTCGACGTTGGTGGCCCAGTGGCCGTCAGCCACCACACTGCCCCGAGCGTCGAGTTCGAGTCCTAGGTCAGCCACCACGCCCTCGGTTTCCGCACCAAGGAACCCCATGGCCAACAGGACCAGGTCACAGGGGAGCTCGAACTCGCTGCCGTCCACGGCGGCAAACCCGGGACGTCCACCCGATCCCTTCGTCAGTTCGACTTCATGGCCGCGCAACGCCACCACTTGGCCGGATGCCCCGCTGAGGAACTGATCCGTGGTGACCGAGAAGACGCGCTCGCCGCCCTCTTCGAGGGCGGACGAGGTCCGCAGCACCAGCGGCCATGTCGGCCACGGGTTGTCGCTCGGGCGCCCATCGGACGGCTCGGGCATGATCTCGAGCTGATGGACACTGCGGGCACCCTGGCGGTGGGCGGTGCCCAGGCAGTCGGCCCCGGTGTCGCCACCGCCGATGATGATGACGTGCTTGCCCTCGGCCGTGATGGGAGGTGCGTCGAGCGACCCCTCTTGGACCATGTTGGACGGCTTTAGATAGTCCATGGCCCGGTGGATCCCGCTGAGGTCGCGGCCGACGGCCGGAAGGTCACGAGGCAAGGTAGCTCCACCAGCCAGCACCACGGCGTCGTACTCCGCCACCAACTCGGCGGTCGGCACCACGACGGCGCCCTCGGCCACCGCCCGGCGGACTTCCGGGGACGGCGCACCGATGGACACGCCGCACCGGAACAAGACACCTTCAGCTTCGAGCTGCTCGAGGCGCCGATCCAAGACCGCCTTCTCCATCTTGAACTCGGGGATGCCGTAACGGAGGAGTCCGCCCGGGCGCTCGGCCCGCTCGAACACCACCACGCCGTGCCCAGCCCGGACCAACTGCTGGGCAGCGGCCAAGCCGGCAGGGCCGGAACCCACCACGGCTACCCGCTTGCCCGTCGGCGCACTGGGACGCACCGGTTCGACCCAGCCCTCGGCCCAGGCCCGCTCGCTGATCTCGTACTCGATGCGCTCGATGGCCACCGGGTCGGCATTGATCCCCAGCACACAGGAGCCCTCACACGGAGCCGGGCACAGCCGGCCGGTGAACTCGGGGAAGTTGTTGGTGGCGTGCAGTCGGTCGATGGCTTCGGCCCAGTCGTCGCGGTAGACGAGGTCGTTCCACTCGGGGATCAGGTTGCCCAGTGGGCAGCCCTCGTGGCAGAAGGGAATGCCGCAGTCCATGCACCGGGCCCCCTGCTGGCTGGTGGCCTCGGCCGAGAACGGCTCGTAGACCTCCTTCCAGTCGCGCAGGCGCACCGGAACCGGCCGACGGGCCGGGAGCTCGCGGTCGTACTTCATGAATCCGGTGACATCACCCACGGGACACCTCCATGACGGCCTCATCGATCGAACGGCCCTCGGCCACAGCCCGTTCAGTTGCCTCGAGTACCCGGCGGTAGTCCCGGGGCATCACGGTCACGAATAGCGCGGACTCGACGGTCCAGTCGGCTAGGAGCCGAGCAGCCACGGCCGACCCGGTCTCACTGGCGTGCATTTCGATGCGGTCACGCAACCACTGGCGGTCGTCGTGGCTGAGCGGCTCGAGATCCACCATCTCGGAGTTGTAGACCTTCGACAGGTTTCTGGCCGGGTCATAGACGTAGGCCACCCCACCCGACATACCGGCACCGAAGTTCCGGCCAGTCGGGCCGAGCACGACCACCCGCCCACCGGTCATGTATTCACAGGCGTGGTCCCCCACGCCCTCTACGACAGCGATGGCGCCTGAGTTGCGAACGCAGAACCGCTCACCCACCTGACCGGACAAAAATACCTCGCCCGACGTCGCCCCATACAGGATGACGTTGCCGGCGATGATGTTTTCCTCGGCGGCGAACGGTGCGGCTTCGTCGGGCCGGACGATGATCCGCCCCCCCGATAGGCCTTTGCCCAGGTAGTCGTTGGTGTCGCCGATCAGGCGCATGGTGACCCCCTGCGGGACGAAGGCCCCGAAGCTCTGGCCAGCCGAACCTCTAAAGGTCAGATCGATGGTGCCGTCGGGGAGCCCAGCACCGCCGTGGCGGCGGGTGATCTCGTAGCCGAGGAGTGTGCCGACAGTGCGGTCCACGTTGGTCACGACTACCTCAGCGGTTACCGGGGTGCCGTCTTCGAACCCCGGGCGACATGCTTCGAGAAACGACTGGTCGAGCGCCTTATCGAGTCCGTGGTCCTGGGTGGTCACGCAGTGACGCACCGCACCTTCGGGCACATCCGGTGGCGCCAGGATGGGCGACAGGTCGAGTCCGGATGCCTTCCAATGGTCGGTGGCCGCAGCGGCGTCGAGCAGGTCGACTCGGCCTACGGCCTCTTCGAGCGAACGCAGACCTAGGGCGGCCAGGTACTCCCGCACCTCTTCGGCGATGTACTCGAAGAACGTTTCCACGAACTCCGGGGTGCCCGAGTAGCGCTCACGGAGCACCGGGTTCTGAGTAGCGATCCCCACCGGGCAGGTATCGAGATGACAGACCCGCATCATGATGCAGCCCGACACCACCAACGGGGCAGTAGCGAACCCGTACTCCTCGGCACCGAGCAGGGCCCCGATCACCACGTCACGACCGGTCTTCATCTGACCGTCGACCTGGACCACGATCCGGTCGCGCAGATCGTTGGCCATCAGGGTCTGCTGGGTCTCGGCCAGGCCCAGCTCCCAAGGGATCCCGGCGTGCTTCTGTGACGTCAGCGGGGTGGCCCCGGTGCCGCCGTCGTGGCCGGAGATGAGCACGACGTCGGAGTGGGCCTTGGCCACACCGGCAGCCACCGTTCCCACACCAACTTCGGCCACCAACTTCACGTGCACCCGCGCTACCGGGTTGGCTGACTTGAGGTCGTGGATCAGCTGGGCGATGTCCTCGATGGAGTAGATGTCGTGATGGGGCGGCGGCGAAATGAGCCCGACCCCAGGGGTCGAGAACCGGGTCTTGGCGATCCATGGATACACCTTGTGGCCCGGCAACTGGCCGCCCTCGCCCGGCTTGGCCCCCTGGGCGATCTTGATCTGGATGTCATCGGCGTTGACCAGATATTCAGAAGTCACTCCGAACCGACCCGAGGCCACCTGCTTGATGGCGCTGCGCCGCAGATTGCCGTCATCGTCGGGAGTGAACCGGTCTGGGTCCTCGCCGCCTTCGCCAGTGTTCGACTTTCCGCCTAACCGGTTCATGGCGATGGCCAGAGTTTCGTGGGCCTCGGCCGAGATCGATCCATAGGACATGGCTCCCGTGGAGAACCGGGCCAAGATGGCCGATATCGGTTCGACTTCCTTGATCGGTACTGGCGGCAAGGTGCCGGTGCGCAGCGTCATCAGGCCCCGCAACGTGGCCAGCGCAGTCGACTGGTCGTCGACGGCCTGGGTGTACTCCTTGAACACGCGGTACTGCTTGGTGCGGGTGGCGTGTTGGAGCTTGAAGACTGTCTTGGGGTTGAAAAGGTGGATCTCCCCTTCGCGGCGCCACTGGTACTCACCACCGACCTCACGCTCGCGATGGGCCCGCTCCGTCGGACGGTCGATATGGGCCTGATGATGGCGGTAGGCCACCTCACCGGCCAGCACGTCGAGTCCGACCCCACCGATGCGCGACACCGTGCCGGTGAAGTACTCGTCCACCACATCGCCAGCCAGTCCGACCGCTTCGAACACCTGGGCGCCGGTATAGGAGGCGACGGTGGAGATGCCCATCTTGGACATGACCTTGACGATGCCCTTGGAGGCCGCCTTGATGTAGTTCTTCTGAGCCTGACGAGGGGTGACTCCGGCCAGCAGGCCCGAGGCGATCATGTCGTCGATGCTCTCGAACGCCAGGTACGGGTTGATGGCGGCGGCCCCGAACCCCTTGAGCAGCGCCATGTGGTGGACCTCACGGGCGTCACCGGACTCGACCACCAGGCCGACCCGGGTGCGGGTCTTGGTTCGCACCAGGTGGTGATGGACGGCAGCCACTAGTAACAACGAAGGAATAGGGGCGAGTTCTGCGGTCGAGTTCCGATCCGACAGCACGATGACGGCAGCGCCGTCCACGATGGCGGCGCTCACCTTGACCCGGACCTCTTCGATGGCGGAACGCAGGGCCGCTCCCCCGCCGTCGGCCTGGAACAGGCCGTCGATGGCGAAGGCCCGGAATCCTGGGGTGCTCCCGTCTTCATTGACGTAGAGCAGCTTGGCCAGGTCGTCGTTGTCGATGACCGGCATGGGCAGGATGATCTGGTGGCACGAGGCCGGGGTCGGCTCCAGCAGGTTCGACTCGGGGCCGAGCGTGGACAGCAACGAGGTGACCAACTCCTCGCGGATGGCATCGAGTGGCGGGTTGGTGACCTGAGCGAAGAGCTGGGTGAAGTAGTCATAGATCAGGCGCGACCGCTCCGACAGTACGGCGATGGCCGTGTCCGAGCCCATCGACCCGAGCGGCTCCATGCCGGTGCGGGCCATGGGGGCCAAGATCAACCGGAGCTCTTCGTTGGTGTAGCCAAACAGCTGCTGACGGCCGACGACCGAGGCGTGTTGAGGAGTGAGCATCGACCGGGGCGGCAGATCGTCGAGATCGACCTGGCCGGCTTCGAGCCACTCGGCGTAGGGATGCTCGGCGGCCAACTCGGACTTGAGCTCGTCGTCGTCGATGATCCGACCGGCGGCTGTGTCGACCAGGAACATCCGACCGGGCTGCAGGCGGCCCTTGCGAACGACCTTGGACGGTGGGATGTCGAGGACGCCGACCTCGCTGGCCAGCACTACCAGGTCGTCATCGGTCACCCAGTAGCGGCCCGGACGCAGCCCATTGCGATCCAGGACGGCACCGATCACCGTGCCGTCGGTGAAGGCCACGGCGGCGGGTCCGTCCCACGGCTCCATCAGCGACGCGTGATAGCGGTAGAAGGCGCGGCGGGCCGGGTCCATGGTCCGATGGTTCTCCCATGCTTCGGGGATCATCATCAGCACGGCGTGGTGGATGGGACGTCCTCCGAGGTGGAGGAGTTCCAGGACCTCGTCGAAGGAGGCAGAGTCGCTGGCGCCCGGGGTGATGACCGGGAACGCCCGATCCAGTCCGGGCAGGAGGTCGGTGGCGCACAGGGCTTCGCGCGCCTTCATCCAGTTCCGGTTGCCAGCCACCGTGTTGATCTCACCGTTGTGAGCCATGTACCGGTACGGATGGGCCAGCGGCCAGGACGGGAACGTATTAGTAGAGAACCGGGAGTGCACGAGGGCCAGCCCGCTGGCCAGTCGCTCATCGGCCAGATCGGGGTAGAACTCGGCCAACTGGTGGCTGGTGAGCATGCCCTTGTAGGTCACGGTCCGCGCGGACAATGAGGCGAAGTAGCACTCGACCACCTCGCGCTCGGCGCGGTTGCGCAAGATGTAGGCCAGCCGGTCGATGGCCAGGGAGGGATCGCCGGGGCTGAGCACGGCGGTGGCGGCGGGTGCCACGAAGAGCTGGTGCATCGACGGCCGTGCCGCCTCGGCAATGGAGCCCAGGTTGCCGTTGGTCACCGGTAGGGCGCGCCAGCCGAGTACGTCGAAGCCTTCTTCGACCGCCAGCTCGTCGATCTGCGCACGGGCCTTGGCTGCACTGGACTCGTCCAGGGACAAGAAGGCGATCCCGGTGGCATAGCGGCCGACCTCGGGCAAGGGGAAGTCGACGACATCTCGGTAGAAGGCGTCGGGGACCTGGATGAGGATGCCGGCTCCGTCGCCGCTGTCTTCCTCACTGCCGGTAGCACCCCGGTGGGCCAGGTGCTCGAGGGCATCGATGGCTTGGAGCACCAACGTATGAGATGGACGACCGTGCAGGTCGGCGACCAGGGCCACACCACAGGCGTCGTGCTCGAAACGGGGGTCGTAGAGGCCGGTGGTGGGGGCGGCAGTGACCCGACGCGCCGTCGGGCGAAAAGTCACCGGGGACGTCCGCGCCGACATCATGGCGTCGCCGTCAGGTAAGGGTGCAACTGTCGTCATCAGGTCGCTCCAGAAGAAGAAGTGGATCTACCGGCGCGGGACGACGTTGGCCCTTGCGTGGTCCGCAGAGTCTATATGGTCCGCCGAGGTTGCCACCACGTCCGGCTTCGATGGTCGCTGAAAACGCCGCAGACCACCCGTTCAGGGGGACTCGCCCATACTGCGGGTCGACTTTCGCCCTGCCCAACCGCGTCGAACTACCAAACATGCCTCGATCGACCAAATTCGTGGAGAAGTGGAGAAGTGGTGCCGCTGCACGGGACGTGATCGTGGCCAACTCGATGATCCGAGTCCGGAACCCCCCCCCAAGAGATAGCATCCTTCACACCAGGAGGCTTCGATGGACCAGCCAACACTTGCAGTCGATTCGCCATTCGCACCACGCAAGTCACGGCCGATGCTGCCGGCCGCCGAGGCGCAGTCCCGGCTGGTCGAGTCCACCATCGAACTGCTGCGCAACAACCCGGTCAGTGCCGTCACGGTGCGGAAGATCGCTAACGCCTCTGGCCTGCACGCCACCACCATCAGCCGAAACTTCGGATCGATGGGGGGACTGCTTTCCCACATCTGCGCCCTGTTGTCGCTGCGATCCTTCGAGCGCATGACCGCCATCCGTGATGTGACCATCTTCGATGATCCCGACTTTCTGCTGCGCACAAAGCTCCTGGCCTGGCTCATCGCCGAAGGGGCTGATCCTGCATCGTTCAGGATCGATTGGGAACGGGGTCGCCCCAAGCAGATCCTGTCCAACTTCCTGACCGAGGCCGAAGGCGCGGGCGGACCAGTCGGAGCACGGGCTGCTGCCAGTTGGGTGCAGATCGCTATCTTCATGCTGGAAGGATTCGTCCTCTTCCGCGAGGTCCACGGCCTCGACGAGGCGATGTTCCGCGATCAATATCTGCTCTTCGAGGCGTTTACCAATGCCCTTCCTGAACTTCAGGAGACGCTCGGCTGGGATGCCGGCTGACTCGGACCGCATGGCGGTCGGTCCCCGGCAGGGGCGCACGGGTCTGTACATTTAGACCATGCGAGCATGCCGATGACCACCGCCCCCACCCGCCTCTCCACCCCTGAGCTGCGGATCACCCTGTCCGATGCCGCTCCATTGCAGGCCGCAGGTGCTGCCGTGCAGGCTTGCGCCCAGGGCAACGGGTTCGAGGCGGAGCGGGCCACGCGGCTCCAGGTCGCGGTCGAAGAGTTGCTGCGCGAGTCCCGGCTGCGCGAGGAGTCTGGCGTCTCGGGCGACATCGATATCGCCGTCGAGTTCGATGGCAACAACCTCCAGGTCACCATCACCGACCACCGGCTGCCCCTCACCCCGGCCCAGTCCCGGCACCTGCCGTCGCGGCGGCTGCTCGCCCTCGGGTTCGTCGATCGGCTGCACGTCGGGTTCGAGGGGGCACGGGGCAACATCGCCACCTGCCAGCTGAATCTGGCATCCGCCGACCCCGACGACCATCTGCATGAGGCGATGCTGGAGGCTGATGTTCCCGATGCCCCCGATGCCGAGGCGGCCGAGATCGATGTCCGTCTCATGGTCCCCGACGATGCCGTCGGCCTGGTCCAGTGCGTGTTCCGCTGCTACGGCTATACCTACCCCAACCCGTCGATGTACCAGGCCAAAGCCATCCGCAAGCAGCTCGAGTCCGGAGCCATGCTCTCGGTGGTGGCCATCACCCCTTCCGGTGACATCGTCGGCCATGTGGCCTGCACCTTCGAGTTCCCGGGCGACCCGGTGCCCGAAGGCGGCAAAATGATCGTCGACCCCCGGTTCCGTGGCCACCACCTGGCCGAGCGCCTGTCGCTGGCCCGAGCTGCCATGGCTGCCGACCACGGCATCCCCGGTGTGTGGGCCGAGGCCGTCACCAACCACCCAGCCAGCCAGCGCCTGGCCATCCAGCGGGGTGCAGCCGAAGTCGGGCTCCTGATCGGCGTCGGCCCCCAAGGGATGCTGATGAACGGCATGCCCAACCACGAAAACGTGCGACCATCCCTGATTGCCGTGTTCACCCCCATCGGTGACCTCGGGACCGCTGCTCTCAGCGTCCCCGACCACGTGGCTGACCATGTCCAGGCTCTGGTCGACCGGCTGGGTGTGACCCGCACGTTCGACCATGCCATCGTTGCGCCCAGCCGGGCCCGGTCGCAGTTCCGCACCACGGCATCAGCCCTGGCGGGAGGGATCGAGATCCGGCTCCACGAGCTCGGGCTCGACATCGCCGAGCGTATGGCTGACACCCTCGATGAGTACCTGGCCATGTCCCCGTCGTACGTGCACGTTCATCTGCCGGCCAGCGACCCGTCGGCCGCATGGGCGGTCGTCGAGCTCGAGCACATGGGATTTGCCTGGTGCGCGTGGATCCCCGACTACCTCCCCTCGGGAGACTCCATCCGCCTCCAGCGCGTCACCGACAATCCGGTGGTCGTCGACCAGATCGTCTGCGCCCGTCCAGAAGGTGAGTCGGTCCGCGACTTCGTCATCAGCGAGTGGACCCGGGTACGGCACGGCCACCTCACGGCCACAGCCACCTGACGGCCTGACGGCCTGAGCGCGGGCGACTCGCTGACTCGCTGACTCGCTGGCGACTCGCTGACCCAGTCCCGACGCCCCCTGCTGGCCGCCACTACGGCCGGGCACCGGGCCGGTCCGTCGTAACATGAGCCCATGACGCACTCCGGACAGAGCGACGTGGTCGTTGTCGGTGGTGGGATCATCGGCCTGGCCATCGCCTGGCGGGCAGCATCCGTAGGCCTGGCGGTCACCGTGGTCGACCTTGACCCAGGTCGGGGCTCTACCTGGGCCGCGGCTGGCATGCTGGCCCCGGTGGCCGAGGCACAGTTCGGCGAGGAGTCGCTGGCTGCACTCAATGTGGCCGCCGTGCGGGCCTGGCCGGGCTTTGCTGCAGCACTCGAGGCCGGCTCCGGCCAGCCGGTGCACTTCCGGGCCGATGGGACCCTGCTGGTGGCAGGCGATGCCTCCGATCGAGCCGCCACCGACCGGGTGCTGGCCTTCCACCTGGCCATCGGGCTGGCGGCCGAGCGCCTGGGGGCACGGGCCTGTCGGGAGTCAGAGCCCCTCCTCGCTCCGGGGATCAGCGGAGGGGTGGACCTCCCCGACGATCACCAAGTTGACAACCGCAGCACAGTGGAAGCGCTGCTGGCCGCTTGCGTGGCTGGTGGCGTCTCGTTCGTGTGCGACGAAGTAGCCCGGGTGGACGTCCGAGGCGACCGGGCCACCGGAGTGGAACTGTCGGATGGCTCCCGGATCGACGCGGGTGCCGTAGTCGTGGCCGCGGGCAGTCGGTCTGGCGCCCTCGGGGGACTCCCCGATGCAGTTCGGCCACCCGTGCGTCCAGTGCGCGGTGTCACCGTCCGTCTCCAGGCCGGACCAGGGATCCCCCGCCTGCGGCGCACGGTGCGCGCCCTGGTGCATGGACGCACCTGCTATCTCGTCCCTCGCCACGACGGCGGACTGGTATTGGGAGCGACCATGGAAGAACGGGGATTCGACCTGTCGGTCCCCCTCGGCGGGCTCGCCGACCTGTTCGAGGACGCCCGTCGGATAGTTCCTGCGTTGGATGAGTACTCGGTGGTCGAGACCACGTCGGGCCTGCGGCCGGGGTCGCCCGACAACGGGCCGATCGTCGGGCTGACCGAGGTAGCCGGACTGGTGATGGCCACCGGCCACTACCGCAACGGCATGCTCCTGGCCCCCCTGACCGCCAACGAGGTAGTCGGTCTACTCGCAGCCGGGCCCGGATCCTCCGACCCCTCCCCCAGCCCGTTCGAGGCATTCCGACCAGGCCGGTTCTCCCCTGTCGCTACCGGTTCGCCCGGGACCGGTGTATGACCAGGTTGGACGGTGACGGGGCGATCGGGACGGGTGCGGAGGCTCCGTTGACGGCGCCAGGCTCAGCACCGGTACCGGCGCCAGCTATGGCCGTAGCGACGGTCAACGGCGAACCCTACGACCTGTCTTCGGGATTAACCGTGTCCGGCCTAGTAGCCGCCTGGTGCCCCTCTCCCCGCGGGGTGGCTGTGGCCATCGACAGCGAAGTGGTGCCGCGGAGTACGTGGGATACCACTCTGATCGAACCCGGCGCCACCATCGAGATCGTGACGGCAGCCGCCGGCGGCTGATTCGGGGCACCGTGGCGACCTCCAGTCGGTCGGCACGGGGGTACCGTGGCGTGCGATGACCGATACCGCCACCTCCGACCCGCTCGTGATCGCTGGCACCGTGGTGGGCTCGCGGCTCATCATGGGAACCGGGGGCATGACCAGTCCCGAGTCGCTGACGGGCGCTCTGACCGCTTCAGGCACCGCCTTGGCCACGGTGGCTGTCCGGCGAGTCGATCCGACCACCCGCCACTCCCTGGTGGACCTGCTCGACGGGCTCGGTATCCGGATCCTCCCCAACACGGCAGGCTGCTACACGGCCACCGATGCCGTCCTGACGGCCCGACTGGCCCGTGAGGCGTTCGCTACCGACTGGGTCAAGCTCGAAGTTATCGGCGACGACCGGACCCTCTTGCCTGACCCCATCGAGCTGGTGCTGGCGGCCGAGCAGCTGGTCGACGACGGATTCGTGGTCCTCCCCTACTGCGGCGACGACCCAGTGGTGGCCCGCCGCCTCGAGCAGGTCGGCTGTGCGGCCGTCATGCCGTTGGGCTCGCCCATCGGCAGTGGGCTCGGGATACGTAATCCCCACAACATCGAGCTGATCGTCGAACAAGCCGGCGTGCCCGTCGTCCTGGATGCGGGCATCGGGACGGCATCAGATGCCTGCCTGGCCATGGAGCTGGGTTGCAGTGCGGTGCTGGTGGCTACTGCGGTGACGCGGGCCGGCGACCCGTCATTGATGGCAGCGGCCATGCGCCATGGTGTGGCCGCCGGGCGGGCCGCCCGGCTGGCCGGGCGCATCACCCGCCGATTCGTAGCCGAGGCCTCGTCGTCGTTCGAGGGCATGGTCGGACAGTGACTGGATCGCTGGGTGCCGGATCGCTGGGTGCCGGATCGCTGGGTGCCGGATCGCTGGGTGCCGTTGCCGACTCCCAGACGCCCCCTGTGGCCATGGTCATCGCCGGGTCAGATTCTGGGGCAGGGGCGGGACTCCAGGCTGACCTGAAGGCCATGAGCGCCCTACGAGTCTTCGCCACCACCGTGGTAACGGCCGTCACGGCCCAGAACACGTTTGCGGTCACCGCGGTCCACCCTGTGCCTGCAGACATCGTGGAGGCCCAGATCGCAGCGGTGCTCGAGGACTTCGCGGTGGCCGCCGTAAAGACCGGAATGCTGGCCACCACGGCCACTGTCCGCCTGGTGGCCGACCGTGCCGCTGCAGGCGAACTCCCCCACCTGGTGGTCGATCCGGTGATGGTGGCCTCTTCCGGACGGCCGCTACTCGACGATGACGCCGTAGCCGCCTACCGCGACCTACTCATCCCCCACGCCGTGGTGGTCACACCCAACCTGATGGAAGCAGCCATCCTGGCCGGCGTCGACCCAGCCCGACAGTCCGGGGTGGACGACATGATCGCCATGGCCGAACGGATACATGGTTTCGGGCCGACCTGGGTGCTCGTCAAGGGAGGACACCTCCCCGGAGTCCACGATGGCGGCACCGGGGCGGGCACCGACTCGGGGCCCGAAACAGTCACCGACATCCTCTACGACGGGACCGAGGTCCTCGTGATCGAACATGAGCGGGTATCCACCCACAACAACCACGGGACCGGGTGCAGCCTGGCCTCGGCCACTGCCGCCCTGCTGGCTCGGGGCCACGACATGCCGTCCGCGGTGACTGGCGCGGCGCAGTTCGTCCACGACGCTCTGGTGGGGGCGGCCGGGTGGCATCTGGGACGTGGCCACGGTCCGCTGGACCCGTTCGGATGGGCGAGCCAGTAGGCCTACGTTCACCGCTGCGGCCTGGGCAGGGGTGCATGCCTCCGATATCGGTCGACCGGCGCGTCAGAGGCCAGGTCTTGCGACCCGGCCTCTCACTCCCCCGAATCCCCCCCGGAATTCCCCCGTACCACTGGAACGTCCTGATCCCTGCGGATCGGGACTCCCCTCCTTTTGATGGGGGCGCCTGTGCCTCCATCGACCTCCGCATTGTGCAGGAACTCGACCCAGATGTAAACAGTTGGTGAACACTTACCACTCGGAGCGTTCAGTTGATCACTCAACGTGGTTCTTGAGTGACTGCGTCCCGAATAGAGCCTGATGGCCACGGGCCACCAGTCGGACAGCCCGACCACCAGTTTGGGAACCGCCCGCTACCGTGAGGACCATGATCTCCAGCCTCCCCCGTCGCCTGGCCCAGAGCATCGCCATCGGCCGCATCGGTATCGGGTGCACCGCCCTGGTGGCACCGACCCTGATGGTCCGACCGTGGATCGGCGACTCGGCCACAAATCCAGACGTCCGACTCCTAGCTCGCACTATGGGCGGCCGCGATCTGGCACTAGGTCTGGGAACCCTGCGAGCACTGGCCGTTGCCAATACCGAAGCCCGCCCGTGGGTGGCACTATCGGGCATGGCCGACGCCGTCGACGCCACCGTGACCGTGCTGGCCTTCCGTCGACTGCCCCCCATCACCCGCTGGGCCATCCTGGCATCCACGGTGGGGGCAGCTGTGCTCTCCTTCCGAGTGGCCGTCCTCCTCGAGCCGCCCATCAGCCCCGCCCAGGCCGCCGACGTTGCCGACAATGGTCAACGACCAGTTGTGACCTGATCTTGATCTGAGATCACCCTCCAACTCGCTGAGGCTGCCGATGGCCCCTCCGGCGCCCCCGGTAGCATGCGGATATGGCTGCGACCCCTGGGGATGTTCCATCCACCATCGCCGGCGCTGTGCCGTCACCGGCGAGCGTGACATCTGAACTGCCCGTGCCCTCTGAGTTGCCCGTGCCTGCCTCCTCCCTGGCCTATGAACCGATGTCGGTCCGCGGTCCGGCCTTGATCGTCCTCGGACTGGCAGTATTCCTTCTGATCGGCGGGGTGGCCGCCTCGGCTTTCACCAGCGTCTCCAACCCGTCCTTCACCATCCGGAAGGTCACCTTGGCCGATGGCACGGTCGTGGCACTCGCTCCGGCCACCCGCAAACTGCAGTCCATCGTGAACAACGGCCAACCCCCGGCCGACATCATCGGCAACCTGGGTGTCCTGAAGCGGTCCACCGTGGGCACCGCCGTCAACTCGGATCAGCACGTTGCGCAGTTCAACCGGACCGTCACCCTCACCAGCTTGCTGGCCCAGGGCCAGGTGATCGAGGCCTATACCAAGATGTTCCGGGCCGTCGGTTGGCAGATCATCTACAGCGGTCCCGCTCCCCAGGGGACACCGGGATCGACCGAGGTCCTGGCTAAACGGGGCAGCGGAGGGGGCTTCTACTGGGAGACAGGCGTCGTGGTCTCCCCCACCACACCGACTGGCTCCACGCCGTACTCGCTGCAGCTGTTCGAGACCCCTGACGGCAACTGATTATCACCCGTGTCGTCCGATGACGCCGGCGGCATCACTTGGAGCGGGTCCTCGGCCCGGCGGAACATCCACGCCCACAAGAACAGGTTGATCGGATAGAGCACGTAACCGACTCTGGTGGCTGGGG
>Ga0194057_10000462_pt1 | contig 20905 bp, 19 predicted proteins | sample SepL4415m_MetaG_FD_155474 | JGI IMG/M metagenome (GOLD analysis project Ga0194057, IMG submission 155474) | Anoxic zone freshwater microbial communities from boreal shield lake in IISD Experimental Lakes Area, Ontario, Canada - Sep2016-L442-15m | ecosystem: Environmental > Aquatic > Freshwater... | reverse complement strand
GGCGTCCTCGCGCTCGGCGCCGGTCTGGCGCTTGGCGTCGCCGCGTCGCAGGGCTTGTCTCTGCTCACGGCTCAGCTGTTCGAGCTCGACATGAGCAGGTTCCGGCTGATCTTCTCCATGTCCTCGCTGCTGAAGACCATCGCCTTCTTCGGCCTCCTCTTCGTCGTCGCCAGCGTCCTCAATCTCTTCGGGTTCTCGCGGCAGACGATCAACAGGTTGCTCAACGCGTCCAAGCGGCGGGAGACGCGCGTCAGGAACCCGTGGCTCTCGGCGGTCCTGGCGGTCATGGGTCTCGTCCTGGCCGTCGCCGGGTGCTGGACGCTGCTGCAGTCTGGGCTCATCAATCGCCTTGACAGCGGCCTGATATGGATCGAGCTCGGTGCCGGCGTGCTCGGGACGTTCCTGCTGTTTGCCGGCGGGTCCGGCCTTGCCATGCGGGTCGCCCAGTCGTCGCGACGCAACTACCTGCGCGGGTTGAACCCGTTCGTGGTCCGTCAACTGGACAGCAAGGTCAGCTCGACCTACGTGACTATGGCGATCGTCTGCATCACGATGTTCTTCGCGATCACGATCCTGTCCGGCGGGATCAGCTACGGCAACGTGCTCAATCGCCAGACCTCGACTGCGTACGACGCGAGCTTCACCCGCTTTGGCAGTGAGAATCAGAAGCGATCGATACTACGGGGGATCGAAGCGAGCGGCTTCGACACCGGCAAGTACTTCGCCGAGACCCACGAGTTCGATGTGTATAAGACTGGTCTGGTGTTACGCGACCTCACGGGAGGCGGATCGGATGCCAAGGGCCTCGGAAGCATCGACCTCCAGATGATCAGTCAGTCCGACGCCAACGCGCTGCTTGGACTCCAGGGGAAGCGACCGATCGACGTCGGTGCCGACGGGTTCGCGCTCATGTTCGGCGACTATCGTCTGGAATACGGGGCGCTACGAGCTGCCTACGGGAACGCGTCCCCGAGCATCGCGGGCCGCACCCTGCGTGCCGTCTCGGGCGGACTCATCGACGTACCGACCTCGGTGGGCAGCGATCTGCTGCCGGTGCTCGTCGTGCCCGACAAGGTCGTTCGCGGCGCGACCGTGGACAGCACCGTGCTCAACGTCCTCTACAGCGGCGATGGCGAAGCGGCGGAGAAGGCGGTGCTCGCTGCCGGCATGCTCGACACCGGGCACGAGGATCCGAGCCGGCCCTTCGACACAGCGGCAACCAGCCGGATCGTGAACACGGGGCCGCTTGCGGGGCGCGTGACCGTCACCTACATCGGGCTGTATCTCGGTCTCGTGTTGCTCGTGACGAGCGTGGCGATCCTCGCTCTGCAACAGCTCTCCGAGGCCACTGACAACAGAGACCGATATGCGACGCTCTCGAAGATCGGTGCGAGCGACAAGATGATGGGCCGGGCCGTGTTCGCGCAGGTGGCGGTCTACTTCGCCGCGCCTCTTGGCCTCGCGCTGGCGTACTCGCTCGTTGGGGGCGCCGCGATTCTCGAGGTGATCCGGCGTTTCGGCAGCGTCGACGTCGCCACCGAGTACGGCATGGCCTCGGTCATCCTCGTCGTGGTGCTCGTCGGATACTTCATCACGACCGTTCTCGCAGCGCGGCGCATCGCCCTCGAGAAGCCGCGTGGCAGACACGTGTGACGTCCCAGGGCAACGCGAACAGCCGCGTCCCGGACACGTGGGCGCACCATGTGCCAGAACATCCACTCAGCTTGCGGGCATGGTGACGGACCGCGCTTGAGGATCACGCCCGGCTTGTCGACTGGCGGCGCCAACAAGCGCATCGTTGGCTCGCAGAAGCGCAAGCGGCCTCACGGGACGCCGGCGCGCTCGCAGCTTATCCGCGGTGCGTTGGCGGTACACCTGCGCGAGCCGTGGTTGTCCACCCCGCCGGTGTTGCGCCTGCGGTCGGCAGAGCGCAGACTGAACACATGCAGATCACCGACCTCAACATCAGCAAGCTGTCCGTCGCCGAGCGAATTCAGCTCGCCGAAGACCTCTGGGACAGTGTCGCGGCCGACAGCGGCGATCTGGAGCTCACTGCCGCGCAGAAGGCCGAGCTTGATCGCCGTCTGGCCGACTTCGAACGGGACCCGGGCGCGGGCGAGTCCTGGGACGTCGTGCGCGCCCGTATCGAGAAGCGGCTCGCTCAGGCCGGATGATGGCGCGCCTCGTCGTCCGCCCGGCCGCCGAGGCAGACATCGCCGCCGCCGCTCTATGGTATGAAGCGCGCGCCAGCGGCCTCGGCGCCGAGTTCCTGCGCCTGGTCGACGTTGCACTCGCCGAGGTCCAGCGCATGCCTGAGCGCTTCCCGGTAGTCCGAGCGCACTGCCGGCGGGCATTGCTCAGGCGTTTCCCCTACGGCATCTACTTCGTCCCCACCGCTGAGCTCATCAGCGTCGTCGCCTGCATCCACGCGCGCCGCGATCCGCGCCGGTGGGAGGAGCGCGTGGGGAGTGCCCTGTAACGAGGCGTTCGCAGGCTCGCAGAAGCGCAAGCGGCCTCACGGGACGCGGGCGCGCGCGCAGCTCATCCGCGGTGCGTTAGCAGGACACGATTACGGGGGGTTCAACAGCCCCAAGGTCACAGGTTCGATTTGTTTCCCTGCGACGAGTATCCAGGCAGTTCAGACGGGCTCCGGCGCGCCTCGTGCTTCCTTGGGGGTGTGAGCCTGACACTGTAGGATGGCCTCGTCCAAAGGGCCCGGTTCCCAGGGGGGGAGGCGCACCGACGTGGCTCCAAGCACCAAGGAAGCGCAACGCGCCGAGCTCCACAAGACGATCTGGCGCATCGCGAACGATCTTCGCGGGTCCGTGGACGGATGGGACTTCAAGACCTACGTGCTCGGCATCCTCTTCTACCGGTTCATCTCCGAGAACCTCACCGCCTACCTGAACGCCCAAGAGCGTGCGGCGGGGCGCCCCGAGTTCGACTACGCGAAGCTCTGCGACGCCGAGGCGGAGTTCGGCCGCGCCGAGACGGTGGCCGAGAAGGGCTTCTACATCCTGCCCAGCGAGCTGTTCGAGAGCGTCTGCAGGCGCGCGGGCACTGACGAGAACCTCAACGAGACGCTCGAATGCGTGTTCCGCAACATCGAGGGCTCGGCCGTCGGCGCCGACAGCGAAGACGACCTCAAGGGCCTCTTCGACGACCTCGACGTGAACAGTGCCAAGCTCGGCAACACGGTGGCCAGGCGCAACGAGAAACTGGTCAAGCTGCTCGATGCGATCGGCGACCTCGGCTTGGGCAACTTCGAGGACCACACCATCGATGCGTTCGGCGACGCGTATGAGTACCTCATGCAGATGTACGCATCGAGCGCCGGCAAGTCCGGCGGGGAGTTCTACACGCCGCAGGAGGTGAGTGAGCTGCTGGCGCGCATCACCGTGGTGGGCAGGACCGAGGTGAACAAGGTCTACGACCCCGCGTGCGGCTCGGGCTCACTGCTGCTCAAGTTCGCGAAGGTGCTGGGCAAAGAGAACGTCCGCCAGGGCTTCTTCGGCCAGGAGATCAACCTGACCACGTACAACCTCGCGCGCATCAACATGTTTCTGCACGACGTGAACTACGAGCAGTTCGACCTCGCGCACGGCGACACGCTGACCGACCCGGCGCACTGGGACGACGAGCCGTTCGAGGCGATCGTCTCCAACCCGCCGTACTCGATCAACTGGGACGGCGACGCCAACCCGCTGCTCATCAACGACCCGCGCTTCGCGCCCGCCGGCGTGCTCGCGCCCAAGTCGAGAGCCGACCTCGCCTTCACCATGCACATCCTGAGCTGGCTCGCGGTCGACGGCGCCGCGGCGATCGTCGAGTTCCCCGGCGTGCTCTACCGTGGCGGCGCGGAGCGCAAGATCCGCACGTACCTCATCGACAACAACTACGTCGACACGGTCATCCAGCTCCCGCCGGACCTCTTCTTCGGCACCACGATCGCGACGTGCATCATCGTGCTCAAGAAGTCGAAGACCGACAACGCGGTGCTCTTCATCGATGCGTCGGCGGAGTTCGTTCGCGCCGGCAACAAGAACAAGCTCACCGCGGCGAACCGGCAGAAGATCCTCGATGCCTTCACTGCTCGCGAGGACGCCGAGTACTTCGCCCGCGTCGTCCCAAGCGCCGAGATCGCCGCGAACGACTACAACATCGCCGTCTCCTCGTATGTGGAGCAGGAGGACACGACCGAGGCCGTCGACATCGTGGCGCTGAACGCCGAGATCGCCGGCATCGTGGCGCGACAGACGGAGCTGCGCACCCTGATCGACGCGATCGTGGCCGACTTTGAGGGCACGTCGTGAGCCGCATCGACGCGATCGTGGCGAACTCGGAGCGTGGGTCGTGAGCGAGCAGGCGCCCGGAGAGATCGTCCTGTATTCGCGCGAAGATGGAGCGCCTGCCATCGAGGTGCACCTTGAGGCAGACACGGTGTGGCTGACTCAACAGCAGCTTGCTGCACTCTTCCAGACCTCGCGTACAAACGTCGTCGAGCACATCCGGCACGTCTATGAAGAGGGCGAGCTCGAGCAGGACGCAACCTGTCGGGATTTCCGACAGGTCGACGCCGCGGAATTCCGGGCACAGAGCCACGAGCCGACGTACATGAAGGACTGGCTCGCGCATCTCGACCGTCTGATCGCCGCTATGGAAGCGCAGACACTCAACGGCCCCGGCTCCACAAGCCATCAGCAGGCGATGGAGAAGGCGGAGGGCGAGTACGAGAAGTACCGTGCGTTGGCCGACTCGCCTCCTTCGGACGTCGAGCGCGCATATCTCGACGCGGTGAAGCGCGCTCAGCACCGGCTTGAAGAGGGGGAATCGTCGTGAGCGAGAGGCCGATAGCGCTGACGGACCCGCCGGACGGGTATGCGGAATGGCTCGGTGCCCTCAAGCTTCGTATTCACGTCGCGCAGCAGCGCGCATCGCTCGCAGTGAACGCCGAGTTGCTCCAGCTGTATTGGCAGATCGGCCGCGACATCCTTGTGCGCCAAGCGGAGCAGGGGTGGGGTGCGAAGGTCATCGACCGCCTTTCGCATGACCTCCGCGAGGCGTTCCCCGAGATGAAGGGGTTCTCGCGGGCGAATCTGAAGTACATGCGTGCGTTTGCGGAAGCTTGGTCAGAGGATGAAATTGGCCAACAGCCTGTTGGCCAATTGCCGTGGGGGCACAACATCGTGCTCTTCACGAAGCTCAAGGCGCCGGAGGAGCGACTGGCCTACGCCCATGCGGCCGTCCGGCACGGGTGGTCACGCAACGTCCTGGTGATGCAGATCGAGACCCGGCAGCTTGAGCGTCAGGGACGGGCCATCACCAACTTCGCGCAGGCTCTTCCGTCGCCACGATCCGACCTCGCCCGTGAATCCCTGAAGGACCCGTACCGGTTCGACTTCCTGGGGATCGGCGATGAGGCCCTTGAGCGCGAGATCGAAAAGGCTCTGGTGGAACATGTGACCGAGTTCCTCCTGGAATTGGGAGCGGGCTTCGCCTTCGTCGGTCGGCAGGTGCATGTTGAGGTGGGCGGCGAGGACTTCTATCTGGACCTGCTCTTCTACCACCTGAGGCTGCACTGCTACGTCGTCATCGAGCTCAAGGCCGGCGGCTTCAAGCCCGAGCACCTGGGCCAGCTTGGTTTCTACCTGACCGCGGTCGATGAGCGCATCAAAGACGAACGGGACGAACCGACCATTGGCCTGCTGCTGTGCAAGAGCAAGAACAAGGTTGTCGCGGAGTATGCCCTTCGCGACAACAGCCGGCCTCTCGGCATCGCCGAATACCAGCTCGTAGAGGCATTGCCCGAGCCGCTTCAGACGAACCTGCCGACTATCGAGCAGATCGAGCGGGAGCTGGAAGGGGAGTCGTCGTGAGCCGGATCGACGAGCTGATCGGGGAGCTCTGCCCGGATGGGGTCCAGTACAAGAGACTCGGGGATCTCGGTAGGCGCAACAAAGGAACGGCAATAACAGCCGCGCAGATGAAGAGAATCGAGAAGCCGGACGGTCCAATACGCGTATTCGCCGGCGGGCAGACCGTCGCGAATGTTGCCGAGGGGGCGGTACCAGACCGGCATGTGGTCCGCGTGCCAAGCATCATCGTGAAGTCGCGAGGGCATATCGGCTTCGCGTACTACGATCAGCCGTTCACGCATAAGGCTGAACTCTGGTCGTACTCGATTTCGCGAGATGACGTGGATCAGAGATTTGTCTACTACTACCTGCTCACTCGGGCGAAAGCGCTCCAGGAGATCGCAAGGGCGACCTCGGTGAAGCTGCCGCAACTTGGTGTCCGGGACACGGACACGCTCCGGATCCCCATCCCGCCTCTCGAAGTGCAGCGGGAGATCGTGCGGGTGCTCGACACGTTCACGGAGCTGGAAGCGGAGCTGGAAGCGGAGCTGGAAGCGGAGCTGGAAGCCCGGCGGCGTCAGTATGCCCACTACCGAGACGCACTCCTGACCTTCCCCGAGGGGGGCGTCCGGTGGGTTCCGATGGGTGAGGTCGGCGAGTTCATTCGGGGTCGTCGGTTCACGAAGGCCGATGTCGTCGATGACGGGATCCCGAGCATTCACTACGGCGACATCTACACACGGTACGGTGTCGATGCCGACGAGACCGTGTCGCACGTTCGCCGCGACTTGGCCCCGCGACTGCGGTTCGCCCAGCCTGGTGACGTCGTGATTGCGGCCGTCGGTGAGACTGTCGAGGATGTGGGCAAGGCCGTCGCCTGGCTCGGCGACACGGATGTCGCAATCCACGACGACTGCTTCCTGTACCGCCACACCATGAACGCCAAGTACATCTCGTACTACCTGCAAACCGCGGCTTTCCACTCTCAGAAGAGCAGCCATGTCGCGCGCGCGAAAGTGAAGCGACTCTCGGCCAAGGGCCTCGCCAAGATCACCATTCCGATACCGCCGCTTGAGGAGCAGGAGCGCATCGTCGCCATCCTCGACAGGTTCGACGCGCTCGTGAACGACCTGTCGAGCGGCCTTCCTGCCGAGATCGCCGCTCGTCGCAAGCAGTACGAGTACTACCGCGACCGCTTGCTGACCTTCAAGGAGGCAGCCGCATGACGGGCAAGCACATCGAGCTGTTCCTCGTCGAGGGCGTCCCGGGCGGCATCACCACCGCGGAGATCGCCGGCTGGACCGGTCACGTCCTCGCCGGGCCACGCTCTGACCTCGGCGATGTGCTGAGGCGCCCGGAGGCGAAGCGCAACGGCGCGTACTTCCTGCTCGGCGACGATGAGGAGGCGGTGGGTGGCGTGCGCTGCTACATCGGCCGCACGGAGAACTTCATCAACCGGTTCCGTGACCACTCGGCGAAGAAGGAGTTCTGGGATCGCATCGTCCTCATCACGTCGAAGGACGATTCGTTCACGGAGGGGCACTGGGGCTACCTCGAGTGGCGGCTCGTGGAGCTCGCGAAGCAGGCTGCGCGTGTCACGCTGGCCAACGGCAACGATCCGCAGGGTCGCAAGCTCTCGGAGGCGCAGGCCTCGGACATGGAAGCGTTCCTGGCGCAGCTGCAGATCGTCTTGCCGGTACTCGGTGTGAACGCGATCCGAGTGCGACCGCAGGCGGCGCCGGCGCAAGCATCGAAGGATGCCTCTCCGGTCTTCAGCCTGACGAACGCGAAGCTCAAGGTGGAGGCGACCGCGCAGCAGTTGGGCGACGAGTTCACCGTGCTGAGAGGTTCGCGGATCGTCGGCACGTGGTCGGCGATCGGCAAGGCGGAAAGCACGCAGCGCTCGTACGCCGCGTATCGGGCTCAACACGAGCGCCTGGTTGCGGACGGCTCGATCGCGGTGGAGGGCGGCGTCGGCGTGCTCACGCGGGACGTGCCGTTTGGCTCGCCGTCCTCGGCGGGGGCCATCGCGTTGGGTCGCTCGTGCAACGGCCGCATCGAGTGGAAGACACCTGACGGGGGCTCGTACGGTGATTGGGAGAACCGCGGGGTGGAATAGGGAGTCCGGCTCTACCGAATGACATCGTGAGTCAATAACGATATCATTTGGCTGTTACATGATTCATTCCAGGAGGCTCGATGCGAGGCTCGTACGCTCCGGGGCGTCTCGAGCAGATGACCGTTCCGATGTCGATGGTGCGCTCTATTGGGCTGCTCGGCGAGTACAAGGGCCAGCAGCAGCTCTTCGAGCGTCAGTCGCCGCAGCTCCTGAGCGCGCTTCGCGAAGTCGCCCGGGTTCAGAGCATCGAGTCGTCCAACCGCATCGAGGGCGTGACCGCCGCCGCCGGCCGAGTAGCCGAGCTCGCGGCGCAGAAGGCCACTCCAGTGGACCGGTCGGAGCAGGAGATCGCAGGCTACCGGGACGCGCTGGCCACCGTGTATGCGAGTGCGCTCGGCACAGACGTGACCTGCAAGCTGATCCTGCAGCTGCACCGCGACCTCTACCAGTTCACAGCGACACCTGGCGGCGCGTGGAAGCGCACCGACAACGACATCGTCGACGTGCTGGCAGATGGGACCCATCGGGTGAGGTTCTCGCCCGTCGGGCCGCACCTCGTGGAGACCGCGGTGACGGAGCTCGTTGAGGGCTATCGGCGGACGAAGCTCGAGGGCCGCGTCGACCCTCTCGTGTCGATCCCGGCGTTCGTCCTTGACTTCCTCTGCATCCACCCGTTCACCGACGGCAACGGGCGACTCTCGAGGATCCTGAACCTGATGCTGCTCTGCCAGGGCGGCTACGACGTCGGCCGCTACATCTCGCTCGAGAAGATCATCGAGGACACAAAGGGCACGTACTACGAAGTGCTCGAGGCGTCATCGGCCGGCTGGCACGAGGGCGCACACGACCTCGCTCCGTGGCTCGAGTACTCCCACGGCGTCCTCATTGCCGCCTACTTGGAGTTCAAGCAGCGTGTCGGGCAGATGGGCAGCGGGCGCGGCGCGAAGCGCGAAATGGTCACCGAGTGCATCCGCCACATGCCCAGGACGTTCCGCTACGCGGACGTAGAGCGCGCCTGCCCCGGCGTGAGCAGGCCGACCATCGTGCGCGTGCTCGGCGCGCTGCGCGACAAGGGTGAGATCCGCTGCGCCAAAGGCGGACGCGACGCCACGTGGGAGCGGACGGATCAGTGATTCGTTAACGATATCAATTCGTGACGAGTGATATCGTTAGTGGGCTCGTGTTTGTCGTTGTTGAGTTTCTGAGGGAGTGCGATGACAACTTCTCCGACTGGCCGCGCTCCCCGAGGGCGGCCCTCACGAATCGCGGTGTTCCAGCGCTTCGCCACCGCTATCGACGAGCTCGGGCGATACGGTGGACTCCCCACGCCAATCGAAGCGAAGCGACTCTGGGATGACGTGTGGCACCTGGAGGCCCACCACTCGACGGCGCTTGAGGGCAACACACTCGTGCTCCGCGAGGTCGAGCAGCTGCTCGAGGAGGGCCGCGCCGTCGGCTCGAAGGAGCTCAAGGACTACCTGGAGGTCCTCGGCTATGCGGAGGCCGCGCGCTGGGTCTACGAGCAGGGAGTAGCCCCGAATGAACTCGTGCATGAGGGCCTCCTCAGCGTGACCGAGGTCCGCCACGTTCACGAACTGGCGATGGCAAGGGTGTGGGAGGTGGCGCCACATCCTCAGGCAAGCCCGGCTGAGGCGCCCGGCGGGTTCCGCGAGCACGACATCCACCCGTTTCCGGGGGGAATGACCCCGCCGACCCACCCGCTCGTCCCGGCGGGCGTCACCTCCTGGGTCGATCAGGTGAACCGGTTCGGCGTCGATCTCGCCGACGGCACGCTCGGCCTCACTGATGCGCCGGAGGCGCTCGCCCGCATCCACGTCGGCTTCGAGCGGCTGCACCCGTTCATCGACGGCAACGGTCGAACCGGACGGCTCCTGCTGAACCTTGTGCTGACGCGGCTCGGATGGCCACCGATCGTCATCTTCAGAGCACAGCGCGGGCGCTACCTCAAAGCGCTCGACCGAGCGGATCACGATGATCTCGGTCCACTGGCGGAACTCATCGCCCGCGCCGTCGTCGACAACCTCCATCGGCTCATCCCCAACATCGCGGGACCGGTGAAGTACGTGCCGCTTGAGGCCCTCGCCGACGACGAGCTCAGCCTCGCGGCGCTCAAGCAGGCGGCTGGGCGCGGCCGGCTCGAAGCGATCATCGGCAACGACGGGCGATACCGATCCAGCCGCGCCGCACTTGAGACGTACAAAGCATCGCGCTACAAGCGCGGCGGCAAGGCGTGAGCGACAGCCCAAGCGGAATCCGCTACGACCCCATCGTCGTGATCCGCGCCCAGCTACCTGGCGACGAGTTCGCGATGCTCGAGGGCTCGCAGGTCGGCGCCCGACTACTCCGAATGACATCGTGAGCCAATAACGATATCAACCGGCCGAATCATGATTCATTGCGTGGGGCATGAGCGGCCACCGGGCAACGGCTTGTCCATTGTCGGGTAGTATCATTTTCACTCATGTGGTATTTTCACTGCGTAGTGAAAATGGCACTGGGGTGAAAATGAAAGCGGAAGCGAACGCCCAGGAGCTGGCGCGCAGACTCACTCAGGCCAAGGCCGGCTCCTTCCGCGCCGCCGGCGACACCGTCGCTTTGGACACGTCTGTCAACCGGGCGGCGGCGCTGCAGGTGGTCGACGCCGGGTCCGGGCGCACTGAGCAGGTCCTGCAGGCGTTGCGTCGTTCGCAGGCAGCGGCGCTGATCCCCGTCATCGTCAGTCGCCATTTCGGCCGGCAGGCGCTCGAAGAGCTCGACTCCGCTGACGCGAACTACATGGACGACAGGCATCTCAGGGTCCGGCTCCAGTCCCCGGACATGCTCATCCGCCTGCACGACGCAGCCGTTCCACGGCAAGAGCGGAGCAAGAAAGCGCTTCGCCTGAGCGGCGCGGCGGGAGGCGTAGCGCTCGCGCTGCTCTCTGATCCTGGACGCGAGTGGAAGGTAAGCGATCTCGCAGTCGAGGGCCGTGTAGCGCTGGGAACCGCACAGAACACGGTCGTGGCGCTCGAGTCCGAGGGCCTGCTTGAGCGCTCGGGCCGAGGACCTGCGACGCGCCGGCGGGTGACGGACTCCGGCGCTCTGCTCGATCGCTATGCACGGGATTCAATTGCCGACCGCAAGGTGCTTGCCCGCGGCTTCGTCTTGAACGATGGCGCGCTGCAGACGATGCGCGCCGCATCCCAGCGCCTGTCCGCTGCGGAGCAAGGTGCGCAGGCGTGGTTCACGGGCGTTGCCGCCGCACAGCTGGTGGCCCCGCATGTGACCGCGGTCCGTACCTTCGAGGCATGGGTCATCACGCCCGCCCGGCCGGACTTCGTCCTGGATTCGCTCGGAGCGATGCCCGTCGAGGAAGGAGCGAACCTCGTCATCATGCGAGGGCATCCAAGCGTCTGCGTGGGGTCGGAGCAACGCGATGGCATCCCGGTGGTATCGGTGTTCAGGATGTACGCCGATGCCCTCGCGGATCCGGCGCGTGGCGAGGAGCAAGCCGACTACTTGCGCGAGACCGTCATCGGCTTCTAGGGGGGACCGGATGGCTCACGAGTACACCAGCGAGGCGACCGAGCGGTGTGAACGGGCGCTCGGCACGCTGATGCGTGGCATCGGTCAGCCGTGGCGGCACAAGATCTGCCTCGTGGGCGGTCTTGTGCCGCTCTATCTCACGCCCGGGAACGACTACGCGCAGCCGGAACACATCGGCTCAACGGACGTGGACGTCGCGTTGCGACTCGTGGTCGATGCCGAAGACGAAGGCGCGTACTCGACGCTCGAGACCACGCTGCCAGGCGCGCGGTCTTCGAGTACGTCGAGGTCTTCTACAACCGTCAGCGGCTGCACTCCAGTCTGGGCTACCTCTCACCGGCTTACTACGAGCTGCAGCAGAGGGATCTCAGGAAGGACAAGGCAGCCCAAAGAAAGCGTCTGTCATTTCGGAGCAAGCCCAGCCGGCGTCAGAAGGGCTGAGGGCTGGCCTCTGGAGAATCAGCAAGAACGAGGCCGTAGGGTGGGGAATGTGAGGAGCAACGGCCGGCTCGAGTGGAAGAGCGCCGACGGGCAGTCATACGGCGACTGGGAGAACCGCGGGGTGGAGTAGGGAGCCGTCTCTGCGCACTGGACGGGGGAGTGCGATAGAAACCTCGGAGAAGGTTTACAACTTCCGAGTAATCTATCACACTGCGTCTGTGGGACGAGAGCCGTCAGAGAGTGCCGTGCGTGCTGCAGAGGAGGTCTTTCGCGCTGCGGGGGGTACTCTCCGCACCCGCGAAGCCGCCGCACGCGGCATTCACTACGCGACCCTCTATGGGATGCGGGATGACGGCCTTCTCGAGCGACTCTCACGGGGGGTCTATCGCCTTGCAGAGCTCCCAGCGCCAGGCAAGTACGACGTTGTGACCGTGGCCGAGCGCGCTCCGGACGCAGTGCTCTGCCTCATCAGCGCACTCGACTTCCACGAGATCGGCACGCTGATACCCGCATGGGTGAACATCGCGATAGGGCCCAAGTCCTGGCATCCGCGGTTCGACTACCCGCCCGTCCGCGTGTATCGGATGTCGGGCGAGGCTCTCACGGCGGGCGTGGAAGAGCACACGATCGACGGCACGCCGGTCAAGGTGTTCAGTCCGGCGAAGACAGTCGCCGACTGCTTCAAGTTCCGGAACAAGGTGGGGCTGGACGTCGCGCTCGAGGCGCTGCGCGAGACGCTTCGGAGCCGGAAGGCGACGCGTGGCGAGATCATGCGCTTCGCCGCCATCGACCGAGTCACGAAGATCGTTCGCCCGTATCTGGAGGCGACGGAATGAGTCCGATGGTCCTCGCGGGACAGACTGAATGACCGACGCCCGAACCACACGCTACGACCCCATCGTCGTGAGCGCGGAGAGCACGGTCGTCGCCGAGTACGTTTCGGAGTCCGCGGACGAGGCGGCGTACCAGTCCGAGGCCGCTCTGGAGCGGGGGTTCATCAGCGTCCTCCAGTCGCAGGCCTACGAGTACCTGCCGCTCACGAGCGAGGCCGAGCTCATCGCGAACCTTCGCGTGCAGCTCGAGGCACTAAACGGGATCACGTTCAGCGATGCCGAATGGGAGCGGTTCTTCTCGAAGAAGATCGCGGGTGCCAACGAAGGCGCCGTCGAGAAGACGGTGCGTATCCAGGAGGACCACGTCCAGATCCTGAAGCGCGACGACGGCTCCACCAAGAACGTCGCGCTCATCGACAAGACGAACGTCCACAACAACCGTCTTCAGGTCATCAACCAGTATGAGATCGCCCAGCGCGAAGGCGGCGCGGCGCGGTCGAATCGCTACGACGTGACGGTGCTGGTCAATGGCCTGCCGATGGTGCACATCGAGCTCAAGCGTCGCGGTGTGGACATCCGCGAGGCGTTCAACCAGATCGACCGCTACCAGCGCGACAGCTTCTGGGCAGGCTCCGGCCTGTTCGACTACGTGCAGCTCTTCGTGGTCAGCAACGGCACGCTCACCAAGTACTACTCCAACACGACCCGCCGCCAGCACGTGAGCGAGAGGGCGGGTTCGAAGCGGGTGCGCAAGACCTCGAGCTCGTTCGAGTTCACCTCCTGGTGGGCGGACGCGACCAACCGGCCCATCCAGGATCTCACCGCGTTCGCCAAGACGTTCTTCGCCAGGCACACGCTGCTCAACATCCTGTGCAGGTACTGCGTGCTCACCGCCGACCGCATGCTTCTGGTGATGCGCCCGTACCAGATCGTCGCCACCGAGCGGATCCTCCAGCGGATCGAGATCTCCACGAACTACAAGCAGCTCGGCAAGGTCGGCGCGGGCGGCTACGTCTGGCACACGACCGGGTCAGGCAAGACCCTCACGAGCTTCAAAGCCGCGCAGCTCGCGACCAGGCTGCCCGGCATCGACAAGGTGCTCTTCGTCGTCGACCGCAAGGACCTCGACTACCAGACCATGCGCGAGTACGACCGCTTCGAGAAGGGCGCCGCGAACTCCAACACGTCGACGGCGGTGCTGAAGAAGCAGCTCGAGGATCCCTCGGCGACGATCATCATCACGACGGTCCAGAAGCTGTCGAACTTCGTTGCGGCGAACAAGGGCCACAGCATCTATGGCGGTCACATCGTCATCATCTTCGACGAGTGCCACCGGTCTCAGTTCGGGGAGATGCACACCGCGATCACCAGGGCGTTCAAGCGCTACAACCTCTTCGGCTTCACGGGCACGCCGATCTTCTCGGTCAACGCGGGCAGTGGAGGCAACCCCCAGCTCAGGACCACGGAGCAGGCCTTCGGCGACAAGCTGCACACCTACACCATCGTCGACGCGATCACCGACAAGAACGTGCTGCCGTTCCGCATCGACTACGTCAACACGATCAAGCTGCCGGAGGGGGTCGCCGACGAGCAGGTCTCGGCGATCGACACGGAGAAGGCGCTCCTGGCTCCCGAGCGCATCAGGCAGGTCGTCGGCTACACGCTGGAGCACTTCGACCAGAAGACCCGACGGGCGGAGCAGTACTCGCTGTCCGGCAAGCGCGTGCGCGGCTTCAACGCACTGTTCGCCACGGCCTCGATCGAGGCCGCGAAGCGCTACTACCTCGAGCTCAAGGAGCAGCAGAAGGAGCTGCTACCCGATCGCAGACTCAAGGTCGGGATCATCTTTTCGTATGCACCAAACGAGGCGGCAGACGACTACCTGGACGAGGAAGGCTTCGAGACCGGAGCTCTCGACCAATACTCACGCGACTTCCTCGACGACGCGATCCGCGACTACAACGCGATGTTCGGCACGAGCTTCGACACCTCGGCCGACAAGTTCCAGAACTACTACAAGGATCTCTCGCTGCGCCTGAAGAGCCGCGAGATCGACCTGGTAGTCGTCGTGAACATGTTCCTCACGGGGTTCGACTCGACGACGCTCAACACGCTGTTCACCGACAAGAACCTGCGCGCGCACGGCCTCGTGCAGGCATATTCGCGCACCAACCGCATCCTCAACTCCGTGAAGACCTACGGCAACATCGTCTCGTTCCGCGATCTGGAGCGGGAGACCAACGACGCGATCGCGATCTTCGGCAACAAGGATGCCGGCGGGATCGTGCTGCTCAAGCCGTACGGCGACTACTACGCTGTGTACGCGGCGAAGGTCGCGCTGCTCCTCTTCCAGTACCCACCGGGGACGCCGATCGTGGGGGAGTCGGCGCAGAAGGAGTTCATCGCGCTCATGGGGGCCATCCTGCGCTTGCAGAACATCCTGACCTCCTTCGACGACTTCGCCGGCAACGAGATCCTCTCGGAGCGCCAGGCGCAGGACTATCGCAGCGTGTACCTGGATCTCTACGCCGAGCTCCGCGGCAAGGCGGATGCCGACAAGGCGCCGATCAACGACGACATCGTCTTTGAGATCGAGCTCATCAAGCAGGTCGAGATCAACGTCGACTACATCCTGATGCTCGTGCAGAAGTGGCGCGACGCCCACGGTGACGGCTCCGACGCGGAGATCCGCGCGTCGATCAGCCGCGCCGTCGACGCCAGCCCCAGCCTGCGTAACAAGAGGGACCTCATCGAAGCCTTCGTCGATTCAGTTTCAGTCGACGGAGAGATCGACGAGGAGTGGCGGGCGTTCGTGCGTGCGAGAAGCGAGGCTGAACTTGACGCGATCATCGAGGCCGAGGGGCTCCGTCCCGATGAGACTCGTGCGTTCATCGCTACGGCCTTCCGCGATGGCGCCGTGCAGGCGACGGGTACCGCGATCACCAAGGTGCTGCCGCCGGTGTCGCGATTCTCGCCCGACGGGGAGCACGGAGAGAAGAAGCAGCGCGTGCTGGCGAAGCTCGGTGAGTTCTTCGAGCGGTTCTTCGGGCTCGGTGCGAGCTGAGTCGCAGCGCCGGCGGGCACCGGCCGGCTGCGCGCCCTGAACCCGAAGGCTGCAGGCGACGCCTGCTGACCCCGGCTTCCAGCGGACTGCGCTGCGCTTGCCGCTGAAGCCGGCGCCGGCGGCGGTCACGAGCGACGTTTCGGGCGCTCGATCGGAAGGTACGTTTGCTGGCGAACGGTCGGGACAAAAGCCGATCGTCAATCACTGGGAGGATGAGATGAGCACTCGCCGCGACGCCGCCGAGCACACCCGGGCGGCCCACGACGCGCTGTTGCACGCCTCCGGCCTCGACTGGTCGGACAAGCAGGACTTCGACGACGCCGCGCGCGGGTTCATCGCCCGGCTCGAGACACCGACGGTGACCCGGGCGGACGGTACGCCGATCTGGGACCTGACCCAGTATGCGTTTCTCGACCGTGAGGACGCGCCGGAGACCGTCAACCCGAGCCTCTGGCGCCAGGCTCGCCTCAACATGCTGCACGGCCTGTTCAAGGTCACCGACCGCGTCTACCAGGTGCGGGGCATGGACCTCTCCGTAGTGAGCTTCATCGAGGGCGACACCGGCTGGATCGTCATCGACCCGCTCATCTCCGCCGAGGTCGCCGCGGCGTCGCTCGAGCTCGTCAACGAGCACGTGGCGCGGCGGCCGGTGGTCGCGGTCATCTACACCCACAGCCACATCGACCACTGGGGCGGCGTCAAGGGCGTCACCAGCCTGGACGACGTGGCGGCCGGCCGCTGCCAGATCATCGCGCCAGAGGGCTTCGTCGAGGCGGCCATCAGCGAGAACGTCTACGCCGGCAACGCCATGACGCGGCGCGCCTCGTACATGTACGGCACCCTGCTGCCCAGGGATGAGAAGGGCCAGGTCGACGCCGGCCTCGGCAAGGCCACGTCCGTCGGCACCGTCACGCTCATCCAGCCGACGCACGTCGTCGCGCGGACCGGCGAGACGCTCTCCATCGACGGTGTCGAGATCGAGTTCCAGCTCACGCCGGGCACCGAGGCGCCGGCCGAGTTCAACTTCTTCTTCCCGCAGCTGCGCGCGCTCTGCATGGCCGAGAACTGCACGCACACGCTGCACAACCTCTACACGCTGCGCGGCGCCCAGGTGCGCGATGCCCATGCCTGGTCGGTGTACATGAACGAGACCATCGAGCGCTATGCCGAGAAGACCGACGTGGTCTTCGCCAGCCACCACTGGCCTTGCTGGGGGACCGAGCGCTGCCGCGAGCTGCTCCAGAGCCAGCGCGACATGTACCGCTACCTGCACGACCAGACGCTGCACCTGGCGAACCAGGGCTACACCAGCCTCGAGATCGCCGAGACACTGACGCTGCCGCCAAAGCTCGACCGCGCCTGGCACAACCGCGGCTACTACGGCTCCGTCAACCACGACGTGAAGGCCGTCTACCAGAAGTATCTGGGCTGGTTCGACGGCAACCCGGCCAACTTGCACGCGCTGCCGCCGGTCGAGTCGGGCAAGGGGTACGTCGAGCTGGCCGGCGGCGCCGACGCGCTGCTCGCCAAGGCGAGGGAGGCCTTCGCGCGCGGCGAGCACCGTTGGACGGCGCAGCTCGTGAACCACCTCGTGTTCGCCGACCCGGACAACACCGCCGCGCGGGAGCTGCAGGCCGACGCGCTCGAGCAGCTGGGCTACCAGGCGGAGTCGGGGCCGTGGCGCAACATCTATCTCAGCGGCGCCAAGGAGCTGCGCGACGGAGTGGTGAAGGTCACGGTGCCGGACCCCGCGAACCCGGACGTGCTCGCCGCCATGAGCATCGACCTGCTGCTCGACTACCTGGCCATTCGGCTCAATGGGGAGCGCGCGGCGCAGGCCGACGTCGCCGTCACGCTCGTGCTCAGCGACCTCGAGGCACGCTACGCCATCGAGGTCGCCAACGGCGTCCTCAACTACACGCAGGGCCGGGACGCCGCCGGCGCTCAGCTCACGGTCACCACGTCCCGGGGTGCGCTCATGGAGCTGCTCGCCGGCGGAGCGGCCGCAGCCGCGCAGGCGGTGCAGGCCGGACAGCTCAAGCTGGATGGCGACCCCAGCAAGCTGGCCGAGCTCATGGGCCTGCTCGACGAGTTCGAGCTCTGGTTCGACATCGTCACGCCATGACACTGCCATGGCGGTACAGACTGCCGGGTTGGCGACGGAGGACCGGTCGGCATCGCGGGGAACTGAGTGCGCACCGTCCCCGGCGACCGGGTGAGGTCACACCGCAAGAAGGAGGACCTTCGTGAGAAGTCATCGTCGGACGATCGCGACGCCACTCGCCGCCGCCTGCCTTGTCGCGCTGGTCGCGCTGGCCGCCGCCTGCGGCTCGACACAAGGTTCGAGTGATACGAGTCCCGCCGGCAGCGGCGCGTTGGTCGGCCCCGTCTGGAAGGCGACTGAAGTCGCAGGGACGGCGGTACCGTCGGGAGACGCCGCCACCGAGATCACGGCGGTGTTCGCCGATGGCCAGGTGTCGGGCTCGGGCGGAGTCAACCGGTACAATGCAGGCTACGAGACGCCGTCCCCCGATGGCATCTCGATCGGGACCATCGCCGCGACGCAGATGGCCGGTCCGCCGGCCGCCATGAAGCAGGAGGCGGCGTACTTCGCCGCGCTGGCCGCAGCCTCCAGCTACTCCGCGACCGCCGACTCGCTGACACTCGCGGACGATCAAGGCACGACCCTCGTGCGCTTCGAGAGCGTTCAGCCCACCGCGCTCCAGGACACCGAGTGGCATGCCCTTGCCTACAACAACGGCAAGGATGCGCTCGTCGGGGTCACGGCGGCAGGCGATATCACGGCTGTGTTCGCCGCCGACGGCGCCTTGAGCGGCAACGCGTCGGTCAACCGGTACTCGACCACCTACACCACGTCGGGCGCCTCCATGACCATCGACGCAGCCATCGCGACGACCAAGAAGGCCGGCGACGACAAGCTCATGAAACAGGAGGCCGCCTATCTGGCGGCGCTGCCCACGACCGCGACCTACACGATCGAGGGCGACGAACTGTGGCTGCGCGACGCCAGCGGAGCCGCCGTGGCGCACTACGTCGCCAGGTAGCAGCGGCCGCGGGTGTGACCGCGAGGTACTGCGAAGGAGGCGCGCCGCGAGAGCACAGCCGGTGATGACAGACCGGGGGCCTCCGCGGATCGAAGAGCCGTCGCGCGAGCGTGTCGGCGCGTCTACGCGCGTGGCTGCGGTCGCTTGCCGTCTCCCGTAGGGACCTGCGGCGCGACGCCGTTGCGCGTATCCCCGGCGCGGTGGGCAGCGTGCCCGATGGCATCTCCGCCGCGGAGCTGGCCGGAGTCAACCCGGTACACGGCCTCTACGCGAGCGGACACGGCGGTATTTGGTGGCTGTCAGGCTAGCGACCGGGTAGGCGACCGGACACCGGAAGCGATCACTGAGCGAGGCAGACGTTGTCGAGGAGACAACGTTGGTGCCCCCGGAAGGATTCGAACCTTCGACCTCGCGCTCCGGAGGCGCGCGCTTGTGTCGGTAGGGCACTTCCTCGACCTCGTCCAGTACGACGCCCTTGCCCTCGTGCTGGGCCGTGGCCCAGGACAAGGCATCCAGTATCTCGACGTCGTGGGCGAGGAGCTTGCGCACCGCTTCGGCGTCATCGAACTCCAACAGCAGAAACGTGTCCTCGGGATCGTCGTGAAAGCGCTCACAGTCGACCACTTCGTCCCAAACCAGCAGGTACCTGTCAGCACCCACACCCGAGGCTACTCACGACCGCGCCAGTAGAACGGCCGTCGCTTCTGGTGTGCGACTGCGAGGATGCGCAGCTCGTGCTCACGCACCGAATAGACGAGGGAGTAGGGGAACCGCAGCACACGACCATCCCCTTCGCTCAGGCGCGGGCGCGGCGACGGGCGCGCGGGCGACCGCGGCGACCCCGGCGACCCCGGCGCGGGGTAGTACGAAAAGGGAAGACAAGGATTCCTTAACTGTCGGGTCATCTGCGGCCCTCCGCAGGCTCGCTCGCCGGGAGGAAGATAAGGATCTGCGGGAATTCCTTATCTTCCCTCACAGTACTACCCCGCCGCGGCGGCTCCGGCGGCCGCGGCGCCCCATGTCCGCCTTCTCGCGGCCGTCGATCCGGAGGCTGAACGCGCAACCGGACGGAAAGGGATGGTCATGCCGCAGCATTCCCCAGCGGCGCACCTTTCCCAGGATCACTGGGCCGGCTTCCGGATGCTCGCGAATCGTGGCGACTGCCCGTTCGAACTCGTCGATCAGCGTGCTGCCGAGACCTGGGTTCTCGAGGTCGTAGAAGTCGGCGGCCTCATTCAGCTCAAGCTCAGCGTCGTCGTGTACCGAGAACGGAGGCGTCATGCCCGGCGTGCGCGAGCTCGCGCAATCACATCCTCTACCGGACTTGAGCCGGCCGAACCAGAGTCCAGTTCCGCGTCACGTCGGACAGCCTCCTCGAGCCACAGCCTCTCGACCTCCGAGTCGCTGAGGTCGTCGAGGCTGCTGATGAGCCGGCTGGCGAGATGCGCGCGCGCCTCAGGCGCCAGGCGCATGGCTTCCTTCTCTAGTTCCTCAATGGTCATCGCTGCACCTCGTCGTCCGAAACAGGATGTCCCCGTAGTCTACGCCCCTGCGCCGACAGCGAGAACCAGAAGCCACGGAATCGACCCGGATGAGGTCGCCTGGTTGGGGCAACGTGCCAGGGCTTGAGCATGCGCCCGATGCCGACTGTTCACGGTCCACCTTCTGGCGCGCTGCTCGATGCAGTGGGTGCAGGGAGCTCGGCGCGGAAGTGGTGCACCTCAGTGGACAACTCTCGAACCTTCGCCTCGAACTGAGGTCGCTGTTCGACGCACCGTAGCCTGTATGTCAGAGGCTGACGCGGCCCGCTCGCCACCCATGTGCGAACTTGATGCCGCCTCCACGCCGACGCGCGACGAGCTTCGAGGCACTTGGTGCACGGCTTCCGGACCGGCGACGTTCAGGTCCGGGATCCAGAGACCTAATCGGACGACTCCGTCGAGAGCCGGCGGCGGCCCTCTTCGAAGGCGTCCTCAGTGGAC
>Ga0194057_10000458_pt1 | contig 21008 bp, 20 predicted proteins | sample SepL4415m_MetaG_FD_155474 | JGI IMG/M metagenome (GOLD analysis project Ga0194057, IMG submission 155474) | Anoxic zone freshwater microbial communities from boreal shield lake in IISD Experimental Lakes Area, Ontario, Canada - Sep2016-L442-15m | ecosystem: Environmental > Aquatic > Freshwater... | reverse complement strand
CCCGAGCCCCTACATGTATTACATCGCCTTCGACGACTTCGCCCTCTGCGGCTCCAGCCCCGAGCCGCTGATCACCGTGCAGGGCGACAGCGTGGAGACGCGGCCCATCGCCGGCACGCGCAGGCGCGGCGCCGACGGCGCCGAGGACCGGCGCCTCATCGCCGACCTGCGCGCCGACGAGAAGGAGCGCGCCGAGCACATCATGCTCGTCGACCTCGGGCGCAACGACCTGGGGCGCGTGTGCGTGCCCGGCAGCGTGCGCGTCGATGAACTCATGGAGATGGAGCTGTACTCGCACGTCATCCACATGGTCTCCAGCGTGCGCGGCACGCTGGCTGACGGCGCCACCCCGACCGACGCCCTCAAGGCCGGCTTCCCCGCCGGCACCGTCAGCGGCGCCCCCAAGGTGCGGGCCATGCAGATCATCGACGAGCTCGAGACGGTGCGCCGCGGCCCCTACGCCGGCGCCATCGGCTATCTCAGCTACGGCGGCGACCTGGACACCTGCATCTGCATCCGCACGGTCATCGTCAAGGACGGCGTCGCCCACGTACAGGCGGGCGCCGGCATCGTCGCCGACAGCGATCCGTCGAAGGAGTACGAAGAGACCCAGAACAAGGCCGCGGCCATGCTGCGCGCCATCGCCGTCGCTCACGAGGAGCTCTCACAATGACCATGCCCGTCGACCTCGACCCGGCCCCGCGCGCGCCCATCGTGCCCGCGCCGCGCGTGTTCATGATCGACAACTACGACTCGTTCACCTACAACCTGGTGCAGTACCTCGGGGAGCTCGGCGCCGAGATCACCGTGAAGCGCAACGACCAGGTGACGCTGGACGAGATCGCCGCGGCGCGGCCGACGCATCTCGTGGTCTCCCCCGGCCCCTGCACGCCCAACGAGGCGGGGATCAGCATGGCCGCCATCGCGCGCTTCGGCGCCGCGCGCCTGCCGGTGCTCGGCGTCTGCCTCGGCCATCAGGCCATCGGCCAGGTGTACGGGGGCGTGGTGCGCCGCGCCGGCGCCCCCGTCCACGGCAAGACCGACGAGATCGCCCACGACGGCCGCGGCGTCTTCGCGGGCTTGCCCGATCCCTTCACGGCGACGCGCTACCACTCCCTCGTGGTGGACGAGGCGCTGCCGGACGTGCTCGAGCTCAGCGCCTGGAACGCCGAGGGCATCGTGATGGGCGTGCGCCACCGCGAGCTGCCGGTGCACGGCGTGCAGATCCACCCCGAGAGCGTGCTCACGGTCGTCGGGCTCGATCTGCTGCGCAACTTCCTCTTGATGGACGGGAGCGCGGCCGGAGCGGATGCGCGGAGCGCGGCCGGAGCGGATGCGCGGAGCGCGGCCGGAGCGGATGCGCGGAGCGCGGCCGGCCTGGCCGCGCCGCACGAGGAGGCGCGCGGTGCCGAATGACGTGCTGAGCGCGGCGCTGCAGCGCCTGGCGGCAGGCGGCGACCTCAGCGAGGACGAGGCCCGCGACGTGCTGCTCGAGATCATGGGCGGCCGTGCCGGCGAAGCCCAGACGGCCGCCTTTCTCAGCGCCCTGCGCGTCAAGGGCGAAACCGCCGAAGAGATCGTCGGCATGGCGCGCGCCATGAGCGCCCTGGCCGAGAAGGTCGAGGTGGACGCCGACGTGATCCTCGACACCTGCGGCACCGGCGGCGACGGCGCCAACACCTTCAACATCTCCACGGCGGCGGCCCTCGTGGCTGCCGGCGCCGGCGTCACCGTGGCCAAGCACGGCAACCGCTCGGCGACCAGCAAGTGCGGCAGCGCCGACGTGCTCGAGGCGCTCGGCGTGGCCATCGACATCTCTCCGGCGCAGGTGAGCCGCTGCATCGCCGAGGCAGGCATCGGTTTCATGTTCGCGCCGCGTCACCATCTGGCCATGAAGCACGTGGCGCCGGTGCGCCGCGAGATGGGCATGGCGACCACGTTCAACCTGATCGGGCCGCTGACCAACCCGGCAGGCGCGCGGCACCAGCTCATCGGCGTGGCCGACGCGCGCTACGTGGAGCGCATCGCCCAGGCCGTCAGGCTCATGGGCAACGACCGCAACCTGATCGTGCACAGCGACGACGGCCTCGACGAGATCTCGACGACCTGCCCCACCGCCGTCGTCGAGGTGTTCGCCGGCCAGGGCTTCGACGTGCACTATGAGGTCGCGCCGGAGGAGTACGGCATGCGGCGCGCGCGCCTCGCAGACCTGCGCGGCGGCGACGCCGCCGAGAACGCAGGCTACCTGCGCGAGATCCTGGGCGGCGTCGAAGGGCCGCGCCTGGACATCGTGGTGCTGAACGCCGGCGCGGCCCTCTACATCGCCGAAGCCGCGGCGAGCATCGCCGAGGGCGTCGACAAGGCGCGGGCGGCCGTCGCCGGCGGCGCCGCCCGCGCCAAGCTCGACGCCCTCGTGCGCACGACCAATCGGCTCCTCCGGGAGGACGTCGCGTGAGCGACTTCCTCATGGAGATGATCGTGGGCGCGGCGCGGCGCACGGAGGCCGCGCGCGAGCGCACGCCGCTCGCGCGGCCGGAAACGCCGGGGATCCATGGCCGCCTGCGCGCGGCGCTGGCCGCGCCGGGCGCCGCCGCCCGCGAGGCGGGCACGCCGGCGCCCCTGGCCGTGATCGCCGAGATCAAGCGGCGCTCGCCGAGCAAGGGCGACATCGCCGCGGACCTCGACGCGGTGGAGCAGGCGCGCGCCTACGAGGCCGCCGGCGCCGAGGCGATCTCGGTGCTCACCGAGCCCGACCGTTTCGGCGGGTCGATGGGCGACCTGCGCGCCGTCGCCGCGGCCGTGGAGCTCCCGGTGCTGCGCAAGGACTTCATCATCGACCCGTATCAGGTGTGGGAGGCGGCCGACGCCGGCGCCGCCGCCGTGCTGCTCATCGCGGCGGCGCTGCCGTCGGGCTCCCTGGGCGCGCTCCTCGACGAGTGTCACGACTGCGGCCTCGACGCGCTGGTGGAGGTGCACGACGCCGACGACCTGGAGCGCGCCTACGCGGTCGGCGCCACGATGATGGGCGTCAACAACCGCGACCTGCGCACCCTCGAGGTCGACCTCGCCGTGAGCGAGTACCTCGGCGCGCTCATCGGAGCTTGCGTGCTGTTCGTCAGCGAGAGCGGCATCGGCGCGCCGCGCGACGCGCGCCGCGTACGTGCCGCCGGCGCCCAGGCGATCCTCGTCGGCGAGGCGCTCATCGGCACTCCGCGCGGGCGCCTGGCCGCGGCGATCGCCGCGCTGCGCGGCGGCGACCCAGCGGACGGAGACGGGCGATGACGCGCATCAAGATGTGCGGGCTCACCGTCGAGAAGGACGTCAAGCTCGCGGCGAGCTGCCGCGCCTGGGCCTGCGGGTTCGTGCTGACCGAGAGCCCTCGTCGCGTGAGCGTGGCGCGGGCCGCCGAGCTCACGCCGCTGTGCGGCGACAGCCTGGCGGTGGCCGTGGTCGCCACCGAGGAGCCGGCGTGGATCGCCGGCGCCGTGGCCGCCGGCGGCTTCGCCGCCGTCCAGCTCGCGGCCGGCGCCGACGGGCCGAGCGTGGCCGCCGTGCGCGCGGCGGCGCTGAGCCGCGGCCTGCGGCCGCTCGTCATCGCCGCCGCCGACACGGAGGACGCCGACCAGGCCGACCTGGTCCTGCTCGACGCGCGCACGCCGCAGGCCTACGGCGGTACGGGCCGCCGGCTCGACTGGAAAGCGCTCGCGGCCGCGAAGCTGCCCCGCGAGCGCCTGGTGCTGGCCGGCGGCCTGCTGCCGTCCAACGTCGACGGCGCCATCAAGCTCGTGCGCCCGTTCGCCGTCGACGTCTCGAGCGGCATCGAGCGCACTCCCGGCGTCAAGGATCCCAGACTCATGCGCGCGTTTTTCGGCGTCGTCGCCGGCGCCGATATCTCCGGAGGTACTGTGACGTGACCATCGAGACCCGTTTCGGTCCGTACGGCGGGCGCTACGTGCCCGAGACGCTCATCCCCGCACTGGACGAGCTGACGGCGGCCTACGAGGAGGCGCGCGCGGACACGGCCTTTCAGGCCGAGCTCGCGCGCCTCCTCGCCGACTACGCCGGCCGCCCCACGCCGCTGTACCACGCGGCGCGCCTCAGCGAGCGCTGCCAGGCCACCATCCTGCTCAAGCGCGAGGACCTCTGCCACACCGGCGCCCACAAGATCAACAACGTCCTCGGTCAGGCGCTTCTCGCCAGACGTATGGGCAAGACCCGCGTGATCGCCGAGACCGGCGCCGGCCAGCACGGCGTGGCCACGGCCACGGCCTGCGCGCTGCTCGACCTTGAGTGCGCCGTGTACATGGGCAGCGAAGACGTGCGCCGCCAGGAGCTCAACGTGGTGCGCATGCGCCTGCTGGGCGCCACCGTGGTCCCCGTGGAGAGCGGTTCGCGCACCCTCAAGGACGCGATGAACGAGGCGCTGCGCGACTGGGTCGCCAGCGTCGGCCACACCTTTTACGCCATCGGTTCGGTGGCCGGTCCTGCGCCGTACCCGGCCATGGTCCGCGACTTCCAGGCGGTGATCGGCGCCGAGGCGATCTCGCAGGTGCGCGAGCGCTACGGCCACCTGCCCGACGAGGTCGTCGCCTGCGTCGGCGGCGGCTCCAACGCCATGGGGCTATTCCACGCCTTTCGCAAGGTGCCCGTGCGGCTCACGGGCGTCGAGGCGGCCGGCGAGGGCCTCGACGGGCGCCATGGGGCGCCGCTCGCCAAAGGCTCGCCGGGCGTGCTCCACGGCTCCTACAGCTACCTGCTGCAGGACGCCTGGGGCCAGGTCGCCGAGGCGCACTCGGTGTCGGCCGGGCTCGACTACCCCGGCGTGGGACCGGAGCACGCCTGGCTCAAGGATTCCGGCCGCGCCCAGTACGCGGCCGCCACGGACGCCGAGGCTCTGGCGGCCTTTCGCAGGCTCGCCGAGCTGGAGGGCATCATCCCCGCTCTCGAGAGCGCCCACGCCATCGCCTACGTGCTGCGCGGCCCCAGCGCGGCGGCGGCCACCGCGCCGTCGCCCTCCGCCACCGGTCGCTTCACCATCGACGGCGAGGCCGCCCCCTTCGACCCGGCGGGCACGCGCTTCGCCGCCGGCGACCTCGTGATCGTCAATCTGTCGGGACGCGGCGACAAGGACGTCCACGAGGCCGCGCGCCTTCTGGAGGAGCAGCCATGAGCGGCGCGCGGCGCGCGCCGAAGCCGCCGCGACCCGAGGCGCGCCCGCTCGCCCCCGGCCTCGCGCGACCCGAGGCGCGCCCGCTCGCGCCCCGTCTCGCGCGGGCCTTCACGGCGCCGCGCGCGCGGCGCGCGGCGCTCATCCCCTACGTCACCGGCGGCCACCCGGATCCGGAGACCAGCTCCCAGGTCATCAGCGCCCTCATCGACGCCGGCGCCGACATCGTCGAGCTGGGCATTCCGTTCTCGGACCCCATCGCCGACGGGCCTGTGGTGCAGCGCTCCACGTACGAGGCGCTGCTCGCCGGCGTGACCCCCGACGACGTCCTGCAGCTCGCGGCCGCGCACAGCGCCGGCGTTCCGTTCGTGCTGCTGACCTACGTCAACACCGTGCTGGCCTTCGGGCCCGAGCGGTTCTTCGCGCGCGCCGCCGCCTCGGGCGTGGAAGCGCTGGTGATCCCCGATCTGCCCCTGGACGAAGCCGCCGGAGGCGCTGCGGCTCTCGCCGCCGAGGCCGGCGGCCTCACGGCGCTGGCCGCCGCCAACGGCGTCTCGCTGGTCCCGTTGGCCACGCCCACCAGCACCGACGCACGCCTCGACATGGTCGCCGCGGCGGCGACGAGCTTCATCTACTGCGTCGCCGTGACCGGCGTGACGGGGGCGCGGCGCGAGGTGGGCGCGGACCTGCCCGACCTCGTCGGGCGCCTCCGCGCGCGCACGGAGGCGCCGCTGGCCGTGGGCTTCGGCATCTCCACGCCGGAGCAGGCGGCCCGCGTCGCGGGCCTCGCCGACGGCGTCATCATCGGCAGCGCGCTCATCGACCTGATCGCGCGCAGCGCCGACGCCGACTCCGCCTGCCGGGCGGTCGGCGACCTTCTGCGCGCCGCGAGCGCGGCGATCGCCGGGGGCTGAGCCGCGGCGCTTGACCACGATCAAGCATCCGCGATCTCCGCAGCGGGTACCCTCCGACCGGCCAGCAACGACAGGAGACCCCATGCAGATCATCACCGCCGACCAGATGCCGGTCGCCGACAACCCCCACGGCGTGGACGTGCGGCATCTCTTCAAGACCAACGACGTCGTCGTGTCGCAGATCACGCTGCAGCCCGGCGAGGCCGTTAAACCGCACAAGGCGCCCGTGGACGCCTTCTTCTACGTGATCGAGGGCGCGCCGTCCGTGGAGATCGAGGGCGAGACGGTCGAGGGCGCGCCCGGCGCCCTGATCCCCAGCAGCGCCGGCCACCTGCACAGCATCCGCAACGAGAGCGACGGCCTGGTGCGCTTCCTCGTCGTGAAGACGCCGAACCCCGCCGCCTGACCGGCGGCGAAGCGACCGCCGGCCCGCGACCCGGCGCGGGGCGGCGGGCGGCTCTTCCGGCCGCCCGCCGCCCCCCGAGGCTCTTCGTCGAGCGGCGTCAGACGGCGCCGGCGACCGCCGTCCACTCCAGGCCCAGCCGACGCAGCGTAGCCGCCGTCGGCAGGCCGTCCGCCAGGTCCCAGCCCATAGCGCCGTAGTAGCTGTCGAGCACGGCGTCGAGGTCGATCACCGTGCCGTGACCGGGGCCGTCCTCCACGGTCTCCGTCATGAAGCGCTCGGGCAGCCTGTCGTCCTTGCGGTCGAGGCCGAAGCGCGCGTTGATCACGCGCTCGAAGTCGATCGTGCGTTCGGCCGCCTCCAGCAAACGTTCCCTGGTCCACTCCTCACCGGTCGCGACGGTCATCAGCCTGGCGAACGTCGAGGGCAGCACGGCCAGGGTGATCACCGTGAACAGGCAGATGCCCATCAGGTTGGTGGCCATGCACAGCTCCTGGAACGGCTTGACCCAGGCCTTGTCGCCGTCGGCCAACGGATCGATGTCGCCGACGATGCCGAGCTCCTCGCTGCGCCAGCCAAGTGAGTCGATCGCCGACGTGTAGGGGCGCAGATGGTCGGCGCCGCGAGCGCTGCACGCCTGTACGATGGTCATGCTGTGGCTGGCGTGCACGCCGTCGGCGGGCATCTCGACGCCCTTGACGTGCATGGCCGCCTCGGCGGCCTCGGGGCCGAGGGCCTCGGCGGCCCTCTTCACGCCCTCGGCGAGCAGATCGCCGAGGCCCTCACGCCGCGCGATCAGCCCGATGATGGCCATCACGGCGTCCGCGTTGCCCCAGGTGAGATCGAGCCCGCCGGTCTGCTCGGGGCCGAGCACGCCGGTCTCGTACCACTCCATCGCCGTGGCGATGACCTGCCCGGTGGAGATGGTGTCCAGGCCGAGGTCGTTGGCCAGATGATTGGCGGCGGACACGGCCACGAGGTCGTTCACGAGCAACTTGCTGCCGAAGGCGGCCACGGTCTCGTACTCCGGCCCGCCGCCCTCTTCGAGCGGGTAGCCGGCCGGTTCCTTGAGACTCGTGAGCCGTCCGCAGCCGATGGGGCACCCCGAGCAGGCGTACTTCTTCACGTTCAGCTTCTCGTGGTACGGCCCGTGGTCGAGCTCGCCGATCGACTCGCCATAGCTCCCGCGATGCCAGTTGCGGGTGGGGAGGATGCCGACCCCCGAGAGGGCGCTGTAGAAGCTCGGGGTGCCATAGGGGCCGAGCTCCGTCTTCACGAACTCCTCGGCCATGCACTCTTCGCGCGCCGCCTTGCCTGCCGCCTTGAGCGCGGCCGCGTCGGCGACCGGCAGGTCGCCCGTGCCGCGCACGGCGATGGCCTTGAGGTTCTTGCCGCCCATCGCCGCGCCGCAGCCGCCGCGCCCGAAGGCGCGGTGCTTGTCGGTGAGGATGGCGGCGTAGCGCACGAGCTTCTCGCCGGCGGGTCCGATCGCGGCGACCTGCACCCTGGGGTCTCCGAGCAACTCCCTGACCGCCGCCTCAGTGGGCTTGACCTGCTTGCCCCAGAGGTCCGTAACGTCCAGCATGGTGGCGCCCGCGGCGGTGACGTGCAGCAGCGCCGGCCGCCGCGAACGGCCGACGACGATGAGGCCGTCCCAGCCGGCGCGTTTGAGCTCGCGGGCGAAGAAGCCGCCGCAGTTGCTCGCGCCCACGGCGCCGGTCGCCGGCGAGCGAAAGACAAGCACGGTGCGGCCGCTGGCCGGCGCCGCCGTGCCCGTGAGCGGCCCCGTGGTGAAGATCAGCGGCTCCGCCGGGTCGTACACATCGCGCCGCGGATCCAGGTAGTCCCAGTAGAGGCGCATGCCCAGGCCCTCGCCGCCGATGAAGTCGCGCAGCCAGTCGTCGGGCAGTTCGATGACCTCGGTGGCGCCGTCCCTCAGATCCACTTTGAGGATGCGCCCGTGATACCCGTGCATGTCGCCCTCCCGCGTCGGGTTGCCGTGGCGACCGGAGACGGGGCCGGCGCGCAGCGCCGGCGACCGAAGTCGAGGCCGGCGCGCAGCGCCGGCGGCCGGTCACCCTGTCGTTCTGCCCGCGACTCTATCGCCGGGGGCGAGAACGCAGGGCTGCGACGCCGCCGCGAAGTGGCGCAAGCGATGCAGAGGGCTTGGCCCGGCGGGCCACCCTGTCGCCGAAAGGCCTCAGTCTGGGCGCCTGCCTTGCCAGGCGGCGCCGCCCGCTGCGAGAGCTCACGAAACCGATTGACGGTGAGTCCGGCGTCGCTCACGCCCATCCGCTCCGTGGACGTGCGGCGGGTCGCGCTGCGCCAGGTTGTTCGCGGCCGGCCGATGTAGAGTGCAGGTCATCAGGGATTTCTGCCATCTACACGGAGGATGTCATGGCCGCCAGAAAGAAGTGGAGCGATCGTAGCAAGCTCAGCCGCGGGCTGATCGTCGTCGCCGGAGTCGTTGAAGTCGTCCTCCTGGTGGCAACGCTCATCGACCTCAAGCGTCGGCCGGCGGACCAGATCAAAGGCTCGAAGCGCATGTGGACCGCGCTGGCCTTCGTCAACCTCGTTGGGCCGATCGCGTACTTCGCCTTCGGGCGGCGGCGGGGGCCTGGGTCCCAGCTCGCCTGATGTGCGCTTGCGAGTCGCTTTGCGTCTTGCGACCTCGGCGGTGACGCGGCCAACATCGAACGGGCGACTCGTGTGGGCCCGGGGGTCACGTGGTGCGAATTCCACCCCGGACTCGTCCCGTCACCGCGAGCTCGCGGCGCCGAGCGCCCGCCGGCCGGCCCGCGCCCGCGCCCGCCGGCCGGCCCGCGCCCGCGCCCGCCGGCCGGCCCGCGCCCGCGCCCGCCGGCCGGCCCGCGCCCGTGGGAGCCGCCGGAGCCGCCGCGGCGGGGTAGTCCTGTGAGGGAAGACAAGGAATCCCGGCGAATCCTTATCTTCCCTCCAGCGCGCGAGCCTGCGGAAGGCCGTGCGCGACCCGACAGTTAAGGAATCCTTATCTTCCCTCCGGCGAGCGAGCCTGCGGAAGGCCGTGCGCGACCCGACAGTTAAGGAATCCTTATTCTCCCTCCGGCGATCGAGCCTGCGGAAGGCCGTGCGCGACCCGACAGTTAAGGAATCCTTATCTTCCCTCCGGCGATCGAGCCTGCGGAAGGCCGTGCGCGACCCGACAGTTAAGGAATCCTTATCTTCCCTCTTCGTACTACCCCGCGCCGGTGCTGCCGGGGCCGCGCCCGCCCGCCGGGGCCGCGCCCGCCCGCCGGGGCCGCGCCCGCCCGCCGGGGCCGCCGGGTTGCTGGGTCGCCGCGGCGGGACGCGCGCGGGGTCGCCCGGCGAGGAAGCGGCTGCTTGAGCGAGGGCTATCTTCCCATCGGTGCCCCGGCGGGCGGCCGCGCCACCCGCGGCGAGTTGAAACGAGCGTGGAAGGGCTACTTTCCCATCAGTTTCCCTGGCGGCTTCGCCACCCGCGGCGAGACGGTCGCGTCAATGCTGACGTTCGCGCTCAGCGGACGCGGCCCGCCGGCGGGGGCATAGTCGAAAGCGGCCGAAGCCGTTGACGGGACTTCCAACGATACCGTTGGAAGTCCCGCCGGCGGTACCGCCAACGGCATACGCTCGCACAGCGCCTATGCCGTGGCGACCCCCGCCCGCTCGGTCTTCTGCATCTGCGGCTGACGGAAGACCGGGCCGCGGCCGACGGAAGACCGGGCCGCGGCTGACGGAACCGCGCCGGTCGATGCGCGAGACGACGCGTGCGGGCAAGCGACTCGCGGCCGGTGAAAGCGTGGGGAGGGAGGGCTGTGTTCCCCTCAGTTTCCCTCGCGGCTTTCGCGACCCGCGGCCGGTGAGGATGGGCGAGGAAGAGCCGCATGCCCCTCAGACGAGACGAGACGGCGGCGTCAACGTTGACGTGCGCGCTCGCGTCAGCGCACGCGGCCTGCCGGCGTGTGCATGGTCGAAAACGGCCGAAGGCCGAAGGGGGGGTAGCCGGCTTGCTCCTCCCGCGCTGCGCCGCCTGCCGACCGGCGCATGTGGACGGGCTGGTGCAGGGCAATCTGTGACGACCGCGAGGAGTGGCCTCCGGCCTCGAGGTCGAGACCCGGCGGGCAGCGGGCGGCCGCGGCCGCACGCCGATCGGTAAGATAAGGAAAGGGCCATTCCTTATCTTACCGATTCGCACTACCTCGCCAGGGGGCCGCGGCCGCCGCGCCGCACGAAGTCCACGTGCATGGCGTGGGTCTGGGCGGCATCGTCTGGCCGGCCATCTCCCTGAGCAGCGGGTGGAGGGGAGCCGGGGAAGGAGGAACTGACCGACCTCCTTGTGGTCGGATCCGTGGACGCGGTTGACGGAAGACTCTGTGCCGCGGGCGCCGACCACGCCCTTCCGCGGTTGACGGAAGACTCTGTGCCGCGGGCGCCCCCGCGGCCGGGCGGCGGGACGCGCGCGGGGTGGGCTGTCTTCCCATCGGTTCGCCGACCTCCCCGGCGCGAGGTAACAGCCCGAGAACGAGGCTCGGCGGTTCTAGCGGCCGTCCGGCGGAGGAAGCCGCAGGGAGTGGCGCAAGGGCTCGTCGATGCGCTGCATCGCCGGCGCGCCGGCGACCCCCATCATGCGCCCCAGACGCTCCTATTCGATGGTGTACACCTGGGAGCAGTTCGCGAACGACGCTTTGGGCAGGGCGGCGTCCGCGAGCTCGACGATGAACGGATAGGGCTTCCTGGGTCTGCTCGACGTCACGGCAACCACGATGGTCGTCGGCGACGCCGAATTGCCGATGTCGTTCCGCACGACGAGAGCGGGGCGAACGCCGGCCTGCCCGCTGCCCCGGGCCGGATTCCAATTGACTGGGAAGACCTCGCCGCGATGCGGCGCGGTCACCATTCGGGCAGAGTCTCAGCCGCGGCCGGCAGGCTCGCCGCGGCCGGCAGACTCGCCGCGGCCGGCAGGCTCGCCGCGGCCGGCAGGCTCGCCGCGGCCATGGTGCGCGCCTCGCCGGCCATCTCGCGGTACCCTTCCTCCATGAGTAGAGCCAGCTCCTGGTCGCGCAACAGCGCGATAGCCTCCAGCACGATCTGCGTCTTGGACTGCTGTCGTTGCCCGGCCTCGCGTGCGAGGAAGTCGAGAGCCCACTGAGGGAGTCGGAAGGTCGCAGGCTTTCTGGGCATGACGACGGCCATCTTCCACCTGCTCCGAATTGCAGGGACGCATTCCAGCACGTGGGAGGCGAAGAGCTACATAACGTAGTGTCCCCGAGCTGTACACAGCAAGGCCATCGGCTGAGGCCGCAGGCGACACAGGAAAGAGCGCCGGAAAGGTGCGGAAACGCGGGGATCTCGCGTGGTGGGCGACGTTGGAATTGAACCAACGACCTCCTGCTTGTCGAGCAGGCGCTCTCCCAACTGAGCTAGTCGCCCACGCAGAATCGGCAGTATAGCAAAGGGGGCGGCGGGCGTCAGCCCGCCGCCCACCTTTGCGCGGCTGCCCGCGTCAGCGAGACGCGGCGCGGCGCGGCGGCTTGCGGTGGATGCCGCGCGAAGCCGAACGCTTGGCCCCGCCGTTCCACACCAGCTTGCCGGGGCGGGACTGCACCTGGTGGGACTCGGGGATGACGCGCTTGTCGTAGTCGAAGTTGGGCAGGTCGTGGCGCTCGATCGTGGCGCCGATGAGCTTCTCGATGGCCTTGAGCTCGTGGACCTCTTCCCCGGTGAGCAGGCTCACGGCGATGCCGCTGGCGCCGGCGCGGGCGGTGCGCCCGATGCGATGCACGTAGTCCTCGGGGTTGGTGGGGATGTCGAAGTTGATGACGTGAGAGATGTTGTCCACGTCGATGCCGCGGGCCACGACGTCGGTGGCCACGAGCACGGCGATCTTGCCCTTCTTGAAGCCGTCGAGCGCCTGCTGGCGCTGGCCCTGCGTGCGGTCGCCATGGATGGCCTCGCAGGTGATGCCGGCCTTGTTGAGCGTACGCGACAGGCGCTCGGCGCGGCGCCTGGTGCGCGTGAAGACCAGCGTGCGATCGGGGTCGTGATGGCGGAAGTACTCGACCAGCAGATCGACCTTCTGGTCGTGGTTGACCGGCATGACCCGCTGCTCGACGGTGTCCACCGGCTGTGCTCTGCCGCCCAGCTCGATGAAGATCGGCTCGTGCAGAGTGTCGGCGATGATGCTCAGGACCTGCTTGCTCATGGTGGCGCTGAAGAAGAGGTTCTGGCGCCTGGCCGGGATCGCGTCGATGATGCGCTTCACGTCGGGCCAGAAGCCCATGTCGAGCATGCGGTCGGCCTCGTCGAGCACCAGCGTATCGACCTTGTCGAGCTGGACGTGGCCCTGGCGCAGCATGTCGAGCAGGCGGCCGGGCGTGGCGACCAGCAGGTCGACGCCCTTGCCGATCTTCCTGGCCTGCGGATCGTAGGGGACGCCGCCGAAGACGGCGACGACCGTGCGGCCGCTGTACGTGCTGAGCGTCTCGCCGACCTCTTCGATCTGCCCGCACAGCTCGCGGGTCGGCGTGACGACGAGGGCGGATGGGTGGGCGGTGCGGCCGTCGGCGACGGTCGGGCCTGTCATGCGCTGCAAGATGGGCAGGACGAAAGCGGCCGTCTTGCCGGTACCGGTCTGCGCACAGCCCACCACGTCGTGCCCTGCGAGGACGCGCGGGATGGCCTGTTCCTGGATGGGAGTAGGCGTGTCGTAGCCCATGGCGGCCACGCCGGCGAGGAGCTCGTCGCTGAGGCCGAGCGCGGCGAACCTGGGCAGGTCGACGACGGGCGCGGGGCCGGAGGGCCTCGCCGCGTGCGTACGCTCCCTGTAGCTCTCGTCGACGCCCTGGCCGCGGTGCTCGCCGCGCGGACCGCGGCTTCTGTCGCGGTCGCGGCCGGAGCGGTCGCGGCCGGAGCCGGACCCGCCGAGGCGGCCGTGGCGCTCGTGCTGACCCTGTCGAGGCTGGCGCTCAGACTGCTCGTTTGTGCGCTGCTCGGTGGAGGGTTCGGACGCGGGCGCCGGGGCGCCGGGCGAAGCGACTTGCGCCTGCTGGCCGCCCTGCGAGGGGCCGGCGCCGCTGCTGCGGCCGCGGCCGCCGCGAGGGCGGCGCTTCTGGCCCTCGCCGCTCCGCGGTCGCTCGGTGCGCGGCATGGTGGGATCGCTGACTGGGTTCACGGATTCTCTCTTCCTCGACGACTCCTCACGCGGCGGCGCGTCACGATCCGCGGGCGGGCGTGAAGGCTCGCCGGCGGGCCTCGGGGGGCGCGTGGGTTCGTCTTGTGGGGGGCCGCCCTCAGGGCGACCAAACGGCGTGCGGACGGGTGTTCCTTTCGCGTCAGAACACTGCCCGGTAGTCACAGAGTCTGGGGTCTGAGTAGGGAGGAAAGCCCGGCGCCAGATGCGCGGAGCGAGAAACCGGCTCCCTTACGACGAAACCCACCCTAACAGGTCTGGATTCGTCTGGCAAGCGCGCGGGCTCGCGCCGGCTGCCTGCCGCGGTCCGCGAGGCCTCAGGCGCGGCCCCGATACCACGCCAGCGTTGTGCGCAGCGCCTCCTCGGGGGGCGTCACGGCGAACGGCCCGAACGCCGCTTCGAACTTGCTCGCGTCCATCACGAACGGCCGCTCGTACTGGTACATGAGCTCGGGAAACTCGCGCAGCACGGGCATGAAGAGGCCGACCAGGCGCACCGTGCCGGGGCCTATGACCGCCGGCTTCGCCGGCGTGCCCGCAACGCGCGCCGCCAGCTCGATGTACTGACGGCCCGTCAAAGCCTTGGCGGCGGGCGTGTGCCACACCTGCCCGTCGGCCTCCGGGCGCTCGCCAAGAGTCACAAAGGCGCGCGCCATGTCGGGCAGATAGCTCATCGTGTGCGGCTGGTCGAGATCGGCGAACCACTGCGTCTTCTTGCCGGCCAGCAGCGCCTTGAAGAAGCGCTCCCCGATGGCGGAGTTGAGGCCGCCGGGGCCGAAGAAGTCGGAGGAGCGGCCGATGACCACGCGCAGCCGGCCGTCGCGGTCCGCCTCGAGAAGCTCCGCCGCCATGGCGGCGCACACCTTGCCCTTCCTGGTCTGCGCGACGGGCGGCGTCTGCTCCGTCATGGGGCCGTCGACCGGGCCGTACATGTACAGGTTGTCGGCGAACACGAGCTTGGCGCCGGCGGCGGCCGTAGCTTCCATGATGCCCCGCGTCATGGCAGGGAACTCCTGCGGCCAGCGCGTGTAGGCCGGCTGGACGCAGTGGTACACCACGGCCGCGCCGTCGAGCGCGCGGCGCAGCTGCTCGCGCTCGGTGACGTCCGCGGCGACGTCCTCGAAGGAGGCCGGAGGCAGCGTGCCGTAGCTCGCGGCGGAATTGCCGCCGCGCGTCACGGCGCGCACCCGCCGGCCCTGCCCCACAAGCTCGCGCACGATGGCGCCGCCGGCGCCGGCGCCGGCGCCGAGGACGACGTGCAACCTGCCTGCGTCCATGTCTGTGACCTCACTCGTCGTGTTTGCCGCCGTGCTCATCGGGGTTTCCATACCCACTCGCCCGTGAGACCATCCCCCACTCGTTCGCCGGCCTCCGGTGCGCCGCCGCCGGCTGGGGACCGCGAGCCTTCACAGCCGGCGCCCTCCCAGTCGAAGGCGGCGCCGAGCCGCCGCAGCCGCGCCTTTGTGGCGGCGTCGCAGAAGACCCCGCCGAGGGCGTGCTCGAACATGCCCCGGGGGGTATGGCCGAGGCTCACAGCGGCGGCGCAGTCGCGGCTCAGGGTGGTGTCCATCAGCACCGGGTCGTCCGACGAGATGGAGCACTTGACGCCGGCCGCCAGCATGCGCGGCAGCGGATGCGCGGCCAGCGAGGGCGCGACGCCGAGGAGGACGTTGCTCGTCGGCGTCACGTCGCAGACGATGCCGCGGGCGGCGATCTCGGCGAGCAGCGCGGGATCCTCGACGGCGCGCACGCCGTGCCGCAGGCGGTCGGCGTGCAGCACGTCCAGGGCGCCGCGCACGGAGGCCGGCCCGGCGACCTCGCCGGCGTGCGGCGCGGCCCTGAGCCCGCCCTCGCGAGCGAGGGCGAAGGGCCGCGCGAACAGCTCCGGCGGGTACCTGTGCTCGCTGCCCCCCAGGCTGACGCCGACGACGCCACGCTCGCGGTACTGCAGCGCCCAGCCCACCAGATCCTCGGCCGCCGCCACGGGGAAGTCGCGGGTGATGTCGGGGGTGAAACGGATGTCGACGCCGTGGACCTCGCGGGCTTCGTCGGCGCCGCCGCAGTAGCCCTCGAACGTCTCCTCCCAGGGCGTGCCCCGCGCCATGGGCTCCGACGGCGAGAACAGCGCCTCGGCGTAGAAGCAGCCCTGGGCGGCCAGGTCGGCGGCGTAGTCGACCACGACCTCGTGAAAGTCGCGCTCGTGGCGCAGCGCCCGCGTGGTCTTGATCCACACGCGGATGAAATGGTCGAAGTCCCTGAAGCGGCAGAACCTGATCAGGCCGGCCTCGGTCCGCGCCGGCAGGCGCACGTCGTTGCGCCGCGCGATCTCGAGGAGGCGCGCGGGGCGCACCGTGGCCTCGAGGTGTACGTGCAACTCGATCCTGGGATACGGCGCCGCGTCCGCGGCGGCGGGCGCCGGGGAGGCCCCTGCGGCGGCGCCGTTCACGCGACGCCCCGCGGCGCCGCCGTTCACGCGGCCCCCCGCGCGACGCGCGCGCCCCGCTCGACGCGCTCGAGAAACGCCTCCACCACCTCGCGAAAGCGCTCCGGCTCCTCGAGGTGCGGCAGGTGGGCGCTGCGCTCGAACACCGTCCACTCCGAGCCCGGCAGACGGCGATGGAGGTCCTCCTGGATCGCCGGCGTACACTCGTCGTAGCGGCCGCCCACCACCAGGGCCGGAGCGGTGATGCCCGCGAGGCGCCCGCGCACGTCCCACTCCTTGAGCGTGCCGGTGACGTGGAATTCGCTGGGGCCCCACATGGTGTTGTACACCTCGGGGTCCGCGCCGAGCCGGGCGTAGGCCCTCAGCAGGCACTCCGGCCAGGGATCGAGGCGGCAGACGTGCCGCGCGTAGTAGACCATCATCGCTTCCTGGTACTCGGCGGAGTCGGTCGTGCCGGCCGCCTCGTGGCGCGTCAGCGCCGCCTGCACGTCGGCCGGCAGCTCCGCGCGCAGGCGGTCGGCCTCGGCCTCCCACTGGGGCGCGCCGACCAGAGGGTCGGCCAGCGTCAGGCTGGCGATGCCCCGCGGATGCGCCAGCGCGTGCTCCAGGGCCAGCAGGCCGCCCCAGGACTGGCCGAGCAGGTGGCAGGACGCGAGGCCGAGGGCCTCGCGCACCGCCCGCAGCTCGTCCACAAACAGCGCGACCGTCCACAGGCGGGGATCGTGCGGATGGTCGGAGGCGCCGCTGCCGAGCTGGTCGTAGAAGACGATGCGACGCCCGGCGCGCGCCCACTCCGCGAGCGGCTCGAAGTAGTCGTGCGGCGCGCCGGGGCCGCCGTTCACGAGGACCAGCGGCAGCTTGCCCGGCGCCTCGCCGGCGCCGACCACGCGGTACCATGTGCGCTGGCCGCGGAACGGCACGAAGCCCTCGCGGATCGGCGGATCGGCGCTCATCGGGACCATCGTACCGCACACCGCCGCGGCCCGGCACCGGCGGCGGCGAACGCGCGCGCCCTCGCCGCGCCGCCTCGCCCGGCCGCGGCCCGGCACAGGCGGCGCGGACACGCCGGCGAGCCGCGGCCCTGCCCGAGCCGTTTGACCGCCGCCGGCCGGCGGTGTACAAGCATCGGAGGGAGCGTTTCCGACACACAAGGGGGGACACATGACTCGCAAGAAGCTCGCGCTACTCGCCGCCGTCCTGTTACTGCTGAGCCTTGCGCTCAGCGTGGCGTTCGCCGCCACCGGGTCGCTGCAGGCCGCGCCGAAGAGCCTGCCCAGCGCGGCCCCGACGGCCGCCACCAGCGCCTACGAGTACATGGCGGAGCTCAGCGACGAGATCGGCCCGCGAGTCGCCGGCACGCCGGCCGAAGCGCGGGCCGCCGAGCGCGTCACGCAGTGGTTCACGCAGCTTGGCTACGAGCCCGCCGTGCAGGACTTCTCGTTCACCAGCGACGGCGCCTCCGGCGCCTCGGCCAATGTGATCGCCACGAAGACCGGCGCGAGCACGAAGCAGATCATCATCGGCGCCCACTACGACTCCGTGGCCGTCGGCCGGGGCGCCTTCGACAACGCCAGCGGCGTCGCTCTGATGATGCAGCTCGCCGACGCCCTGCGCGCCACGCAGACGCCCTACACGCTCGTGTTCGTGGCCTTCGGCGCCGAGGAGGCCGGGCTCAAGGGCTCCAAGGCCTACTTCGACACCATGAGCGCCGCGCAGAAAGCCGCCACCGTGCTCATGATCAACTTCGATTCGGTCGCCGCCGGCGACACCGTGTGCGCCTACAGCAGCGTCGACCAGGCCTGGCCGCAGCTCACCCTGCGCAGCATGGCGCGGCGGATGGGCGCCACTATCCTCACCAACCCGGGTCTCAACAAGGACTACCCGTACGGGACCACCGGCGACTGGAGCGACCACGCGGTGTTCGCCAAAAACGGCATCCCCTACCTGTACCTCGAGGCCACCAACTGGCTGCTCGGCGACAAGGACGGCTACGTCCCGACCGCGAAGTGCGGCGAGATCTGGCACAGCAGGAAGGACACGATCGCCTACATCGAACAGCAGTTCCCCGGCCGCATGGAGGCGCAGCTCGAACTGGAATTCGACGCGCTGGCGGCGTTCCTCACGACGTACACCAGATGACGTGACAGCCCGGGGAGGCGGGGGAGCGGGCCGGCTGCGCCGGCCTCCTCCCCCGCCTCCCCAAGCTCTACGTGCGCACGAAGTCGCCGGCCGGCAGTTCCATGAGGAGCGCGTCGCGCCAACTGCCGTCGGCGACGCGCTCGTACTCCCGCAGCACGCCCACCGGCCGAAAGCCCAGCTTCTCGTACACGTGGATGGCGCGCGCGTTGGCCGCCGCCGGGTCGACGGTCAGGCGATGGTGCCCGCGCTCGTCGATGAGCCAGGCGAGGAGCGTGCGCATGGCGTCGCCGCCCACGCCGCGCCCGTGCACGGGCGCCGAGACAAAGATGTCGAGGGCCGCCGAGAAGTAGTCGGGGTCGGTCTCCTCGTTGTACTGGATGCAGCCCACGACGGCGCCGTCCAGCACGATCGCAAAGGTGACGGCGTCGCTTTCGTCGAGACGCTCCCACTCGTCGCGGCGCCACCACTCCGCCACCTCAGGCTGGTCGAGGATGGCCAGCAGCGCCGGCCCGTCGACCACAGCGGCCGGCCGCAGGCTCACCAGGCGACCGCGCAGCACAGGTGGCGCGAATGCGGCGGGATCAGCGCTCATGACGGCAGACCAGCGCGGGTCGCGGCCGGCCTCATTCCTCCAGCGCCCGTCCGCGCCCCCGGCGCACCAGCAGCACGACGGCCGCCACCGCCACGAGGCCCGCCACGGCCACGGCGACGATGAGCCAGGTCGTGCTCCCCGACCCCGCGGTCTCGGCGGCGACCGCCCTGGGCCTCAGGTTCAGGTAGCTGTCCATGTTGAACGTGGAGAACCAGGCCGGCCCGCCCATGAAGCGCGTCCACCCGTCCCACCGCGCCGTGTTGACCGCCTCCAGCGTATCGGGGTAGTCGATCACGATGTACGGCGCCTCGACGTAGAAGATCTGCTGCATGCGATGCAGCAGGTCGAGGCGCTTCCGCGTGTCCAGCTCGCTGTACTGCTCGACGGCGAGCCGGTCGAACTCCGGGTTCGACCAGCAGGGGTCGTTCCACGTCCAGATCTGGTCGGTGATGAAGCTGGACAGCGTGTCGCCGGGATCCATGTAGCCGCCCCAGTCCCACAGGTACATGTCGTAGTCGGGAGCGTACGTGTCGCCGCCGTTTGTGGTCGCGTACAGCATGTCGGACAGCGCGCCCGGGTCGATCACGGTGAAGTCGATCGCCAGGCCGATGTCCCGGAACCAGCCGGTGATCAGCTTGCCCTGGATCTGGCTCGCCTGGGAGTCGGTGCGCGCGTTCAGCCGCAGGCGGATGGGTCTGCCCTTGTATTCGCGCACGCCATCGCCGTCGGTGTCGCGGTAGCCGGCCTCGTCGAGGAGCTGCCGCGCCTTGTCCAGGTCGAAGCCGAAGGTCTCGTCGGGCGTGGGCTCGTAGTGCGCGTCGAAGTCGGCCGGCCACTGGCCGGGCGTGATGATCGTGGTCCCCGGCTGCGCGTAGCCCCCGTAGCCGAGGGCGACGCACTTCCGCCGGTCGACCGCCCACGACAGCGCCTGACGGAACTTCACGTCGCGCAGCACGGGGTGGCCCCTGGAGGCGGGGTCGGCGTAGACGTTGAAGCAGAGGTAGTCCCAGGACAGGACGTTGTACGGTATCGCCTCGAGGTCCGGATCGGCTGCCACCGTGGGGAACGTCGCCGCCGGCAGGCCATCGGCGCCGTCCAGGCGCCCGCTCAGCAGATCCTGGGCCATCACGTCCGGGTTGGTGTAAAACTCGAAGATGACCTCGTCGATGCGGGGGGCGCCCTTCCAGTAGTCCTTGTTGGCCTCCAGGCGCACGTACTGGCCCTTCTTCCACTCCACGCACTGGAAGGGGCCGCTGCCGATGAGCGGCGGTGAGTTGCGGTAGGAGACCTCGACGGTCTTCGCGTCGACCTTGCTCCAGATGTGCTCCGGCAGGACGTACACGTACATGCGCAGCATGTTCGCCTTGGGCCTGGAACAGATCACCCGCACCGTGTACTCGTCCACGACCTCGGCGCGCTTGATCAGCTTCGTGTACGTGGCGTACGAGGCGAGCTGGTTCTCGACGATGTAGTTGAGGCTGAAGGCCACGTCTTTGGCGGTCAGGGGCGTGCCGTCCTGCCACTTCACGCCGCGCCTGATGTGAAAGGTCCACACCTTGCCGTCGGGGGACGTCTCCCAGCTCTCGGCGATCTCCGGCCGCGGCGATCCGTCCTTGGCGTCGTAGCCCACGAGGAAGTCGTAGTTGAGGCACCAGACCTCGTAGGACGACCCGTAGCCGATGAACGGGTTGAGGTTCTCCACGTCCAAGGTCCAGGCCAGCCGGAGCGTGACCTTGCCGGCGTCCGGCGACGGGCTCTCCGCGGCGGCGAGAGCGCTCCACACGCCGCCCGCGAGCCCCAGGCTCAGCAGTACGAAGAGCGCAAGGAAGAAGGGTACACGAACGCGCACACGTGACGACTGGCCGGCCATCGGGGCCCCCCGAGTCAAACGCTTGCAGGCACGCTCTGTCGAACCGCACTATGCCGCATCATGGCCCAGCCGCCGGTGCAGGCGCAAGGGGGGCCGCCCAGCGGGGGCCGCCGCGCCCGCCGGAGCCGCCGCGTCCGCTGGAGCCGCCGCGCCCGCTGGAGCCGCCGCGCCCGGCGGCAGCCGCCGCAGCCCTGGGAGCCGCCGCGCCCGCCGGAGCCGCCGCGCCCGGCGGCAGCCGCCGCAGCCCTGTGAGCCGCCGCAGCGGGGTAGTACAGTGAGGGAAGATAAGGAATT
>Ga0194057_10000456_pt1 | contig 21075 bp, 16 predicted proteins | sample SepL4415m_MetaG_FD_155474 | JGI IMG/M metagenome (GOLD analysis project Ga0194057, IMG submission 155474) | Anoxic zone freshwater microbial communities from boreal shield lake in IISD Experimental Lakes Area, Ontario, Canada - Sep2016-L442-15m | ecosystem: Environmental > Aquatic > Freshwater... | reverse complement strand
TCCATCGCTACGCGGCACGACTGAGAGCAAGGCTCCGAGGCCCTTACCGAGGCCGTGATTACTCTTGTGGGCGGGTTCAGGCACGGGCGGTGACCTCCTTGGCCAATGCGACATACGCCTCAGCGCCGGCGCAATGGGGATCGTGATGGATAACCGGAAGGCCGTGGCTAGGTGACTCGCCAACCCTTACATTCCGGGGGATTACGGTGTCAAATACAAGCTTTGGAAAGTGTGTTCTAAGTTCCTGCTCAACATCCCTAGAGAGCCTCGTGCGCGGATCGTGCATCGTTAGGACGAGCCCACAGACCGTCAACCCTGGGTTTAAATCGCGCTGCACCAACTCGAGGGTTTCGAGCAAGCCTGCGAGCCCTTCTAGTGCGTAGTACTCGGACTGAACGGGAACAATCACCTCGTCGGCGGCTGCCAACGCGTTAACAGTAAGCGGGCCGAGCGAAGGTGGGCAATCAAGGATGATGTACTCAAAGCGTTCACGGACCGGGGCGAGAATCTCACGCAGCCTGCCTTGAAAACCTTCCGTTGCCGGCAACTCAACACTTGCTCCAGCCAAGTCCGGTGTGGCTGGCACTACCGAGAGGTTCTCGATCACACTTGAGCGAATCGCGGCGACAGTCGGTGACTGACCGGACAGAACCTCATAGATCGAAGGTGTGAGGTCTTTTGCCAGGCCGAGACCGACGGTTGCATTTGCCTGTGGGTCCATGTCAATCAAGAGTGTTGAATAGCCGGCTTCGGCTACGCACGCGGCAAGATTGACCGCGGTTGTCGTCTTACCGACGCCACCCTTCTGATTTGCGACCGCATAGATTCTTCCCATACACCCAAGCTACGCCTACTACCGGTCGGAATGCCGATAATTGTTGATTTTGTTGCTCGGTTAGCTGCCGAGCGGGCGCTTCAGTGCGATACCGGCTCGACGCGGGAAGTTGGCTGGGGTCGGAGCCAACTTCTCTATAACAATCAGCCTACGGAGCCCTCCGCCCTTCCATGGCTTGACCTTGACTATCTGCGGCAATCCTAACCCGAGCTCCAGTGCCGCATTTCGGCAGGCGAGTATTTCCTCTGCCGACGGAGACCCCTTCCAAGCGACTAGAACACCGCCCTCCCGAAGCAGAGGGGCCGCGTACTCCGCGAGGACCGGCAATGATGCGACCGCCCGAGCGGTAACCACATCAAACTGGGCGTGGCGATCACCCCACTCCTCTACCCGCGTCCAGACTGCCTTTGCATTCGTGATCCCACTATCAGCCGCAGTCTCCCTAATGAAGTCGCAGCGCCTCGAAGCCGCCTCAACAGCGATCACTTCGGAAGCTGGCAATGCTGCTGCTAGCACGAGGCCTGGAATCCCGCAGCCGCTGCCAATATCAGCGATTGTTTGCGCGGTTGCGAGCTTTTTGACCGCCAAGCCGCTCAAGGCATCAGCGATGTGAACATCTACACCCTCTGTTGGATCTCCAACTGCGGTAGGAGCGTGCTCTCCAGAAAGCGCCAAAAGCAAGCCGGAAAGCTGCTCAGATGAGGGATCGGGGAGGGAATATTGCTCGCAGAGCTCTGTAATACGAGCAAGGACAGACTTCGGGACGGTGCGTTCCATGTGGAACGCTCAGTCGGTAAACGGTTCGACCACCAGGCGTCGCTCCGGTTCACGACCTTCGCTCGCCGTATCCACATCCTCACGCTCGCGTAGGTACTCATGAACCACTCGACGTTCAGAAGCTGACATTGCTGGCAAAGCAACTCGCTCACCAGTGTCTACCGCCCGATCGGCCGCCTCATCAGCAACTAGGTAGAGCTCCTCGGCGCGTCGCACCCGCCATCCACCAGCATCAACCTCAACTCGGCGCCGTCCGTCCTCTTCAAGAGCGGCCGCGCGAGAAGCGAGGTGCTGAAGCGCATCAAGGGTCTGTCCGTGTCGGCCAATGATCTGGCCGAGCTCATCCCCCTCGATAGCGACTGAGATGACCTCTCCGTCATCAACGGTCTCAAACGTCGCGTCTGGGTTGAGCATCGGAACTGCGGTCTCAATCAGTGCGTGGACTCTTTCACGAGCGCTCATCGGCGCCTCCCGGTTCGCTTTTTCTTGCCCCTGCTTGGTGGTGGACCACCCTTACTTTTAGGCTTCGCGCCCGTCTTTCCTGCATCCCCGCTGTCAGATTCTTTCGTCTTACCACCAGATTTGGGCTTGCTGCTCTTGCTTCCCTCGCTCTTGCCGTTCTGCTGGCCCGAGACCTTTGGCAACGACTTCTTAGCTCCTGAGTCCTTAGCTACGGCTCGGCCGGCGATCACGGCTGGAGCCGCATCACCGGGTTTGATGCCGCCCGAGGATCTCTTGACTAAGTACTGCTGACCAACCGTCCAGAGGTTTGTGGTGATCCAGTAGAGGATCAGGCCGGCAGGGAACCCAAGGATGAAGAAGACGAACACGAGCGGCATCGCAAGCATGATGTTGCGCTGCGTCTTATCCATTGTTGTGGTCATCATCAGGCTTGAGCCAAGCTGAGATCCGACGTAGAGAACGATCAGCACAACTAGGACCGCGCCAGTCGCCTTGCTCGTTAGGTCCGGTATGAAGAGGAACTCCTGGTCGGTTGTCCCGGGAATTTGACCGGTTGGCCCAGGCACTTGGCCGCAAGCAATCGAGCTAACCGACTTGTTGATACTTGCTGCGTACTGCGTTATGCCTGGGCAGATATCAACCTTAAGGTCCTGTCGAAGCATGTAAAAGAGCGCGATGAACACTGGAAATTGGGCAACCAGCGGAAGGCAGGAGCCGAGTGGGTTGATCTCGTTCTCCTTATAGAACCTCATCAACTCCTCGTTGAGCTTCTGCTTATCACCCTTGTATTTGGCTTGAATCGCCTTAATTTCAGGCTGCATGCGCTGCATTGACTGCATTGAGCGGATCTGCTTGAGCGTCAATGGAATCAACAGCGCCCTAACCAAAATCGTCAAAAAGATGATTGACAGGCCCCAGGATCCGACAACGGAGTGAATCTGAACCAGCACCCAATCGAGTGCGCTGATCAACGGTGCGAGGATGTCGCTGATGATGTTGCTGATTGGGATCGTCATGTTCATCGAGTTTTCGCTTCCGGGGCAGTATTGCTGTCAGCAACGATTTGGTGCTCGCGGAACAAGCCTCGATCGGCGACTCTGTCAACTCCTCCATGGCTCCATGGATTGCACCTCAACAGTCGCCAACCAGCAAGTACCGCGCCGCGGAGTATGCCCAACTCTTCTAGAGCTTGGGTTGCGTAGCGCGAGCAGGAGGGCTCATATTTGCAGCGCGGAGCTAGGCTCGGCGAAATCCACTTCGACCAAAACCGGATCGGTGAGGTTGCTAGGCGGCGGCCTATTCGCTGATAATTCAACTCTTTGCCTTGACTTCCGCGAGCTTAAGCAGCTCGTCAAGTTCGCGCGATACGCCAACCAAACCCTCACGTTCAGCGAGTTCAGCCGAGCCACTCCTCGCTGCCACAACTACATCAACTCCTTCAGCCAGGCTCGGACCTTCGGCATCAAAGGCTTCTCGAACGAGACGCTTAACGAGGTTGCGCTCAACTGCACCGCCAACCTTCCGCGATACGGACAATCCAAGCCTGCATGGTTCAGAATCCCCGCGTGGGAAGGTATGCAGAACAAACATCCTGCTCGAGTGCGAGCTGCCTTTGCGATAAACGCGATCAAAATCAGCGCTTCGCGTGAGTCTCCCGCGTCGCGCCTCGCGCCCAGCCACTAGACAGTCAGGCTGCGGCGGCCCTTCGCGCGGCGGCGAGCCAGTACCCGGCGACCGGCTTTGGTCGCCATCCGGGTGCGGAAGCCGTGCGCACGCGCACGCTTGCGTTTCTTGGGCTGGTAGGTCCGCTTCACGATTGATGAGTCTACACCGATCGGTTGCCAAGCGTCGCCAAGGATAAATGTGCCCCGAAAACCGAAAAAGATCCAAAATGCGGGTTGGTTCACTTTCACCCTGTTAATAGTCGGTTACTGTCCCGACTGTCTCGGGTGGTCGCATCTACAGCCGCCCAATAGCCGGCCTACAACCATGCGCTGCTGTGCGCGAGGAACCACTCTGAGCGAACTCGAAAACATCTGGAACCGTGCATCGGGACTGCTTCGCAGTGAGGTCAGTGAGTCAACTTTCCAGGTTTGGCTCGAACCACTGCGCCCAGCTCTCCTTGAGCCCGGAGTTTTACTAGTAGAGGCATCCGACTCAATCCGTAGCTGGGTTGAGAGTCGCTTCTCCGGGTTACTAAGCGAGGCTGCGTCAAACGCCGCCGGCAGGCCTATGACAGTTGAGATCGTCGCACCAGGACAGATCGGCGTCAGTGGTAATCAGTTGAAGGGTTCGCTTCGAGAGAGCGTCGCGAGTGCTTCGGAACCAACCCAGCTCGAGACAGCTGATTTGAATCCGAAGTTTGATTTTGAACAGTTTGTGATCGGTGAAGAGAATCGCCTTGCCCATGCAGCGGCACTTGCTGTGGCGGAAATGCCCGGTCAGGCCTATAACCCACTATTCATCTATGGACCACCTGGTGTAGGTAAGACCCATCTCCTCCATTCAATTGGCAACTTCATTGAGTCCCATGGCGAAGCTCGGCGCGTCATTTACACAACCGCTGAGGAGTTCACCAACCAGTTCGTTGGTTCGCTCCGGGGTGGAGGCATTGAGACCTTTAAGGCTCTATACCGAACAACCGATGTGCTGCTGATTGATGACATCCAGTTCCTTGAGAGCAAGGCGAGAACGGAAGAGGAGTTCTTCCATACCTTCAACGCGATCCACGACACCGGCGCCCAGCTTGTAATCAGCTCAGATCGAACGCCTGCCGACCTAGGTGCTCTCGAAGAGCGCCTTCGTGAACGGTTCGGTTCCGGCCTTGTCGTTGACATCCAGCCGCCTGATATCCAAACGCGAACCTCAATCCTTGCCATGCGTGTGCGTCGCGACGGGTTAGCTGAGGTTCCCCGCGAGACACTTGTAACAATTGCTCAGAGAATCCGTGGCAATGTTCGGATGCTTGAGGGAGCTCTAATCAGGGTTGTTGCTTACGCTTCGTTAACCGGATCTGAGGTGACTAAGGAGCTCGCATCCGAGGTACTCGAACAGATCTACCCTGAACAATCGCGTGAGAAGGCAGGCCCAGCTAGTAGTGACCAGATCAAGCGAATTGTTGCTGAGGCCTATGGGCTCGACTGTTCGCAACTGGAGTCAAAGTCGCGGTCGGCAAATGTGCTCTGGCCTCGCCAGGTGGCGATGTACCTAGCGCGAGAGGTTTCTGAACAGCCACTCCCTGAGATTGGTCGTTCCTTTGGTGGTCGTAACCACTCGACAGTTATCAACGCCTGTAAACGTGTTCAACAACGCATCGCATCCGACCCCCAAGAGGCACTCGCGATCCGAGCGCTTGAGCGCCGAATCACCAGCAACGACCGTGCTGCCTGAAACTATTGACTTCGCGGGAGAGGTTTCCCAAGTAAAGCTTTCAACGCTTTCAACACAATCATCACCCTTATGACTACTCCTTCTAAATCATCTGGATCCCTTCGCTTGAAACTATCGAAGAGCGATCTTTTCGACTCCCTTCAATCCGCTACGAGGATCGCCTCTAGCCGAACATCGATTCAGGCCCTCGCTGGTGTTCAGCTCGTAGCTGACAAAAATGGAATAGAGCTTCGAGCGACAGACATGGAGCTCTCTCTGCGGCTTCCGCTAACCGGTTCGGTTGAAAGTCCCGGTGAGGTTGTGCTGCCGGCAAGGCTGTTCGCCGACATCATCAGGTCTCTTCCAAATGGCGAATTGGAAATTGAGGCACGCAGCGAACGACAGGATGTTGAGGTCCGATCAGGTTCAGCGACCTTTGACTTGCGAACACTTCGTTCCGAGGACTTTCCAACGCTTCCAGAGGGTGGAGGAAGTAAGGCGGTCAGTATCCCTGCCGCAACTATGAGCGAGACAGTCAAGAGGGTTGAACGAGCTGCAAGCACTGACCAGGCAAGACCTGTGCTTACCGGAATTCTCGTAAAGGCTGAAGGAACATCCCTAAAGATGGTTGCCACCGACTCCTACCGTCTCGCAATTAAAGAGACGCCTCTTAAGGAAGCCCTTTCGGAGTCATTCGAGGCAAATGTTCCGGCTCGAGCCCTGCAGGAGGCGGTACGGCTGGCTCAAGGCGATGAGGACGGCGATGTAAAGATCTCAGTTGAAGAGAATCAAATTGTCTTTGCAGTTGGTGAAGCAATGCTCGCGTCGAGATTGATTGATGGTCAGTTCCCTAAGTACGCGGAACTGCTCCCGGACAAGTTTGATCACGAGCTGAAGATCTCTGCCGATGAATTCCTTGATGTTGTTCGCCGCGTAAGCCTGATGGCTCAGGGAACTAAACCGTTGAGACTGAGCTTTGAACAGGGCTCCCTGACGATTAGTGCTGAGACTCAGGACGTTGGTGAAGCCCGCGAGTCACTGCCCGTCCCTTACTCGGGTGACAAACTTGAGGTCGGATTCAACCCAACATTCCTGAAAGATGGAATCGAGAGCTCTGAGGGCAGCGACCTGATCTTCAAACTAATCAGTTCGGTTCGTCCTGGTCTGATCGCATCAGCGGATGGGTCGGGGTTTGAATACCTGATCATGCCGATCCGTCTTGGTAGCTGATCGTCTCTAGGGTTGGGCGATGGTTGTTCGCCGAATCGCCCTGAAGAACTTTAGGAGTTGGCAGCGCAGCAACTTCGAGCTTGGTTCCGGTCTAACAGTCCTAGCCGGCCCGAACGGTTCCGGTAAGACCAACCTGCTCGAGGCAATCTACTTCGGGTGTACCGGTCGATCCTGCAGAACCTCAACGGATCGACAGGTTGTTAGAAATGGAGCCGAAGCGGCCCATGTTGAATTGGTCGTGGAGGCTGCTGATGGCGAGCATCGATTAAGTGTCGGGCTCCAACCGGGTAGCGCAAAGCTCTCCCAGGTTGATGGCGCGGCAGTCGAAACGCTAACTGCAAGCGAACTGCGTCCCTTAGTAACAGTCTTCCTTCCTGACCGACTCGCCTTGGTGTCCGGAGCACCCGCCGGACGTCGAGCTCACATCGATCAGCTTGTCGCGGCGCTTAGACCGACAAGAGCACCACTACGGAGTGAATACTCTCGCGCCCTGATTCAAAGAAACGCGCTGCTATCAAACATTCGTCGCGGTACCTCTTCATCAGCATCACTTGATGCTTGGGACAACGAGTTAGCGACTATCGCCGAGCAGTTGACTGAAGCACGTGATGATGCTGTCGCAGCGGTGCAGACCGTCGCCGCTGATGTGGCCGAAGAGTTGGGTCTACTTGGCACCTTGGATATCTCTTACCGTTACAGCAAGGCTGCCAATAGAGATCAATACATCGCTGAGTTGCAGGAGAAACGGACCGCAGACATCGAGCGCGGATTCACCATTGCTGGTCCACATCGCGACGAGTTACGAATTAAGCGCGATGGTCGAGAGCTAAAGATCGCCGGGTCCCAAGGAGAGAAGCGAATTGCGCTGCTTTCTCTGCTGCTAGCTGAACGTCAAGTGATCGGATCAGCTCGGGGCTCGACACCGCTTTTGCTGCTTGATGACGTTATGAGCGAACTCGATGCTGAGCGGCGAGCATTGCTTGTTAGGCGGATCTCAGAGTCCGGACAGTGTGTCGTAACAGCAACCGAGTTCGAGCATGTTCCCGCTACAGATGGAACCTCGGTTGTCAGGATTCCGATCGGACCGGAAAGTAACTCTCAGAGATTGAAGATCGCATGAGTCGGGGGCGAGAGCGCAAAATTAGTGGAGCGATTCAGAGACTTGTAGCTGAGATTGCGCCTCAGGATCCAGTCACGCTCATCAGAATGGCCTGGCCGAAAGTCGTCGGCGATTTAATCGCAAAAGAGACGTACCCAAGCTCGCTCAGAGGCGGCATATTGACGATCACTTGCAGCTCTTCGGTCTGGGCTCAAGAGTTGGATTTGCTCTCTCGAAAGGTTTTAGAGCGCCTCGCTGATGAGTTCGGAAACTCACCGGCACAAAGGCTGCGCTGCGTCGTTGGCGCTAACCGCTAGATTCCCACCACATTACGCAGAAATTCCCCAAGAATTAGGGAAAATTGCCCCTAGTTGGCAGGTCTGGCGGGGGGCTCCTGTGGTACCCTAGAGAAGCTCCCGAGGAGCGCTTCCGCATACCGTCGACAGCGGTCGACTGGCGGATTCGCAATCCCCTACGGGACACCAATAAACGTGGCTGACAAAAACAAGACACAGACTGCCGAAGGCAGCTACGACGCGCAGGACATCACAGTCCTCGAGGGGCTCTCCGCTGTCCGTAAGCGGCCCGGCATGTACATCGGCTCAACCGGGCCACGCGGTCTTCACCACCTCGTATATGAGGTTGTTGATAACTCGGTCGACGAGGCACTTGCTGGTCATTGCACAAAAGTTGACGTAACGATCCACGATGACTTTTCCGTAACTGTCATTGATAACGGACGTGGTATTCCAGTCGCCGAGCACAAGACCGAGAAACGTCCTGCTGTTGAAGTCGTTCTGACAGTCCTTCACTCCGGAGGCAAGTTCGGAGACGGAGGCGGTTACAAGGTTTCAGGCGGACTTCACGGCGTTGGAATCTCGGTAGTTAACGCGCTCTCAGAGCAGCTTAAGGTCGAAATTCGCCGCGATGGATTTCTCTGGACACAGCACTACGGCCGCGGTGATGTGCTCGGCAAGCTTGAGAAGGGTGAAGCAACCAAGGAGACGGGCACGACGATCACGTTCCTGCCCGATACAGAGATCTTCGAAACGCTCGACTTCGACTACCCAACACTTGAGGAGCGCCTGCGTGAAACAGCTTTCCTCACGCGCGGGTTAGCGATCACACTTACCGACGAGCGCGAGCGTGACGAAGCAGGAAACGCCCGCCGCGTAGAGTTCCAGTACGAGGGAGGGATCGAGGACTTCGTTCGATATTTGAACGAAGGCAAGGAGGTCGTTCACCGCAAGGTCGCAGCCTTCGAGGGCGAAGGAGAGGAGGGGGCCGTCGAGGTAGCGATGCAGTGGAACGGCACCTACCAAGAGGCAATTTTCTCCTTTGCCAACAACATCAATACCCACGAAGGTGGCTCACACCTTTCCGGTCTGCGCTCGGCGCTAACGAGAACGCTCAACAGCTATTCACGCGAAAAGGGCCTGCTCAAGGAGAAGGACGACAACCTTTCGGGGGAGGATGTACGCGAAGGGTTAACCGCTGTTGTGTCCGTGAAACTCAGCGATCCCCAGTTTGAGGGTCAGACCAAAACCAAGCTTGGAAACCCTGGAATGCAGGGCTTCGTAGAGAAGATCGTCAACCAGGGGTTGGCCGAGTTCCTTGAAGAGCATCCTTCAGAGGCAAAGGCAATCGTCAATAAGTCACTTGCTGCCTCACGCGCTAGGGAGGCTGCCCGCAAGGCTCGTGACCTGACCCGCAGAAAGTCAGCACTTGAATCAGGAACGCTGCCCGGGAAGCTTGCCGACTGCGCCGTCAAGGACCCGGCTCTAGCCGAGATATTTATCGTCGAGGGTGATTCAGCTGGTGGTTCGGCCGTTAGTGCTCGAGACAGGCACACACAAGCGATTCTGCCGCTGCGCGGAAAAATTCTCAATGTCGAGAAGAGCAGGATTGACAAGATCCTTCAGAACAATGAAATTCAGGCTCTAATCCAGGCGATTGGAACCGGGATCGGCGAGGAGTTCAACCTCGAGAATGCTCGGTACCACAAGATTGTTTTGATGACCGATGCCGATGTTGATGGAGCCCACATTCGCACCCTCGCGTTGACGCTGCTCTTCCGTCAGATGCAGCCGCTGATCGATGCCGGTTACGTCTACATCGCCAAACCACCGCTTTATAAGATCAAGATGGGTCGTCAGGAGCGTTACATCGAGCTTGATTCAGAGCTCGAGGAGGTTCTTCTGCAAGACAAGCTTGAGCGCTTTGTTGTTGAGGGATCGGGCGGCAAGTCGGTCAAGTTGACCGATGCCCGCTGGGCGACGCTCTCGAAGCTGCTCCGCGAGAACGAGGCTTGGACAGCGAGGTTGCGCTCCGACTTTGGTGTTGAGGTGGCGAACCTACTCGCTAGTACCCACATCTTCGATGAGGGAGTTAAGGATGCGAAGTCTCTAATCGCGGTTCTCAACGCTGACACTCCCGAGGATCGTCCGTGGGAGATCAAACTTGGAAACGAGGACCCTGCTGCGGTTCAGGTGGTTGCCACCGAGCGGTCGACCGGATTGACGCGCACAACCAGCGTTCCAATCGGCCTGTTTGCATCAACTGAATACCGCAAGCTTTCCGAGGTTCTCTCAAAGCTTCAAAGTACGTTTGGATCGCCACCGTATGCAGTCAGCCTTGGAGATGTTCAAGAGGAGGCTGAGTCGCACGGTGAGCTTCGCGAAAAGGTGATGGAGATCGCCCAGAAGGGGATTGAAATTTCACGGTTCAAGGGCCTTGGCGAAATGAACCCTGATCAATTGCGCGACACAACAATGGATCCGGAAACTCGCACACTCATGCAGGTAACACTTGAGGATGCGGTTGATGCCTCAAGAATCTTTTCCATGCTGATGGGCGATGTGGTTGAGCACCGCCGCAAGTTCATCGAAGACAACGCCCGACTTGTGGCAAACCTCGACGTCTAGGAGATCGGTATGGGTGTTGATCAACTGAGCGGCGGCAACATCGAGTTGCGTCCAATCGAAGAGGAGATGCGCGCCGCGTATCTCGATTACGCGATGTCCGTGATCGTCGGCCGGGCGCTGCCAGATGTCCGCGATGGCCTTAAGCCGGTCCATCGGCGCGTCATCTATGTGATGAATGAACTTGGCCTCCAGCCTAACCGTCGTTACGTGAAGAGCGCCCTGATCGTCGGAGAGGTAATGGGCAAGTACCACCCACACGGCGACAGCGCAATCTACGACACGCTGGTTCGTCTCGCCCAAGACTTCTCGATGCGGCAGCCGCTCGTTGATGGTCAGGGTAACTTCGGAAATGTCGACGGTTACTCGGCAGCCGCAATGCGGTACACCGAGGCGCGGCTAGAAAAGCTCGCTACTGAGCTGCTCCGTGACCTTGACTCCGACACCGTTGACTTCGCTGCCACCTACGACTCATCGCGCCAAGAGCCACTCGTTCTGCCGGCCCGGTTCCCGAACCTGCTTGTCAATGGGTCGTCAGGAATCGCTGTCGGAATGGCGACGAACATCCCGCCCCACAATCTGCGTGAAGTAATTGGGGCGACAATCGCTTACATCGACGATCCTTCGATCACCGTTGATGGCTTGATGGCACATATCAGTGGGCCTGACTTCCCGACAGCAGGGACGATTCTTGGCATTACCGGTATTCGTGAGGCATACGAAACAGGGCGAGGGCGGGTTCGGATCCAGGCGCGGGCCGGGATTGAACCAATTGGTCAGAACCGCGAGGCAATCATTGTTAGCGAGCTTCCATACCAGGTGCGTAAGGGTGGCGACGGAGGCCTGATCGTCAAGATCGCCGAGCTAGTTTCTGACAAGAAGATCCCCGAGATCAGCGATGTGCGTGACGAGTCCGACCGCCAAGGAATGCGCTTGGTGATTGAACTTAAGCGTGACGCTAATCCGCGTGTTGTTCTCAACAAGCTCTACAAGCACACGCCGATGCAGAACACCTTCGGCATCAACATGGTTGCGCTTGTCGACAACGTCCCGAAGACGCTTTCGCTTAGGGAAATTATCGGTCATTACGTTGATCACCAGCGTGAAGTTGTCGTCCGCCGCGTCAAGTTTGAGCTGCGGCAGAAGGAGGCCCGAGCACACATCCTCGAGGGGTTGCTCGTAGCGCTCGATCGGCTTGATGATGTGATTGAAACGATCAGGGCATCCTCGGACCCGGATGTCGCGCGTGAAGGGCTGATCACCGGCTTCGATCTGACTCGTGTGCAAGCCCAGGCGATTCTTGACCTGCGACTTCAGCGACTGACAGCGCTTGAGTCAGACAAGATTCGTGGCGAGCACGCGGACATCATGGAGCGAATCGGCGAACTGCGGACGATTCTTGGCTCGGAGGCGATGGTCCTCAGCATGATCAAGGAGGAACTCGCCGAGATCGCTGAGACGTACGGCGACGATCGCCGTACGGACATCACTCCATCTGAAGATGACCTCGACATCGAGGATCTAATCCAGAACAGGCAGATGGTCGTTTCGATCACAGCGAGCGGTTACATCAAGACGGTTCCGCTTGATACCTATCGTCGGCAGAAGCGAGGCGGTGTTGGTGTTGCGGGCATGGGTACAAAGGAGGGCGATTGGATCCAGCATCTATTCGTCTGTTCAACCCACGACTACCTGCTGTTCTTCACCAATCGCGGCAAGGTTTATCGAACCAAGGTTTACGAGCTTCCGGAAGGTGCGAGGACCTCAAAGGGTCGCGCGCTCGTAAACATCCTTCCGCTTAGGGAGGGCGAGACAGTCAAGTCGGTTCTCTCAACCCGTGACTTCACCGAAGGTAAGTACCTCGTGTTCGCAACCCGCAAGGGAATGGTTAAGAAGACTGAGTTCCTCGCCTACAACACTCCGATTAAGGCCGATGGGATCATCGCGATCAAGATCCGCCCAGATGACGAGCTGGTCGAGGTACGGAGAACATCGGGCGAGGACGAGATGCTGCTGATCTCGAAGGCTGGCATGGCGGTCCGCTTCAACGAGTCGGGAGTCCGCTCAATGGGCCGCGGAACAAGCGGCGTGCGAGGGATGAATGTCACCCAGAAGGACAACGAAGTACTAGCCATGGATGTCGCAGAGCCCGGGCGCGAACTCCTAGTTGTCACCGAGAATGGTTACGGAAAGCGAACCCCGATCGACCAGTACCGCGAGACGAAGCGTGGAGCTATGGGCGTTCGCACAATCAAGTTGACTGAGGGGCGCGGCGGACTCGCCGGAGCTCTTGTCGTTCGCGAGCACCAGGAGCTCGTCTTCGTATCGCAGAGTGGTTTGATTCAGCGGACTGGAGTCCGCGGAATCAGCCGCCAGGGCCGGTCAACGCAGGGCGTTCGAGTTATGAACATTCGCGACGACGATACGGTCGCCGCAATCGCCTTGATAGCCGAAGAGGCTGCCAAGGAGTCTGATGCGCAAGGTGAGCTCGAGCCAGGTGACGAGGAGATCGTTGGTGTTTCTCCAGGCGGCGAGGACACTGAGCCAGAGGTGGATACGGATGCTGACGACTCAGCTGAGGAAGTTGACGCTGACGACAGCTGAGTGGCCACTTCGGTGGTCTTGCAGGCAACCTATTTGAAGTTGCGTTGATCTTCCGGCCTCTCCGCTACTCTGCGCGTACCAGAGAAAGGAGGTGGTCCTAAAAGTGTCAAGTTCAAGTAGTGAAGGGACTCTGGAGGTGTCCGGCCGCTGATCGTGGCAACGGCTCCACACGGTGGAATCCAACCGTGACACCCGCCGCTCAGCCAAGCTGGGGTTAGTCCCACCGGCAGAGTTAAAGCGAGCGGCCGTGATAGCCGAGATGTGAGTGAGGGGGCGTCGAAAGGCGCCCCCTCTTTTCTTCTAGATCGGGAAGGTCAGCTAGCCGTAGGGCGTGGCGAAGACGGGTAGCTCCCGAGCAGGCGGAGCTCGTCTGTACGGGTTCGAAGCCCGGCAAGTGCATCAGATACTTGGGGTGAATCAGCAGATCCTTCAAGGTCCGCAAAGAAGACGTAGCTACCAAGTCCATCACGTCTTGGGCGAGACTCAATCCGTGTCAGGTTGACTCCTCGATCCCCGAACTCTGCGAGGCAGTCGACTAGCCAACCAGGCTCATTCGTGCCTGATCCCCAAAAAATAATTGAGGTTCGCATCGGCTGCGCTGGGTCGCAGCCTGGTGGCAGCGCCTCGCTTTGCTCGGCGGCCAACCAAATGAATCGGGTCAGGTTGTCCGGCCGGCCTACATCTTCCTCAAGGATTACTGCTCCGTAAATATCGGCAGCTAGGTGCGTCCCAATCGCAGCTATCGGCTCGTTGCTGGCGGATAGAGACCTGACTGCGTCGGATGTGGATGCTGCGGCGACTTTGCGGGCGCCGGGCAGTCTCTCGCGAAGGAAGTGGGAGCACTGGGCTAACGCCTCGGGCTTCGAGTGAACGGCAGTGATTGAATTGAGGGGAAGCTGAGTAGTAGCGATCAGATTGTGGCGAACAGGGTGCAGGAGCTCGCCGGCAATCGGAAGTACGCCGGCGCCAGCGAGGAGCTCGTCGAGTGTTTCAGCGACACCGCCCTCCAACGAGTTTTCGAGTGGTACAAGCGCGAAATCTGACTCGCCCGCTCTGACTGAGGAAACCGCTCGATGGATTGACGGCTCGAGCATTACCTCAACCTCTTGGGCGTCGGCGACAGTTAGGAGCGCCTCATGGCTGACTGTCCCCTCGGGGCCAAGACATGCGATCCGGAGACTCACCGCAGGTGGCTCAGGAGAAGGTGACGTTGAAGCTCTGTGTGTTGTTGTCGCCGTTCGATTCGCCGGCTACAACACCTACGGTTACCGTCACAGTGACTGGCTGGCCAATCGGCGGGGCGCTCGCGAGTGGTACCTGAACGGTTTGCTGTTGCCCGGCAGTTGTGCGAGCAACAACTTTCGTTGCGGTGATCGGATTCGGACCGCCCTCAACCTTGACGGTGATTGTCACATTTGACTCGTCAACGGAGCCACCATTGGTGAAAGTAACTGCGAATGCTGGCGGCGGGCTTCCCGGGACGCTGTTATCTGCGTCGGTTGTCAACTGTTGACCACCGGCCGAGACGCTGTCAAGGACATGCCCATGAGTGCCCGGTGTAGCGGTGCCGGATGCGCTCGAAGTGCCCGTCAGCTGCGACGATACATACGAAGGATCAAGCCACTTGATGTCCGGGAGGAAGTGGGTCTGGGCGATCTGTTCGCCACCTGCACCGACGGCTATCCCAGCGTCGTCAAGTGCCTTGGCGATTGCTGGTGCGACATAGAGCGTGTAGAGCACGTCGGAGGCGTCAAAGGCGCGCATCTGCCCGGCGATCGCAGTAACAGCTCGCTGGCTATCACCAGCATTCCTTGATACGGCTGTTTGGAGATCCTTGGCGATCGACTGTACGCCGTCGCGACGGAGTTTCATTGTCTGGACGAGACTTGCCTGCGCGGCCTTGAGCTCATCTGGCGCTTCAAGCTTTTCAGCCTGCTTGACCTCTTCGCTGGCAACGATTCCAAGCTGATTGACTTTGTCCTGGAGGTCGGTCGGTGGCTTGGAGGCGGCTCCCTGAAGCTCCTTGAAGAAGGGAACGCTTACCTGACTGTCAGAGTCAGTGATCAGCTGTGAGGTCTTGGTGTTGAACTCTTTCAGCTGGGTCGAACTCCGATCATCGAGACAGCCCTTGATGAGTACCGCCAGAACAATCAAGACGACTGCACCAATGCCTGCCGCGATCAGTCTGCGAGTGACCACGGACTGACCGCCTCCTTGGCTGGTGCCAGAGGTTAAATCCCGATCTCTTTCGGGGATGCCGGTGTCTGTTGGTTCGTCGTCGAAGAACGACATAGTCGAATTCGCGTGTTTATTGGACTCGCGGACTGTAAGTATGCCCACTCAGGCGGCGATTGGAGGCTACGCATCGCGAAATTCGCGCAATTAAGCGTCCCTAACGGGCAGGTTCTGGCCAATTGCTGGCGAAGATAGGCCGAATGGCCCGAACACGGGAACCTGCGCCACCCCCGACTGCGGTCGTTATGGGTCGCTACCGGCTCGAGGAAGCAATTGGCTCGGGAGCTTTCGGCACGGTCTGGCGCGCCGTTGATGAACGGCTCGATCGGGAGGTTGCGGTCAAAGCGATTCCATCGGAGCTGGCTGGTGAGCGCGCTGAGCGAGAGATCAAGGCAGCGGCTCGACTCGCGCACCCCGGAGTCGTGACACTGCATGAGGCTGCGGCCGACTCGACACACACTTACATCGTTTCCGAGTTTGTTCGAGGTGCAACGCTTGCTCAGCTGTTTGCGGATGGCGAATGCTCCGATCGGGACGTAGCCCGAATAGGCGCTGCTCTCGCTGGTGCGATCGACCACGCGCATGGCCATGGAGTTGTTCACCGCGATGTCAAGCCAGGCAACATTCTTATTCCGGATGCCCCCCGTTCAGAGGCGGGGATTGTCAAATTGGCTGACTTTGGGATCGCTCTGCTGGCGGGCGAATCCTCCCTGACGCGCACAGGTGACATTGTTGGAACACTCGCCTACATGGCACCCGAGCAGGCCGCAGGCAGGGCAGCTGGCCCCGAAGCAGATCTTTGGGCACTTGCATTGATCGTCTATGAGGGATTCGCAGGTCAGAACCCGATTCGAGGCGCGACGCCAGCGGAGACCGCACGGAATCTTGGAGAGGGCTCGCCCTGCTCACTGAGCGAGGAGCGCGCCGACCTTCCGGCGGAGCTAATTGAGGCTGTCGACGATGCGCTTGAGGAGGATCCACGTGACCGCGGCTCGCTTGCTGATTTAGGCAGGGCGCTAAGTGCCTGCGTTGCCGAGCTCGATGATGATCCGGGCAGCATTGCTCCGGCCGTGCGCCGCCGATCTCGTTCAAAGACATCAATCCGAATTAGCCGAAGGCAGACGAATCATCCGGTTGAACGGCAAGAGGATGGTTTAGCGCCACAGACTCTTGCGCGCTCAAGGATCGATTCGGAGCAGCCCGCCCGGATCACGGACTCGAGCCCAATCAGCGCGCCTGGCAGCTGGTGGCGGGATCGGCTGATGGCTGCTGTTGCTGCTGCAGCATTGACGTTTGGCTGGTCGGCTGTGCTCGCGCCGACCGAGATTGCTTCACAGAAATGGATTTTGGCAGCGGGCGCTGGACTGCTTGTTGGCCTGCTTCCACGACTCGGCTGGCTAATGGCCGCGCTTGCCTCAGTCGTCTGCCTAGCTGTAACTGGAGAGTCCGGCACGGCTGTTGTTCTCAGCGTTGCGCTGCTTCCCAGCCCTATATTGCTCTGGCGCAGTCCCGAGTGGTGGTCGGCAACTTGGCTGGCGCCGCTGCTGGGAGTACCTGGCTTTGCGGGCGGCTGGCCGGCAGTTGCGTCCTTTGGCCGAACAATCCCTGCGCGAGCGGCGGCGGGTGCGATCGGAGCTTGGCAGATTGGGTGTGCGGAGTTGCTAGTCGGACGCTCACTACTTAGCGATGGACCTGGCGCCGGTAGTGAGGCGCTCTGGCGAGACAATCCGCAGCTCGCGTTCGATGATGCTGTTATTCCGCTGGTATCGGGATCAACGCTGGCTGTGGCGGGAGTTTGGGCTGTAGCGGCAGTTGTTCTTCCGCTTATCGTCCGTGGTCGATCAGCGGTTATTGACGCGCTAGCGGCCGCTGGATGGGCGTTAGCGACCGGTTTTGCTACCGCAGCGGTTTCGGGTGGAGTTGCCAGAGGGGCGCTCGCTGGGGCGCTCGCTGGGGCCGCCTTAGTGGTTGCAACCCGCGGCTGGCGGGGCAATTCGGAAATGGCCCGCGGCTATAGCGGCGAGACCTCGTAGGATGAGTAAGCCGTCTGGCCATCACTGATGAGCGTCCTGCGAAGCCTCGAAAGCAAGATCGCCGGCCTCGTCGAGGGGACGTTCTCGCGCGCCTTCAGGTCAGAGGTACGACCGGTCGAAATCGCGCGTCGGCTCGCGCGAGAAATGGACCAGCACCGAACGCCCTCGGTTTCACGCGTCTACGTGCCGAGTGGCTACGAGGTCTACCTCGGTCTAGAAGACCGAGAGCGATTTGCGGGAGCCGAGCAGGAGATGATCGCTGAGTTGTCGGCATACCTACTTGAGCATGCGCGCAGTGAGCGGCTTGTGTTGATTGAGCGTCCCCGCATCAGCTTCGTGACCGATGAGCGGCTTGGCCTTGGTGAGTTTGGAATCAAGGTTGAAGAGCTTGACCGAGGGGCGTTGGCAAATCGCCCGTCGCCAGGCTCTGACAGAAAGCGTGAGCCACGCAGGGAACGCCCTGAACCCTCAGCGCCTGCACCAGCCGTGCCAGCACCACTGCCAGTCTCAGCCGCAGCTGAACAGGTCGCACAACCGGCGGTTGTTGGGCCGGCCAGCGCGGCACTTGTTGCTGCCGGACAGCGCATTGAGCTGACCGGCTCAGGGATAGTGCTGGGAAGGAGTCGCAGCTGCGATGTTGTGCTTGAAGACACAAATGCCTCGCGACGACACGCGGCGGTTCGTCCGGCGGCCGGCGGTTGGGCGGTCGAAGACCTTGGCTCGACAAACGGGGTTTCTGTTAACGGAACACGGATCTCAGGACAGTGCCTTCTGAGCCCCGGCGATGTTGTTTCGCTCGGCCGAACCGAGCTCAGCTACGAACAGGGTGGAAACCGTGCTTGAGCCAGTCTCGCTTGCATTGCAGGTTGGATTCCTCGTGGTTCTCTACCTATTCCTGCTCTGGGTGGCAACCAGCGCACTTCGCGATGTTTCGCGCAGCGGGGCTCCGGCAGCGATTGGTGACCCTGATGCGACCGGCCTCCACGCTGCGGTCGACTCGATTTCGCTCCCGGCTGCCGGCGATGATGCGCGACTCGTTGTTGTTGAGGCGCCTGGACACGAGAGTGGTTGGAGTTACGAGATCGGTAGCGCGGCAACTCTTGGGCGAGGAGATGTAGATATCCGGCTCGACGACAGGTTTGCTTCCAGCCGCCACGCCCGCGTAGTGCGCGAGGGTGGCGCGCTAATCGTTGAGGATCTTGGATCAACAAACGGGACATGGTTGAACGACCACCCACTCGAAGGTCCAACGCCGCTTCACGCCGGTGACCGAATCCGGATTGGCGACAGTGAGTTCAGGTTTGAGCCATGACGCTACGAATCGTTGAGCATGCTCAACGCTCCGATACGGGTCGAGTCAGGCCGGCCAATGAGGATTCGTTCCTAGCTAGACCGCCGCTATTTGTGGTTGCCGATGGCATGGGGGGAGCCAGCGCAGGAGAGGTTGCCTCGCGACTTGCAGTCGAGACTTTCGCTGCCGGACTTCCCTCTGGAGGCCAGACGAGCGACCGGCTAGCCGAAGTTGTCAGGGTTGCTAATCAGCGCATTCACGAACAGGCTCAGGTTGACCAATCCCGTCAGGGGATGGGCACAACGCTGACTGCAGCCATGATCGAAGGCGATCAGGTTGTGATTGCCCATGTCGGTGATTCGCGCGCTTATCGGTTCCGCGATGGTCGGATCGAGCGGTTGACAGAGGACCACACGCTCGTCGACGAACTGGTCCGGCAGGGGCAGTTGACCGAGGAGGAAGCTGCTGTTCATCCGCAGCGGTCAATTATCACTCGAGCGCTCGGACCAGAGCCACAGGTAGAAGTTGATACGGCTAACTTTGACCTACTGAACGGCGATGTTCTCCTGCTTTGTAGCGATGGGCTGACCGGAATGGTCAGTGAGCCTGAGATTGAGAATGCTCTTGACGAGAACCGTTCGCTGAATGGTGCTGCCCGCACATTGATTCGCAAGGCGAATGAAGCCGGTGGCCGTGACAACATCACGGTTGTTCTTTTCAAGGTCGGAAGCGGAGCTGCCTCGCTGGCACCGTCGATGACGGTTGGTTCGCGCGGCAAGACTGGAGGCGCGGCAGTAGCCCAGCGCCGCGGCAACCGCAGGGGGCTTGCCGCGATTGCTGCCGTCAGCATCATCCTGTTGTTGCTTGCTGCGGGCGCCTGGCGAGCATCGCGCGGAGTCTTCTTCCTCGGCACTAACTCTGCCGGAGCTCTAACCGTCTACCAAGGCCTTCCCTATGAGTTGCCCGGTGGGATTGACTTGTATGACGAGTGGTTCGCAAGCGGTGTGCCAGCTTCATCGCTGAGTCCCGCACAGCGCAAGGCTCTGCTCGATCATCGCCTCAGAAGCAAGCGTGACATCAGCGACTTGGCTGTCAGCCTTGAGCGGGGAGACCTTCGCAGGTGAAGCCCCGCAACCGGGAGCTTTTCGCCCTGATTCCGGCATCACTGCTCTTAGCTGGAGGCTTCGCCGCTGTCTTCATTCAGCAGCAGGCGCGGCTTAGCGATCTTTCGCTTAGCTATGCGGCGGTTTTCCTTGGGCTCTGCCTAGCTGGCCACGTCGTAATCCGGTTAACACTGCCGAATGCCGATCCCTATGTCTTTCCGCTCGTTGCGGTGCTGTCGTCAATCGGACTGGTCGTTATCTACAGAATTGATGAACAGCTGGCGCGCCAACAGGGGCAGTGGTTTGTCATCGCTCTGATCTGCTTCGCGGCGACGATTATCTTTCTGCACGATTACCGCAAGCTTGAGCGTTACCGGTACACGATCGCGGCCGCTTCACTGGCACTGCTTTTGCTGCCCCGGGTTCCGGGGATCGGCGAGCAGGTCAACGGAGCCTATCTTGGTGTTCGTCTGCCGGGTGGAATTGTCTTCCAACCAACCGAATTCGCAAAGATCGGGATCGTCATCTTCCTCGCCAGCTATCTGCGCGATACGCGGCAGGTACTGGTTCAAGGGGCGCGCAGCTTCCTCGGCATCACGATCCCACGGCTTAAGCACCTTGGGCCGCTGCTTCTGATTTGGGGAGTGGCGATGTTGATGCTGATCTTTATCCGTGATCTTGGCTCTTCGCTGATGTTCTTTGGCGGATTCCTCGCTGTTCTCTATGTAGCGACCGATCGCCTCACCTATCCAGTTGTTGGACTGCTGCTCTTTGCGCTTGGCGCCTACCTTCTCGCAAGCCAGGTTGGACACGTTCATGACCGTGTCGAGGCCTGGATAGATCCCCTCAATCCCGCTCTCTACGCCAAGCCTGGCGGTAGCTACCAGCTGGCACAGTCGCTCTTTGCTCAGGCTGATGGAGGGTTGCTGGGACAGGGTTTGGGCGCATCGATTCTCGCGTTACCTGGGGGTGGAACGCTCGTTCCCGCACCTCAGACCGACCTGATCTATGCGGTGATTACAAATGAGCTGGGACTTGTTGGTGCCTGCGGCGTCCTCGTTTGTTACCTGCTGTTCGTCGCCCGCGGCTTCAAGATCGCGACTCTGGCCCGCGATT
>Ga0194057_10000455_pt1 | contig 21111 bp, 17 predicted proteins | sample SepL4415m_MetaG_FD_155474 | JGI IMG/M metagenome (GOLD analysis project Ga0194057, IMG submission 155474) | Anoxic zone freshwater microbial communities from boreal shield lake in IISD Experimental Lakes Area, Ontario, Canada - Sep2016-L442-15m | ecosystem: Environmental > Aquatic > Freshwater... | reverse complement strand
GTGCGGACGCTCCGGCAGCGTAATCCCGACGGTGAATGGCTGCCGCGTACTCCCGCCATGGCTGCCAGCTTGACCGACCACGTCTGGACCCTCAGGGAATGGTTAACCCTTCCGGCCGTGCAATCCGACTAGGACACCAGGAAAAATTGAGCAGAATCAACCAAACGCCGGATTCTTGTTCCGTGTCGGCGGCTTCGATTTTGGCGGTGAGTTCTTCGGCAGAGGGTGAACGGGCCCTTGTTGATCTTTCCAACAGGGCGCCTACGTAGTATACTTGGTTGTATGGTATCCGTGGAAACGTCCTATCTCGAGCGTCTATTGGAGCCGGTCACACAGTGTTTTACGCTGGAAGTGGCCGAGCGGTTGATCTCTTTGCCTCCGGATCCAACGATCCAGGCGAGAATCGAAGAGTTGGCGGACAAGGCCAACGAAGGACAGCTCTCGGACGTCGAGCGTGCTGAGTACAAGGAGTACGTCGAGGCCGTCGATCTGATCGCGGTCCTGCAATTACGAGCCCGCGCCACGATTGCCAAACGCTCCAACTCTTAATGGAAGCAGCACTTCGAGATCTGGTTCGTCGCCGAGCGGGCAATCGGTTGGTCTGATATAATACTCACGTCGATCCTTTATTCCGATTTTACCGCGACCCCGTCGGTTACGACCGGCGGGGTCGTTCTATTCGTTACCGTCGTGTTTACGCCTATTTCCCCTCTAGTTCATCAACTTTACGCTTCCTTGGAGAAACTCCTTCGGCATCGTCGATGATTTGTCTGTTCAGTGCTTGCCACCCGCGAAGAAACTGCCGTCATGCCGAAAACACGCCGCCGCCCACTCGCCTCTGTGCAGTCTCCCCTGGAAACCTACCTACGGGAGATCAACGAAACCTCGTTGCTTTCGGCCGACGATGAGCACGACTTGGCCGTGGCCATTGGCGGCGGCGATGTGCAGGCACGGGATCGCATGGTTCGCGCCAACTTGCGCCTCGTCGTCAATATCGCCCGTGGCTATACCGGCAAGGGACTTGGCCTTCAGGATCTCATCGAAGAAGGAAACTTGGGTTTGCTTCGCGCCGTGGAAGGCTTCGACCCCGCCATTGGCACGCGGTTCTCGACCTATGCCAGTTATTGGATCAAGCAGTCGATCAAGCGGGCCTTGATCAATACGGCGAAGACGATCCGTATTCCGGCCTACATGGTCGAACTGCTCTCGAAGTGGCGACGTGCGACGACCCGCTTGGCCGAAGAGCTAGGCCGCACCCCCACGCCTGAAGAGATCGCCCGTGTACTCGGCCTGGCGAGCAAGAAGCTGCCGATCATCAAGAAGGCCATCCACATTTACAATCTCACACCGCAGACCGATCAGGCCGACGCCGGCTGGTCCTTGGGCGAGATGGTCCCGGACGAGCGAATCCGCACCCCGGAAGCGGAGATGGTCGAGAGCGATAACCTGGTCCAAGTCATGCAGCAGTTGGAAACGATGGATACGCGGGAGGCGACCATCCTTCGCATGCGGTTTGGAATCGATGGACACGAACCGAAAACATTGAAAGAAATCGGCGAGAGCCTCGGCCTGACTCGCGAGCGCGTGCGGCAGATCGAGACCGAGGCACTCGGCAAGCTGGCCGAGAGTCTGGACGGCCCCGGGAACTGAACAACGGCTCTCCGCCAAGTTTGTGGTGCGGGCGTCTCGCCTGCCTAGTTCAACCACAACCTCTTGGGCAGGCGGGACAATTATCCGCAAACCCGGCGGAGAGCCTAAACAACTACCCAAAGTACTCTTGGCAGTCTGTCGTGACGGGTCATGAAGAGCGAAGTGATTTCCAGAAAAATCAACAAGCACGCGGCGATTTATGTCTGCATGGCCGTGTTCTTCGCCTTGTGCTTATTCAGTCATTATCTGGCACGGCTGGCAATGGAAATCTGCAACCGGCGATTTCTGGTGATGAACGGCAAGACTTTGCGAGCCATGGCCCTCATTGATTGGGTTGATTCCCATTCATGGTTGGCGATTGGGTATGCCTTCTTGGTCGTTGCCTCAGTCGCATTCTTGCAAATCCGTGGACGGCCACCTTGGAGCTATTGGGGAACCGCTGCACTTTTCTGCATTCCCGGGTTTGCGTATTGGTTCCCCTGCGCGCTCATCGCGGGAAAACTGTTCTAGCATCCATGACCTTGCAAGTCTGTGGGCAACATAAATTGAAGTCCCAAAAACTGCTGGCTCGCCGTAGGGTGGGTGAAGCATCGATCAAGGCCGACCACCGACCAGGCTCGGTCGGGAGACCGGCCACAACTTTCGCCAGGCACTAATTCTGGTATACTGGCACCCGTCTGGCTCGAAACTTGAACTGCGTCCTCTTTCTTCCGGGAACCCTTATGCCGCTTGGAATTCGCCCCACGAATGATTTTGCGTTCAAACGGACGTTTGGTATCGCGGAGAACCGTGTCGCTTCAGGCAATACTCTGTACGCCTGTCAGCGAGGAGCAGGAGCTACGAGCATTGGACCTTGCCCAGCTTGAATCGCTCACCACCAATCTGCAAAACCGACTGCGCAACCGAACGTCTTCGTAAGACCTCCGGTCGACCGGATGGCTCCGAATGCGGCTCCGTAATCCGACTTGGCACGGAGGGTACTCGATCAAGGGAGACGACTACTGGTGCGGTCGCTGTGCGGCACAGAAAACGCGATAAGGACGGTGAACCCGGAGATGGGACGCAAGATATTTCTTTCAGCACTCCGGTCCGTGACCGTTCTCTTCTCGGGCGACCTCAACGAACTGGGTTTGTTTCTGCTCAGAGCTTATGACGCTCGCGCTCGCGAGGCCAACGCCCGATATTCCCGCGTCACCGTCGGCCCGTCGCGACCAACGCTTCACTAATTAGATCATTTCCGCACGCCACAACACAGTTTGTATTTGCGTCTACTCCCGCACGGACAGGGAGCATTGCGACCCGTTCCTGGGTATTTCTTTGTTGGTGAAGACACGACACCGACCATGTTGGATGTTTGCTTTGAGCGCACATGCATTCCCGGGAACATCTCGCGATGACGCTGGATCATTGGAAGAATGATGTGCCGCCGAAATTCGGCGAAATCCCCATCCGTCATCTCCAATGCAGGCTTCAACTCGTCGATTGCTGCATCCTGCTTGTCGCCTGGCAAGAGCGCAAGGTTCCAGCACATCTGAGCGATAACCATCGCGTGGTTCATTTTGTCGATGGCCCCGCCGGTCTGATCAAACAACGGCTGGGCATAAGCTACGACTGCGTCAGCAATGGCTCCCACGGGGTAACTCCTTTCGCAACAAGCCTAACTTGCCTACGGACCCAATTTACACTTTCACAAGTGTAGCCATTGCCGAAGTGGACGGCAAGTGCGGCACAGGTACGGCACGGCACAGGTACGGCACAGGCTAACCAGGGCCATTTTGAGCCTTGCTCCAAACCCGAGAGCCTTAACCGGCCTAACGCTTGGCGTAAAACGCCGTGGCGAAATCCACTCGGCGTTGTCCTTATATCCCGTTACCACAAAAGGTTTTTCGTCACGTCTCTTGGGCTCTCCTGCGTATTTGCCAAAAACAGAGAATACGATCCCCCCCACGCCGAGTGGGCATCGAACAGCGATTTATCCGTACTCTCAGACTCCCTGGATGCCGCGGCCGGATTGTTTAACACAACCGTTGGGTTTGGTGTCCGGCGATCGATCGAGACGCGAAACTGGATTATCTCTTTATCATTGGTGGGGGATGGGGAGTAGTTGACAGCGATGCGTTGACAGGGCTGCTTCCGTAGATCAAAATCAAAGAAGTTATGTTGGCCTACCGCCGTGGCGTTCGGTAGGTGCGACAATACTAAGAACGCCGTGAACGACTACAGGACATAAAATGAAGGTATTTTTTTTGAATCTTTTTTCCGCGTTGATGGTCGTGAATTTGGCCATCGCCCAGATGCGACGAATTTCAAAAATACAAATGACATAAGGGAACGTGCTGCCGCAGCCTGCCTCCAGGAAGCCGATCAGTTGCTCGCTGAGTATCTCAAAGAATATGATGTGGGCATAAAGGGTGAGCTAAAGTCAATCAAGGATGGCTCTTTCGTGGCACCCGCCTTGATGGTTCCCGGCAAACTTCCGCTGCCTCAGTCGTGCCTCGAAAAAGCTGCTGTTGGCAATGTTGGCGCAGTGAAAAGCTCTCGCTTCGAAGGCTTTCCGCGGCTCGACACGACCGTCGCGAACATCATCAATGAGAATGAAATGCTGGTGAAGTTTGAAGAGCAGTTTTACGACGCCCGAGGTGAACTTCACCGCATAATCAAGGGGTTCGTTTTGAAGATGCCGACGGCTAATCTTGCTGATGGGAAAAAGCTTTTGCTCGATCACGTATTTGCAGTAACGGGAACTCAGCAATTTAAGACCGGCGGTGCCCCTCGCACATTTTTGGTGCTTGAGGCCGTGGATGGTGCTTGGCTGAAAGCGGAAGTCGCTAAACGGATGCCCAGGAGCACGATGGAACGAATCCGTAAAGCCATCGCCGACTAGCGGCGAGCTAGTACCCGCTGCCGCTTCGACCGCAGCCTCGCGATCTGCATGTCCTGTGGTTCGTAGGGCGGGGCGGATGGAAAAGAAGTACGTGAATATAGGCACATTCAAGGCAACCTTCTAATTCCCTCCGCCTGCACACCCTTTAGTCACCAGTTTCTATGGTTTATACTGGCTGGTGGAAATTAAAATTCCTATACTTCTTTATAGCTCAGCTTAGCGGTCTCAGTGCAACACCTACTCAACTCCTCCTTGCTGAAACGAACGGCCTACTGAGTTTCAATTACGACCCGGATGTGAACCATGTGGCGTATCTTGAGTGGATCAATGGGTCGCCTGGTATCTGGTATGCAGCGGGACTAGGAGCGAATGGCGATCCGTATGGAAGCAAAGGTTGGTTTACCGTTAGTCCACAAATGAACCGCGAGTCTACTTGGGTTATCGCTCAAACAGTCCCCGAACCCTCCACCTTCGCCCTCCTCGCCACCGCCGCCCTCGGCTGCTAGGCTTCCGTTGGCGACGCCGCAAGCCAGACTAAGCCCCGCACTGCCGCAATCAAGCGGGCCACCAATTACGGTGGCCCGTTCTAGTTTTTTGCGACCTCATGCACTGCAATCCCACTCATCGAACTCTCATCGTTCTTCATGCCGATTTCCTGATCCCCGCCAATGGCTTCGGCGGAAGGAACGACGTGAGTCTGGATATGGTCTTGATTCCCGAGGCGAGTTCAAGGCCTTTGGCAACGCCATTGGCAACGCTGGCAGGTTCAAGTAGAATTGACTCTTGCCTGAGCAGCCGTTGTGGGTCCAGGCACTATCGCAAAGGAATCTCAATATGCATTTTGAAAACGATACCGTTGTCGCCGAAGGGCTGGAAGGGTTCTTTGGGAATTACCGCGGCACGTTTCGGAGCGAGAGTGGCCAAGTTACTGCCCACCTGTTTGAACAGGATGGTTGGCTGATCGCGCACGTTTCCATGCCGATGGGCATGGAAGTTGACGAGATCACGGACCCGTACCTGGGAGAATTGCACGACTACGCCCGAAAGTACGGATTTGAAACGAGGCTCCGCATTGTCTATGCGGAATGAGTCGGTCGTGACGGAATGATTCCGTTATCAGAAAGGAAATCATGACGGCGATACGCGTCACCATTACTTTGCCCCACCATCTTGCCGTTCCGGACGGGGAGTATGTGGCTTCGCCAACAGGCGAGAGTATCCATCTGGAGGTCCGAGTCGATCTTTCTCCGGAAGGCCAACCTGCTCTCATCCGGACGAGCGTATCGTCTTGCTTTGATGCAGCCGATGGTGTCTTGGGAGAGGCTGCCGCGAAGATTGCGTCTCAGCAGGCAAGAAGTCTTTTACGCCACACGAACCGCCTTCTCCGCTGGTATCGTCAATTGGCCTCACGACCGGCGGTTCTCGAAGTCACACGGGCGCAGCTCAGTCCATTCCGGTTTATGATCGACGGTACTGGCACCCCATGGTCGATCCCGGTTTTAGAGTATGAACGAAACCAACTGCCGATGCCCGCCTTCGCCAGCGTGGGAGAGTTGGGTTCGGCGGTCCGGGGCATGTTCGCCACAGGCAACGAACCCGACGTCGCCGATCTAACACTCTTGGATGGTGAACATGCCATGAACGTCGGTCGATTCCGTGAAGCGGTACTCCTGTGCTGGTCCGTCATCGATTCCTCTTTTGTCCGGAAGTTCAGTTCGCTTGTGGACGGGAGCCTCGCGGGAGAGTGGGTGGGGACAAGGGATTTTCTGAAAGGTTTCGACTTCGGTCTCCGCCACAAGATGACCAGCGGGTTGCGGATGGTTGCGGGACGTTCGCTGTTTGACGAACCCGAAGGTTTTTGGGGCACCCTGTCCGCCAGCTATGACAAGCGGAACGCCATCATCCACAAGGGGCAATCCGCCGACGAAGACGATGCCCGGCATGCACTCGATGTGGCCCGCAGGATTGTCCAGATCGTGGGGACTCTTTAGTCCGCCGCAAAGATGCCGGTGGCATACCAGATGCCGTTGGTGCCAAGTTTCATGTCATAGCCAAAGGCCCGATTGCGAGACTGGACCGCGCTCCAGTGGCCGGAAGACATCCGCCAACAGCGAACACACTCAATGGCCGACTCGACCAGATTCTGCCCCGGCCAACTCTCGGCACAGACCTCCCGCGGCGAACCGCCTAGCATGGCGGCTATCCGCGGAAATCGCCCGCCCCAGCCGTGATGGCCCTGAAGACGGATGCTGGCCTGATATTGTGAGTGGCTCTCGGTCTCCATGAGCAGGCGTTCATCCGGACAGCCAAGGGCACTAGCAGGCTTCTCGGGATGAGTTCGTACGGCATAGATTAGGGTCCGCTGCGTCAAAGTGCCGGAAGGCAAATCGAGAATCACCTTCATCTCCTTTGGACCGTAAAACATGCTGCCCGTCAAAGGGAAGACACTGACGATGTAGCCGTGCAGCTTGGGATCGGCATGGACGAAATCGACGATCGCCATGCCCGGCCGGCCCAACATTTCGACCAGCGTTGTATGCTGCAATAAAACGACCTCCTTGCCCTCCAAGGTGACCTTGGCATCTTGTGGCAAGCGGAGGCAGACCAACTCCTCCCGCAACTTCTGCTGCACTTCCGGGTTATTCAAGGTCTCGCGCTGGAGTCGTTGCGATTGCGGATCATCGGGGTTGTGGAAGAAAACCAAGAGCATCTTCCGCTGCTGGTTGGCGGCATCCATCGCATGGAGGTAGTCGGTTTCCCAGGAAACTTCGACGGACTGCGCTCCCTGCTCGCCCGCGAGGACCAGAGGGCAACAAAGAATCCAGACTATTGAAACAAGAAGGGGGGGGCGTGCTTTGCTCATTAGTTTTTACGGCTCTTCCGGTTTTATTAGGTGCAGAAGTAGGGTGGGGAGAGTGAAACAAGCCCCACCAAAAGCGGACCGCAACGGAATTGGTGGGGCTCGCTGCGCTCTCCCCACCCTACAATTTTTCGCGTTCCGCACCCAGAACCGGAAGAGCCATTAATTTTTCTCTCCGTTTTTTTTGACTCTTTCATCTCAAGGTGCGAATGTGAATAATTCACGCGAGACTCGGATTGTGTACCTATGGTTTAACTGATAAAGTAGGGGAAAGCAACTGCCTGTGCCGATTTTTCAGGGTAAAAAGATTAAAAAGGCCAGGAAAGATAGGCAGGTAATGTGCATAGACGGAAATCAACCCACCAGAAGGAGCTAGACCATGTTTGATCTGAAATTGAGTAGTCTTGGTGTGGTAGCTATTTTTGCTACCCTCGGATCCCAGAACCTTGTTTCGGGACAATTACCCCCTCCAGCGGCGAATGTCGCGGCGGTCCCCACCCCGCAGTTCCGTACGCTGACTGAGGCCGACGTTCAAGATGCGCTGACCCAGGCCAAGGCCGCGGTCGCTGCTCTCGATGAGCGTTTTGCCGCTGCGGGAGCTTCGGCAGATGGCTGGAAGGACTATCTCTCTTGGGATAAGTTCAAGGGCGAATTGCAAAAGGCCAAGCCGGAAAAGGCCGTTGTCAGCGATGTCTATAACAAGCTGGCCGCGGGCCATGAAGGACTGGAGTTGAAGTGGTTTGCCAATTTACGGACTGCGCTGGGAAGCTACCTGCCCGTGGTCGACTCGGTGGGCAGCCCAGACCTGGAGGCGGCGTTCAAGGGCCAAATCGAAGGGCTGACACAGCAAATCAAGTCCTTGAGTCCCCACCCGACGACCGAAGAGACCCAGAAAATTGCCGACCGTCTTCTTTGGCTGGAAACCGCCCGACAAGTACCGGAACTGGTTCGCGAGATTCGCCAGCGATTCTCCTCGCCGAACTTTCATGCTCAACTCAGCGGCGAGTTGCTCAGCATGGGTATCGGCGGGCCGATCGATGACGTCGCGCCGATTGACGACGTGATTTTGAAGACGACGGTTCATGGCACGGGCCGTACGATAGGCCAGACCAAGGCATCCTTGACGCCCAACCCCACCTCTGCCACCTTCGATGCCGTGCTGGAAGCGATAAATCACAGTACAACCGTCGGTCGCAACGGGCCGGTCTGCATCTATTCGACCGGCGAGACTTGCTTGAATGCCAGCAAGCGATTGTGGATCGACGAGGCGGGTTTGCACGCCAGTCCGGCCCAGGCCACCGCCCAGGTCCACACGACGATCAACGACATCGTATCGATCAAAGGCCGCAAGTTCGTGGAGAAAATTGCCTGGCGCAAAGCCGGCAAACAGTTGGGTAAAGCCGAGGCCATCGCCAGCCAACATGCCGCTTCCAAGCTCGGTGCCCGCGTTGACTCCCAGGCCGATCCCATGATCCAGAAAGGTAACGAGCAATTTGAGGCGAAGGGGCGAAAGCCGCTCGACGAGCGCCGCGCGTTTCCTCGCACATTGAACTTTGAAACGCTTGCCGCCGCCTTGGAGATTCGTGGCGTGGGGGCCCTGGAATCACAATTGGCCGCGCCTTCCGCCCCCCCGAAGTTGACCCGACCGGCCGACATTTCCCTCTGCATCCACGAGTCGATGATCAACAACATTACAGAAACCGCCCTCACCGGAATGCGGCTGAGCGACAGTATGGTGCAGCGGGCTTTGCTGGAACTCTTGGGACGTCTGCCCGAACAGCTCAAGCCCGACGAGAACAAGGAGCCGTTCATGATCGTCTTTCCTCCGGAGAATGCGCGGGTGCAGCCGGTCACGGTCTCGTTTGTCGATAGCGGATTCACCGTCACGCTCCGCGGCCAGGAGTATTTTGTAGGGGAGCAGCGGAGGCCGGGCATGAACATCACGGCCACCTACAAGTTTGTGCAAACGCCGGAAGGCTATCGAGCGGTTCGTCAGGGCGATTTGCAAATCTACGGATTCAGCCAGGTGCCCGGTGCCAAGCGATCGTTGCGTCAGCAGGGCATTTACACCGTGCTACAGACCAAGTTCGGTAAGGTTTTTGGGCCGGACATCAAACTTCAGGGCTTCAAATTCAACAGTGGCAAGTTGGCTGCGGCCGGACAGTTCGTACCGCAGGAGATCATTGCGCAGGACGGATGGATTGCCATCGGTTATTGTCGCACGAAGTCCGATAACGCAGCCACGGCCGCGAACGATTAGCGTTTGGCCGAAGAATGAACCAGACCGCAAAAGAACGCAAAGAACCTTGTTGTGGCCGGTCTCCGACCGAGCCACGCCCCCGACCGTAGGTCTCCCTTTCGCCGGGAGACCTGCGGTCGGACGTTGAACGCAAAGGATAGAATCTTTCTTTTCCGCCCTTTGTGTTCTCTCGCGGTGAATACGAAAATCTTGCCGATCCGGCATGGTAGTGCAAGGCGACTCTCGTCTATAATCCCGCACTTTGTTCCCGCGGTAGGGAACGAGAATTCGTTCTCAAACCCGTTGAGCTGATGATGGCCGGACAAGGACGTCCGCAAGCATCGCAGAATCATTGCCAAGTGACCGAGCCTTCCCGCGCGGCCCAACAGTCGGGCTGCGCAAATATGGGTATTCGGCTCTTGGCAATCGCAGTTTTCCTGCCGCTGTTGCTATCCTCCCTCTCCCGTGCCGACGATGCGATGATGATGGTTCGCATTGCCTGGGGGGGTGGAAGTGAAAAACTATGGGAAGGCTCCATCGCCGTCAGCCAAGGGATCCTTTCTCAGCCGCGGCCGTTAGGGATTGAGGCCGACGAACCTGGCTCAATGTGGTTGGAGGATGGCCGGTTGCTGATCCGTCAGCGCTCGCCGCGAGCCTATGACGGCGTTGATCTCATCGTCACTGCCCCAGCCGCCGATGCCAAGCTCATGGTACAACTTACCGCTTCGAGCGATTCGCAGCGGGGGCCGCAGATCGAGGTTCCGCTGGCCGACATCTCCAGCGAGTTCCGCAACTTGCAACTCGACAATCAGCAGAATCGCCTGCTGGTCCGCCGCTCACCGGGCGATTCGCTCCTGGTCCGCATGTCGCATCCGTCGATGGTCTTCCATCCCGGCGAGACGATGCACTTTGAGATCATTCCGCATCTCCTGCCCGTGGCTGCGGACACTCGGGTGCAAATCAAGGCTCAGTTGCTCGACGGCCAGCAGCGGCAGTTGTGGTCCAGCGCGCAGGACGTGCGGGTCGGCAGCGGGGAACCGATTCCGCTGGAACTCACTCTGCCGGAAGACGAAGGTGTCTACGACATCGTGATCACGGCCCAGCAGAACGGTGGCTGGCCGCGGGCACTACGTCAGTCATTGCATTGGAAAAAGGCGATCGTCGAGCGCCGAGTGCAGCTTGTCGTCATCGCGCGGCAGCAGCCTGCGGTCAAATCCGGCCGAGAACTGGGCCCGATCCTCGAAATCGACCCCACCAGTTCCCGCTGGTGGGAAAAGGTCAAGTTGCCACAGTTGCCGCAATTCTCCCGAAAAATTAGCGGCCCTCTGGGCAATGGCATGCGTGAGACCGTCCATCACTCGCTGGGCGACGTCTCGCAGCTCAAGCCGAGTGCCGCGTCGCCCGACGTAAGCTGGGAGGCCTATACGCTGAGTGTCAGCCCGCCGGGAAAGCCTTATGTGTTGGAGGTCGAGTACCCTAGCGACGTGCCCCAGACCTTGGGGCTAAGCATCCTCGAAACCAACGCCGCGGGCACGCTGGTGCCGATCGGATTGGACTCGGGCATCGACGTCAGCAACGAGGCCGCAGTCGCGCCGCACTGGGAACGGCATCGTCTGGTCTTCTGGCCGCGGACCAGTTCGCCGCTCCTGTTGATCACCAATCGTCGCCAGCAGTCGCCCGCGGTCTATGGCAAGATCCGCGTGCTGGGCGGCTGGGAACGATTGCCAAGGACCGATGCGGCCAAGGACCGTCCAGCGCAGCGGTTGATCGCGGCCTACATGGACCGCCCGCTGCTGCCGGAAAACTTCTCGGCCGAAGAAGTGCTCGATACCTGGAGCGGGCGGACGCTGCAAGACTGGAAGACATTCCACCAGGCCGGCACGAGGCTGTTCGACTATCTACACTACGCCGGTTACAACGGACTGGTCCTCTCCGTGGTCGCCGACGGCAGCGCGATCTATCCCAGCCAAGTCTTTGAACCGACGCCGCGCTACGACACAGGCGTCTTCTTCGCCAGCGGGCAGGATCCGATGCCGAAGGACGTGCTGGAAATGTTGCTGCGGCTTGCGGATCGCGAGAATCTGCAACTGATTCCGGCACTGGAGTTTGCCGCGCCGCTGCCAGCCTTGGAAGCGATTCGTCGCCGCGGCGGCAGCGAGGCGCAAGGATTGGAATGGATCGGCGCGGACGGCAAAACCTGGTGCCAGACCTATTCCACTTGTCGCGGCTTGGCTCCCTACTACAACACGCTCGATTCACGAGTTCAGGAAGCGATGCTATCCGCCGTGCGGGAACTGGTTCGGCGTTATGCCGGCCACACGAGCTTTCGCGGCCTGGCCCTGCGGCTCTCGGCTTACGGCTATGCGCAACTGCCCGGTCCCGACTGGGGCATGGACGACGCCACGATCGCCCGTTTCGAGCGCGACACCGGCGTGCAGGTGCCAGACAGCAGTGTAAGCCTCCCTTCCCCCACCGGGATAGGGGCAGGGGGGGAGGGGGACCCGCTTCAAAAACGCTTTGCCGCCCGTGCGGCATTCCTCACGTCCGACGAGCAACGCGGGCGTTGGTTACAATGGCGGGCAGCGGAGTGCCACAAGTTCTATCACCGCATCCAGGAGACGTTGGCCGCGGCGCGGCCCGAGATGCCGCTCTACCTAGCCGGGGCCGAAATGCTTGCCGGCCCGGAAATCGAGGCTGAGCTTCGCCCCAAGCTACCGCGGCGTGCGTCGCTGGCGACGGCTTTCCTCCATGCGGGGATTGATCTCCGCCTCTTCCGCGACGACGCGCAAGTCGTGCTTCTGCGGCCGCAGCGGGTTCTGCCGACCACGCAGCTCACCGCTCAGGCCATGGATTTGGAACTGGCTCAAATGTCGGAAGCCGCCGTCTTCTTTCGCAGTCTGCCACAATCGGGCAGCCTGTTCTTCCATCCGCCGCAGGAAATCCGCGTCCCTTCCTTCGATCAGAAAGTGGCGATCAAGTCGAGTTCTGCCCTGCTGCTGACGCAAGCGGTTCCTGCCGGGATGCAGAACCGGCAGCGTTTTGCTGAAAGCCTTGCCGCGCACGATACGCAAATTCTGATCGACGGCGGCTGGATGTTACCGCTGGGACAGGAAGAGTCGATGCATCGCTTCGCAGCCGCCTACCGCCAACTGCCGCCGGTCCATTTCACCGATGCGGAAGAAAGTCTTTTGGGCCAGCCGGTCGTCTGCCGTTGGGCCACCTTGAACGGAAAGACCTATGCTTATGCCGTGAATACCACGCCCTTCCCGGCCGTTGCCCAAGTCCGCTTGGCTGCTTCGCCCAACTGTACGATCTCCGACCTCCGCACAATTTGTGGTGCAGGCGTCTCGCCTGCCCTAGCAGCCGGGACGGCCGCACCCCAAAACCGTGCGGGGCACCTGAAAAACGAGGGTGACAGTCGGTCGTGGGTCGTCGAGTTGGAGCCTTACGGTCTCGCGGTCGTGGCCTTTTCCGAGCCGGACGTGAAGCTGATTCAGCCGCAAGCATCGTTGTCGGGCAATGTTGTCGAGTCGATTGCGCAGCGAATTCGCCAACTCGGTGCCCGAACCGTCGCCCTCCGCAACCCGCCGCTTTTGAAAGTCCTGAACAACCCAGGTTTCCAAAACAAGCCCCGCGAAACGGATCCCGTTCCAGGCTGGGCCATCTCGAAGCGGCTGGGAGTTTTCATCTCCACCGACACCACGCAGGGACATGAGGCGGCTCTTGCGACCGAAAAGGGTTTCATGCCGGCGCAGTCGGCAAGGATTTCCAGCGACGGGCCGATCGCTTGCCTGGTAAGCCAGCCATTCGCTCCGCCCGGCACCGGCCGGATCACGATGTCGGTTTGGCTGCGGGTGGCCGATGCCACGCACCAGCCCAACTTACGGCTGGCCATCGAAGGCAAGCTAGTTGGCCGCGACTATTATCGTTACGCCGTCCTCGGCCAATCGCCGAGTCCTGGGCAGGATGGAAAACCTCTTGCCACAACCTGGGGCCAATACATCGTGCAGTTTGACGATCTGCCGCTGGACGGCCTTTCTCAGATGCGCGTGCGCGTGGATCTGATGGGTGCCGGCGAGGTATGGGCCGACGATGTGCAACTGTTCGACCTAGCGTTCAATGAATCAGAGCTGCGGGCACTCTACAAACTGCTCACGCTGGCCGACATGAACTTACAGAACGGCCAAGTGGGCGATTGCCTGAAACTCTTGAATGGCTATTGGCCGCGTTTCCTCATGCAGAATGTGCCGTTGCCGCAAGCCGTACCCGCGCTGGCCTCAAAACCTGCCATCGAGCCATCTTCCGACGACATGCCCGTCGAGCAATCCTCCAGTTGGACCGATCGCGTGAAGGACGTTTTGCCCGACTGGCTACGGTAAGGACCGGCGCACCAACAACTGTCGTGTTTTGCGCATTCGCCGGGCGGGGGCTGACGGCACACGGAGTGTGCCTGCTACTTTTCTTGCGACACTTATTGATGCGCCGGTCCTAAGGTGATGGGGCGCAGTCGATGGATTGGACCTATTCCAGCCATCCTGTTCCGGCCATCTCTTGTCTCCTCGGGGTTCCCAGAGTAAACTACGATTGCGCTGGCTGTAGTTGTCGAGATAGGCGTCCCACGACTCTTGTGCCCTGAACCGGAAGGGTCTGGGCGTTTAATTTGACTCGACATAGCGTAGTCGCGCACGCCGCAAGAGGGGTTTATGAATTATCTACCTGTGTCCTGGCATGAAGGGATGTTCCTTCGTCCGCATCATTTTCAGGCGTCGGACCGCCACGGATTTGAGTTCGCCCAGACGTCGGAGAAGTGGGATCATCCCTGCAATTACGGAATTCGCACTCTGGAGCTTAGCGACGGGGCCATCGCCCACTTCCAGTTCCAGGTCAATGTTTGCCACGCCCGAATGCGCGATGGTTCGCTGGTGGAATTGAATCCGGGCCAGGAGCCGGACATTGTTGACCTGCAAGCGGCTTTGACTCAGGCTGCGGAGGTCACGGCGTATCTGGCCATCCCCAAGCTGAAAATCGGCAGCCAGAACCTGGCGGAAAAAGGCGCGGCCGGCAAGTCGCGCTACGTCCAGGACAACTTACAGGTCCAAGACGAGAATCAAGGGGGGGGCGATCAGGAATTGCAGTTCCGCAGGCTCAACGTGCGGATACTCCTATCGACGGAGGATTCGGGCGGATACGACCTGCTGCCGCTTTGCCGTATTCTGCGCAGTGGCGGCGAGGCCGCCGTGCCCTGCATCGACCCGACCTACTTTCCCCCCATGCTCGCGATCGACGCTTGGCCTCCCCTGGGCCGAGATATATTCCGCGAGATTTACTACCTATTGGGCAATAAGATCAGTTCTCTCAGTGAGCAACTTTCGAGTCGCGAGGTCAACATTTCCGGCCTCGATCCTGGCGATTTGGAGCGGATGTTGTGGCTTTCCGAACTGAATCAGGCCTATTGCACATTGCGCGTCTTGGCGTTTGCCCCGGGCGTTCATCCGCTCCATGCTTATACGGAGCTTTGCCGCATCGTCGGCCAGCTTTGCTTCTTTGGCTCGCTGCGTCGCCCTCCCGAGATTCCAGTCTACGACCACGACGACTTGGCGACGATCTTCCGCTACATCCGAGACGAGATTCACCTCTTGCTGAAGTTGATTCCGACGGGCGGATACGTGCGGCGGGATTTCGTGGGCGAGGGTCTGGGCATGAAGGTGAGCTTGGAGTCCGAATGGCTAGGGAACGAATGGCGATGGTTTGTCGGTGTGCTGCGACAGAATCTCGACGAGCGCGAATGTGTGGCCCTGCTGGAACAGCGGGGCTTGAATTGGAAACTGGGAAGTGCCTCGCAGGTCGATGAACTGTTTCGTCTTGGCATTGAAGGTCTGCGATTGGAAAAGCTGGCCCAGGCGCCCCAAGCCCTGCCGCCGCGACGCGACTGGCTCTATTTCGAGGTCAGCCGCGATAACGCGGCCTGGAAAGACGTGGTGCGAACACAAACGCTGGCCATGCGGTTGAAAGAATCGATGATCGCCAACCGGAAGGAACTCCAAGGAGGGACGAAAATCGTCGTCTCCTTGCCCAACAAGCAGGTCGTGTTGCAGTTCGCACTCTTTGCCGTTCCTAATCCCCAGGGCCGATCATGACTCCCGCATTCAGCGAGATCCTCGATCCCGTTTTTCTCTACGTGATCGATTTATTGGAGCGCATCAATCAACATCGCGCTGCGGCCGTTGCGATCGAACGCCAGCAGGTTCGCAGACGCCTGGACGAAGCCCTGCAGAAACTGGGCGGTCGCAGGGAATCGGTGCTTGCCGGCCAGGCATTGATCTACTGGATCGACGAAATGCTGATCCTGACCGACTGGGAAGGTCAGGATTGGTGGAATAACAATAAGCTTGAAACGGAGATCCTGGATACCAACAACCGATACCGCAATTTTTTTGTGGATGCCAAAGAATCTGCCGGACTGGCCGACAAGAGCGCGCTGGAAGTCTATTATCTGTGCGTGGCCTTGGGGTTCCGGGGCCTCTATCGCGACCCCAAGTCCGATGATTCCATGAACGCCCGGGAAATGCTGCAACTCCCGCCCACGTTGCAAGAGTGGCTTCAGCAGGCCTACGCCGGCATTCGACTGGTGCCCCCGCCCGACTTCGACGGCCAGCGCGAACCCATCGAAGGCGTCTATCCCTTGGAGGGACCGGTCACGCTGATCTGGGCCTCGTTCTTCGGCCTGATTTTGCTGGTGCTCGCTACCGTGTTCGGATATCTCTATTTTCACTTCCCAAAATAATCGTGTTGAGCGGAACATGCAATGAGTAACTATTTGCGTTGGCTTTTAGAATGGGCGACCTATCCTCTGCGGGCCTTGCTCTACGCCCCCGCTCGGATCATCGGCGGATCGCGCCGTCTGGCGGGTTTGTCACTGCCTTTCCAGGTCGCACTTCTGACGCTCTTCGTCTTGGTTCTATCCGTCGTGATCACGGTGATCCTTTTTTGCCGCATGCAGAACGTGACTTTCCGACAAGCAAAGCTCAACTATGAGTTTTGGGTCATCACCTCGGTCCTCGTTCTCCTCATTCCTTTCGTACTCTACAAAGCCCTCTCGCTCTGGCTGGAAGGCCCCTCTTCGCCTTATCCCGAGATTGACCGTGCCTGGAATGCCGGAATTCGAGAACTCCAGCGCAAGGGACTGGACCTCCGCCAGATCCCTCTGTTTCTCGTTGTCGGATCGGCCAGCGAACAGCAAGAACGGGCAATCTTCCAGACTGCGGGCATGGAGTTTCTTGTCACGGGTGTCCCGCAGGGCGATGCCAGTCTTCATTGGTACGCACATCAAAATGCCGTTTATGTCGTCGCCAGTCAGGCATGTTGTCTGAGTGGGCTGGGCCGAAATGGTCCCAGTGCGCCGGAATCGCGGTTCCCTCGACAGGAATCACCGGGCGCGCCCCTTCCGGCATTCGATCCCCGCCAGACGATGCCCGTGGGTGGAATGTCCAGGCCAATGGCACCCGACCCTTCCGAGGCATCGGCTCCCGTTCGGCCCCAGGATCAGGCTCCGTCGTCGCCCCAGAAAACGAATGATATGCGTGGCACGATGATGGATCCGTCCATGTTCCGAAGTGATCCCGGAGGAAGACCTGCCCCCGTCTCGAATATTCCGACCGACAGGAACTTCTTCATCGAAACGCAGAAGCAGTTCGCTTGGCTCTGCCGCTTGATTCGTCGTTCGCGTCTACCCTATTCGCCCATCAACGGCGTCTTGGCCTTGCTCCCCTTCGGCAAGGTGCAGTCGGGGCAGCCGGGGGTCAGGAATGCTTTGGGCGATGCCTTGCGCTATGATCTCGAACAGGTTCTGGCCTCGCTCATGATTCGCTGTCCCGTCACCGTGCTGGTGACCGACATGGAGGAAGAGCCTGGCTTCCGCGAGTTCATCAAAAGGATGATTCGCAGCCAAGGCCAGGAGTATGTCAAAAAGTTTCGCTTTGGAAGAAGTTTCCCTCTGGCGATCCCCGCCACTCCGGAGCGCGTGCAAAGGCTTGCGGCCCACTTAGGATCGGCGTTTGAAGGCTGGATCTACGGCTTCTTCCACGATGAGGAGTCGATCTTGCGATCCGCGGGCAACACCAGCCTTTATGCGTTTCTGAGCAAGATTCGCCAGTCGGTCAGAAACTTGGGCGAGATCTTCGGCGGCTTTTCTAAGTTGCAACCGAAGGCCACTGGCGATGCCGTCTCGTCTCCCGAGGTCATTTTCTTTGCCGGGTGCTATTTCGCCGGCAATGGTAAAACGGACGAGCTACAGGTCTTCATCAAGCCCGTTCTGGAAAAACCGATCGAGCAGCAAGAGGAACTCGAATGGACTGCCGCGGCACTTCGCGAAGATCGCCGCTACCAATGGCTGGGGCTGATGGTTTCGGCGGTCGATACCGTGTTGTTCTTCAGCTTTGTCGCCGTGGGAGTTCTTTGGTGGATGGGCTATAAGCCATCCTGGTTTTAACGAAGATCTGACATGAGCACCGAGACGCCCGATTGCGTACGACTCATTGAGGAGTGTCAGGGACTGGTGCGAACGCTGGCGCAACAGGTCCGCGGCAAATCGCCTCCGCATGTGGAATTGGATGACTTGATCGCCTACGGCCAAGTGGGGCTGGCCGAGGCCGCCCGGGACTTCGATGCCTCGCGCGGCCACCGTTTTTCGACCTTTGCCTACTATCGAATTCGCGGCGCAATTTACGACGGCCTGTCGAAACTTTGTGGGCTAAGTCGAGGGCATTATCAGCAGATTCGCGGTCAGCGCATGGCGGGAGAAGTTTTGGAAGAAGACGCGGCGAAGCCCGCGAATCCCCCTGCTCCCGCCCAAGATCGCGATTCCCGTTGCTTCCGCGATTCGAGCCGCGATCTGGCCGTGGCTTCGTTAATCAAGGCGGTCGGTTCGTGCAATGACGCTCCGGACAATGCCCAATCCGACGATGCACGCGACTCTCCGCCTGCGATGGCAATCGACAAGGAAATCAGTCAGATTCTGCACCAACTGGTGAATTCCCTTCCTCAGCAAGAGAGCGAACTAATCCGAGCTACCTACTTTGATGGGCTGACGTTGCAAGAAGCGGGACAGCGCATCGGGATCAGTAAGTCGTGGGCAACTCGGCTTCATGCACGAGCCTTGGAGCGGCTCGCCCGCTCGCTGAAGGTACTGGATTTGGTTTCCTAACCCGGATTATTCAGAGTCGATGGCCTACCCGTGATTCCTACTCAACCAACCCATCTCGGAATCGTCTTCTCGCTAGCGATTGAAGCCGGATGCTTCGTCGATACTTTGAGCCAGGTCCGCATGACCCGCGGCGATGGTTTCATCGTAAGGCAGGGACGACATAATAATCGGGAAATCGTGCTGGTCGAGTCGGGACCGGGTGTCCGCTGCGCCGCTAAGGCCGCACATGCGATGATCGACGCCTATCGACCGCAACTGATCGTTTCGACCGGATTCGCCGGCGGCCTGAATCCTCGGGTGCGGCGACAGGACCTCGTCGCGGCGACCTCACTCGCGAACCTCCAGGGCGGCGTGATTGCGCTCGACCCCGCCGCGCTGGTTCCCTGGCTGGCGGAAGTGCGGAACCTTCACCTCGGACGGTTGCTGACCTTCGATCGCGTGGTCCGGCTTCGCGAGGAAAAGGAACAACTAAGCCACCAGCACGATGCCCTGGCGGTCGACATGGAGTCTTTTGCCGTGGCCGAAGCTTGCCGAGATCGAGCCGTTGATTTTCTGGCGATTCGGGCCATCAGCGACGCGGTTGACGATGAGCTTCCGCCCGATATTGGAAAGCTGCTTGCGCAGAAGTCGTTTGCCGGCCAACTCGGTGCCGCGTTGGGATCGGTTTTTCGGCGCCCCGCCGCCATGAAGGACCTCTTTAACCTTCATCAGAACGCTCTGGCGTCATCCAACCGTTTGGCCAAGTTTCTGGGGATGCTGATCGGCCGACACTCCCGAGGGATCGACAGGTAGAGGAAGCAAGTTTTAGAGCATATATCTTCAAGTCTGATGGAATGTCAGGCTGGAAAGCCTGACGTACAACGCGTCTTCGCGGATCTCCGCCACGATCGCGCCGGGAAACATCCGTTTTCGCGGCCCGTCCGTGGATTGTTTCGTAGTGGCCGAAATCATCGCGGCCAACAATCCCCATTCGGCAAATCCCATCGCCACCAGCGGCCAGCCTTGTTGACGCCAAACCTCCATCAGCACCTCGCGAACCAGATGCAGCGGCTGTGCGGCCAAGATATTCAGATCCAAACGCACTTCATCCCGTCCGACGTGGCGTAGACATCGCTGGGCCACGTCGCAAACCATTACGTCAATCAACGATTGTGACTCTCCGGCCAGTTCGCCCAACCGCAGCAAGGCATCCACGATCGTTGGGTTGTAATGAGCGGCCAAGCGCGGTAGAAGTTCCTTCCGGATCCGGTTTCGCGTGAAACGCACGTCATAATTACTAACGTCGGTGCGGAAAGGTTGTTGACGATCGCGAAGATACGCGGCCAGTTCCGCACGGGCCGTGCCTAGCAGCGGTCGCAGGAGCGTTGCCGGACCGAGCCGCCGTGAGCGCGACATGCCGCTCAGGCCGCGGATACCCGTGCCGCGAAGGATGCGATGTAAAATCGTCTCGGCCTGATCGTCGGCCGTGTGCGCGGTGACGACAAAGCGTGCCCCCAAACGCCCGGCCATCTCTTCCATCGCGGCATAGCGAACACGGCGAGCGGTGGCCTCGATCCCCTGACTGCCGGCCGTCGGATCGACCGTGACCGTTGCAACTTCGCACGCCAGCTCCACCTGCCGGCAAAGCTGTTGCACAAATGCCTGATCGGCATCTGAATCCGCACCCCGCAGCTTATGATTCACGTGGGCGGCGATCAACCGGCCCTCGCCTGGCAGCTTTAGGGCAGCCAATCCGCGGAGCAGTGCCACGCTATCGCCCCCCCCGGAAACCGCCACGAGGACGGTCAAATCTTTCCAGTCCTCCGGCGGCCATGACGCCGCTAGGCGGGTTTCAAAGGGATAAAGCGGTGGTTCTCGTTTGTCGGACATGACAATTTCGTGCAAAGAGTACTTGGGGCTTAGAGCTTAGAGCTTGGAGCGTGGAGCGTGGAGCGTAGAGCGTAGAGCGTAGAGCGTGGAGCGTAGAGCGTGGAGCGTAGAGCGTGGAGCGTAGAGCGTGGAGCGTAGAGCGTGGAGCGTAGAGCGTGGAGCGTAGAGCGTGGAGCGTGGAGCGTAGAGCGTGGAGCGTAGAGCGTGGAGCGTGGAGCGTAGAGCGTAGAGCGTAGAGCGTAGAGCGTGGAGCGTAGAGCGTGGAGCGTGGAGCGTGGAGCGTGGAGCGTAGAGCGTAGAGCGTAGAGCGTAGAGCGTGGAGCGTAGAGCGTGGAGCGTGGAGCGTGGAGCGTGGAGCGTGGAGCGTGGAGCGTAGAGCGTGGAGCGTGGAGCGTAGAGCGTGGAGC
>Ga0194057_10000454_pt1 | contig 21120 bp, 28 predicted proteins | sample SepL4415m_MetaG_FD_155474 | JGI IMG/M metagenome (GOLD analysis project Ga0194057, IMG submission 155474) | Anoxic zone freshwater microbial communities from boreal shield lake in IISD Experimental Lakes Area, Ontario, Canada - Sep2016-L442-15m | ecosystem: Environmental > Aquatic > Freshwater... | reverse complement strand
CGCTAGGACCAGACCACCTACCGAATTGCCTCCTCCGCCGCCGCCGCCGGTGACATAAATATCCTGCAAGCCGCCGTAGTTCCAAATCGTGCTTCCGCCATCTCCACCGATGCCGAGGTGGCCGCCGCCGCCATCGGCAACCCCTTCCGTGCCCCCGGTGCCGATAAAGAAGTTGTACATACCTGCGGAAAGCACTGTGTACGCCTTAGAAGCGTAGGCGCCGCCGCCCCCCCCGGAGCCACCGCGCGCCGCGCTAGAAGTAAATGCATCGAAGCCGCTGCCTCCTCCGCCCCCGCCACCCCAGCACTGGACCGTCACGTTAGTCCACTCGTAGCCCGTGGGGATTGTCACGCTGCCGCTACCCGTGGTTGTCAGGCTGAACGTGTCTCCCTGAGCCACGGGAGTTATAGCAACGCCCTCCAGTAAACAAAAGATGCCAGCGATTACAAGGAAACGCTTCATAAAACACCTGCTTTACTAATTTCAAATTTGCGAGCGACGAATCGCCCTGGATCAATGAAATCGTGAGTCTCCGCTACAATTGGTGTCAGTCTGGACTTCGGTGGCCAAGACTGGCGTTGGTCTGGCTAAGACAAAAACCTACTCCGTTGGCCGGTCCACGTCACGTAGAGGCGGTCTCGCGCCCGGGTCATGGCGACATACAGCAGGTTTTTCTCGCGCCTGAGCACTGCCACCACGGCAGCTTGGTCCGCGGCCATGTCGACGGGTTCTCTTGCAGGAATCTGACCGTCGTCGCAGCGGACAACGAAGACGTGCCGAAACTCCAGCCCCTTTGCGCTGTGCATCGTGCTGAAATATACTCCATCGCTGTTTGCCTTGTTGCGGTCTGGTACGTCGCACGGTACGCGCGTCGATCAAATTATCTTCAATGGCCGTCCAGCGGCCAATTCACGTCTCCAAGGTATTTTGCAAATTCATTCGCCTCTGCCCGAAAGCAGAGACACCTTACAATTTACACAAGAAAGATGTTAGATTGCAAGCACCCCCCCCGAAAATTCGTCTGTTGCGATCTTCTGCGAGTTAAATTGACGTTGTTTTCGGGAAAGGGTGGAAATGTACCCGATTTCTGATTCTGCGGCGGAATGGGCACCCTGCCACCAGCTTCGGCCGTCAGACGCCATCTAAGAAAGCGTAGCGGGGCACCCGGTTACGGGTGGGTGCTGCAACGAATATAATATCATGGCAACCCAACGACTACGGCAAACAAAGGAAACCTATCATGCGTTCATTGATTAAAGTGGTGGTCGTGCTTTTGATCAGCTTGGCTGGATTCGGTTTTTACCGAGGATGGTTCAGCCTGACGAGCCACAACCGCGACGCTGAGGGCGACAAAGTCAACGTCAACCTGTCGGTCGACAAAGGCAAGGTGAAGTCAGATGTCAGGGAAGCGAAGCAGAAGGTCAAGGAAGAGATAAAGGAACTTGAGGGCAAGGTGAAGGCCGAGAAGTGATGTCGGGTATATAGTTTGCAACCGATGTACGAAGTCCCGAAAAACGCGTCCAACCCGTCCAATGCGTCCAAAAAGAGCTGGGGTTGGACGCGTGGACGCAGTGGACGCGTTTTTCCCGACCTCATATTGTGGCCGATTACCTCGATGGCTTCTCAGGGAAGTTCAAACCGCAACTGTCAGCATCTGCCTGGCAATGGCCCTCTCATCGAATGTAACTTCGTCATTCTTAATCCGACCGATAGGCTCGGACGGACAACCGAAAAGTGGAATACCAGCAGCCCGAGGAAAGAGGTTCAAATTGCCCGTGGTTCCGTAGGTCTCGTAACGAACCTGGTTGTTGTAGTTTGAACCGAGCATCTTACGAAGAAGCAAGGCTGTTGCAATCCCTGCAAATGGGCCGGCAAAGGGGGCAAGAAAACCACCACCCGCAGCCGCAAGACCCGCTGATACCGAAGCTGCCGATGCAGCCCCCGTAACGAGAGCCATTTCCGTGGTCTTTTCCCATCCTTGGCCCGTCCAGAATCCGGCACAGGCACCGAAAAGGCATCCCAGGGCAACCGAGTGCTCAAGCAAAGGAAAGTATACGCTGGCTGGTACGTTGACTACGGGTAGCACGGGATCTACTAGAGTGCGATAGGCCGTCGTGACACTGACACTGATTTCCGTAGCGCCGGACAGCAACAACAACGCATTGGGCGGATAAAGTCCAAGAGCAATATCCGCGGTGCCGTAAAGAAGATGCAAACCGGCGGCATAAAACGTATGCGGTATTGCGTCGGAAAAGGCAAGATACACGTCGGAACCTGCACAAACGAGCGAAAGTCCGCCCCCCATAATCTTGGGAACATTTACCGTCATCAACTCGTTCACTACGGCCTTTGACAAGCCCAGCTTTTGTAATGGTTGAGCCAGTGCAGTGGGCAAGAGGGGGTTAGGAATTCCTCGCGTTGTTAAAGAATCCAAGCCAAGATGGTGGAGGAATTGGCCAAAGCTCAAGTCTTTGGTACTAAGAATCCTGAAGCTGTCTTCAAGCAGGTGATGGCCATGTTCCAGTCGGTGATAAGACCCTCGGGTAACGCCGGTCAGGTAATGAGCACCACCGTCCATCCACCGTCCGGTCAACCCTTTGAGATGGTGGGCATAATGCCAATCTGTGATGGCCTCTATCGGATAGATGGCCTTGACCAAGGCAGGGCTGATCGCTCCTCCCAATCTTAACATCGGATCTGCTTGCCCGAATAATGAATTGTCGAAAAGACTCACGGCTGATCTCCTGCTGCATCGGCAATGCGTTCTCTTGCCCATGCCCGCAGTTTTGGTGCAGCTTCACTATCGAATTGCTTCAGGATACCAGAACGGACGCGGTCTCGCCGGCTGCCTTTCAGCATCCTAGAGGCTCCATAGCCTGCACCCAACGCCACAAGGAAACCTATACCCGCGGTGGCAATTCCTGCTGAAACCCCGAGGATTGTGCCGACCGTGGCTGCTGCGGTGGTGGTCGTCGTCCAGAAAATCCAATGCGCGGCAGAGAAGGTAACAACATTCAAAAGGATTGCGGCCCCACCTCCAGCAATCGCAGCCATCGCAAGCTCGGGAATTGCATCGGAACCGATTGATCGCAATTCAAAACCTGCGATCCGATTTGTAGGCTCTCCAATCGTGCGAGAGATGTAATCCAAAAACTCATGCTGAGCGATTACAAACCGTTGGTTGAAGAGTTCAAGCAACTGTTCGATCTTCCGCCGATCAAGCAAGTCGACTTGGCCGAGATTGTTTTGCAACTCCAACTTGAGCTTCTCAAGAGCAGACTCGAAAGACCTCATTAGTGACGATGCTTGCGGTGACGACAATTCGCTCATTTTCCAGTCTCCTATTTGGTTAAGTGACACCGTCTATTACGAAAACTAATCGTGTCAATAGCTCCGCTGCCACTTCAAGTAAAAGCTCGAGTAATTTAGGTGTTTACTACGCCGCCGGCGGCGAATACGTCGCCGAAAAATTCGTGTTCGCAAGCCACTTCTTGAACACCGCTTTGTCGCTGAACTGTTTGAACAACTCCGTGTGGTCGGCCAGATAATTCAATATCTGATCCTATAGTTCAATCCTTTCGCCATCAGCGGTCTCTACGGTGATGAAGCCCGCCGGCTTCCCCAGTTCCCCGCGAATCGCCGCGACCCATTTTTTGATAAGCTCGGCTGAAGCGTTGCAGTCGATGTAGAGCTGCGAAGCCTCGATATAGATGGTTCTAACGTACTCCTCTCCAAGGTCATGGTATTCGCCGTTGGCGGTCCGCTTCTTCATCGGAAGCTTACCGATAGGCAGCCCCATCCCAAGACCTTTGCTCACACACGTTTCGAGAAACGCCGTCCAACTGCGGACATCAAGAACGATCTGCTCGTCCCCCAGTCCCCAAGTCATTCTTACGGGCTTCACCGACTTGGCACGTGTGATGCCCCCACGCCCCCCCGTGTTCTTCGCCAAATGCAGCTTGGTATCAACCATGAAATCGTCCAACTCTTGCGGCGGAATCAATCTCTCTCGCTGAAGGACGTACTGGTCGCCGATCTTGTAGGGGCGGAGCCGGAAGCAGGAGATGTCGATCTCGTACTCCCGCAGCCAGGCGCACGCGGATGTCACGTCTTCCTGGTAGTCGGCGGCGACTAGGAAGATCCTTTGCTTCTCGCGGGGGTTGATGATGTCGTCGAGGTCGTCTTCGTCCACCGTAACTTCCTCGTCAGACAGGTGATCGCATACTGTCGGCCAGGGCGAGGGCCATACTCGTGTCGTCGGTCCAATCTCCTGGGGCCAAATGGTGTGGGCCGCCGCCACGGTAGCCAGTCACCTCGGGGAAGCTGCCCGGCCGCTTGAACTCAACGGCGGCACCGGGGGCATCGCCGATGGCTAAACCGAAAAGGGTTCCACGTTGGCGATCGAGCGATAGCATGCTCACCATTGTGCAGGAAGCCTCGACTTAGTGCAAGGATGGGGGGTGTCGGGTATCGGTAGCCTGATGGCGGTTGTCCTAGCCCGCCCAATCCGCACACATGAGTTCTGCTGCTCCAGCACTGTCCGCGTCGCCTCCTCCTGCAAGTCGAGCACGACAGCCGGCGACTTGAAAAATCGTTACTCCCACTCGGCGTTGTTGTAACCAAGCGTCTTTGCGTTCTCGGAGACGGCACGTTTGGTTTGATCTTGGGCACCGTTGGGGAAGTTCGCTTGTATCTCGACGCGGACTTTGACCTCGGTGTTCGGGTCGGAAGCGAGAATGGCGATGATCTCCTCAGCAACCTGAACCAGACGCATTTTGGCGGTCAAAGGAGCAATCTGGATGGAGCCGTGGAATGAGCGAGGTTTGGCCTTTTGACCTTCCTTCTGCATGTCAACTTTGTCCTTATCGTCTTCCTTCTGGTCGTCCTTGTCTTTACCCTTGCCCTTGTCGTCATCTTTCTGATTGTTGTCCTTGTCCTTGTCGTCTTTCTTCTGATCGTCCTTGATTTTCTTCTCGTAGGCCAGTGCGGCCTCCGGTTCGATCAGCAACAAGGTGTCGTCAACCTGGATACTGCCGTCGCCTAAGTGGAATCCTTCGTAAGTCTCCCCGCTCTGCCCATAGGCAGTGCCAAAGAAGTCCTTGGAGGCTGCGCCCGTGCGGATTGCTTGGAAGAGCGATTCGCGATTCTTGAGTCGTGACAAATAAAGATACCGGAGCGTGTCTTCCCAGAAGACCATCGCGCCCGCCGCGCTCTTGCCATCCTTCCAGTACAGCTCTTTGAGCTTGGTCCGCAGGTGAATCGGCGACCATGTGGTAATGACCAGCTCGTTGTCAATGCAAACACGTTCGGTCTCACTACTGGCCGAGCCGCCGCTAGTGGAGAGCGGGAACGCTTCGACCGTGGGCTTTGGATCGGTTGGCGTGTTCTGAACGGGGCACAAAAGCCACTTGTAGCACTCGCGTGCCGCCCGAGGCACCACTTCAACGGCGCTCTGCAATTCCTTCTCGGCCTGCCGCTTCTGCAAAAGGTCGATATTGAGCCGACCCTCTTTCACGTCCTCGACAATCGAGTTCCACGCCAGTGCCGTGCGTGCCACATCCCGCAGGCGGCTCAGAATGGCCATGTCCGGAGCCAGAAAGATGAGTCGATTGCCGCGGTATCGGGGCTTGGTGCCATTGTTGCGGACGTAATCCAGCACCGCATCGGTGGCCTGCCGTCCTTCATCGCGAGAGTACCAATGGTCGGGCGAGAGGACGACAAGCCTCAGCGCACTGTCGTCGGGTACATCGCCATGCGGGGTAAAAATATGGACCCCATCAAAGAAAGTGGCATTGCCTACCATTTTCTTGAGTGCCTCGGCAATCTTGCCGCGAACATCGGTTCCGTCGTCGAAGCGTCGCTTCCGATCCTCCATTTCACGGCGCAGGTTGGCGCGTGTGTCGAACCAGAAGCGAGTGGTGTCTTGTGCCTTGTCGCCAGAGCTGTTCAGGTAATGAAGGCGATCCGACAGTCGATTCAGCGCGTCAGAATAGATCGCAGACGTTTGGCCAGGTTGCAGACAACCCAGCAGCACCCGAGCGCGGTCCACGCCTCGAATGCCCGCCCTTCCGGCAACCGACGACGGTGCGCTGCCGAGAAACAGTGTGCGTGCCACGCGGCGGGCGGCGTTGACCTGGCCGAAACGCGGTTCCTTGTTCTCCAATTCCGTCGTTTCCGCACGGTCGCCGTCAATGTCCTTTTCGACCACCGCATCCCAACCCGCAGGCAAATAGTAGGTCAGTTCGTTCCGTGAACTGCCGTCATGCAACGGCAAACTTCCGGGCAGAATCATCAAATCCTTGTTGTCATCCTTCCAAAGCCGATAGATGACCTTAGCCATCAACTTCAGTACGCCGCGAGTCCGCTGAAAACCGTCGATGGTTGTCCAATCTTCATAGAGACGATCGAACACCTCGGGGTGGATCGGGTAGGCCTGTACAAGCCGGTCGTAATATCGGCCTTCCTGGGTCTCGGCCGGGAGTTTGGCCCCTTCGGCAATATAGGCATCGGCAAAGGCTCGACAAACCGCGTCGCGCTCCTTGCCGTCGCGTACCGGCTCGAACAGCCGCCGCCGCACAATCTCAAAAGCCTCCTCCGTGGCGACCGGCTTCCAAAGTGCCTGAATTCGGCCAAAGGTCTTTTCGAGTGTTCGGAGCGCAGCGACGCCCCGCTGGGCGACCGGGCCAATCTGGTCGCGCTGGTCGACGTGGACGAATCCTACTCGGCCGCGTGCTTCAAGACGCATCCTACGGTGCGACGCTACACCGACTACCGCAAGATGTTCGACGAGTTGGAGAAGAAGATCGATGGAGTGATCGTTGCCACGCCGGACCATCATCACTATCCCGCCTCCATGATGGCCCTGAAGCGCGGCAAGCACGTCTACTGCGAGAAGCCGTTGACCTACACGATCGAGCAGGCGCGGCTGCTGGCCAAAGTGGCCCGCGAGAAGAAGCTGGCGACCCAGATGGGTAACCAGGGCAATTCCATGGAGAGCACGCGGCTGATCCGCCAGTGGATCAAGTCGGGGGTGCTGGGCGAAGTGCGGGAGATTCACCACTGGCACAATTTCCCTTCCATGGAGGCGCGCAAGCCACGGGCGCCTGCACAAGTCCCGCCCGGAGTGGACTGGGACCTTTGGCTCGGTCCAATCCCCCCGCGGCCATTCACCACCGGAACGATCCGCTGCGGTTGGCACGCGTTCAGCGACATTTGCAACGGCCTGATGGGCAACTGGGGCACGCACCACATTTCGGCGGCGTGGTGGGCATTGCACCTCGGCGCGCCCAGCAGTATCGAGGTCGTCGTGCAAGACGAGTGGCCCGTGAAGGAGTCGTATCCCGTGGGTTTCGTCCTGAAGTACGTCTTTCCGGCTCGCGGCGCGCGGCCGGAAGTGACCATGTATTTCCACACGGGGACGAAGGCGGCCGAGGCGCCGCGTCCCAAGCACCTGGAAGAGGACCGCAAGCCGGTAGGCGACGGGCAGGTGATCATTGGCTCTGAGTGCAGCATCATGGCCTTGCCGCATTGCGATGGGGCCAGGATCATTCCGGAGAAGAAGATGAAGGAAGTGGGCAAGATTCCCTGGACGGTCGAAAGCTACGGCGACCACCTCGGGAGCTGGCTCCAGGCATGCAAGGAGGGCACGCCGACGGCATCAAACTTCGACTTCGCGGCCGCGGTCACCGAAGTCGCGCTGTTGGGCAGCATCGCCGTGCGCCACGGCAAGAGGCTCCAGTGGGACGCCACGAACATGCGGTTCCCCAACGAGCCGGAAGCGGACAAGTACCTGCGCGTCGAACTGCGCAAGGGATGGGACGTCTAACTATTGTGCAAATGCGTCTAGCTTGAGTTCCCGGATCGTGAATGAACCCAGACCGACTTTCATGGAGTCTTCCTCGTAGCAGGTCGTGGAGAGGCGAGATCTTGGAACAGACTCTCCATCGGGGTCGATCCGCGTACGCCGTCCTGCGGCACCTCGTGTCTCGCCGCCCAGAGGACCGCATTGAGGATCAACTTGCGAAAGTTGTCGTTTTTGAAAGAGGCATAGAAGTGCGGGCCGGTACAGCAGAATGCGCGACCGCCTCCCGGGCGTTCAAACGCCCATGCAACCACCTGTTCCGCCGGTTTTTCCGTCTTAGAGCCAACCGTCAGGATCGGGGTGATCTTGCCGGCCGATTCGTCGAACAAGATCCGGCGATAGAATTCCTCTCTGTCGAACCGCATCGGCTTGACGTCCCGGCTAATCGGATGACCGGGGGCGGCTACAAGCAGTTCCAGGTCGTCCGTCATCGGGTGGGTCGAATAGCCCTGCTTTTTATTGCCGCCGCACCAGGTCATGAATTCCTTCTCGACGTCGTCCTCAACGGCAGTGGCCGCATGGAGACACACGAGGCCCGTGCCTTTCTGCATTATTTGGCGGAACTTCTTCATCACTTCGAGGTTCCGATGGTTCAGCCAGTGCTCGTTCCAACCCTCGCATAGGACAACCAGGGCGGATGCCTCGTCGAGTTGTGCAAGATCGTCCGGCGGCCGGTCCGGATACAGGGCCGTCGCCACGCTGCGGACGTTGTCCGAAGAATCGATCAGGCTCTTGAGCAGCGCGGTGCCGGCGTTGTTTTCGTGAGCGCCCGGCCCGTGGTTATGTCGTCCGCCGATAAAGACGATCTTGCGGACGTATGCTTTACGGGCCGCGGGCCTCACGCTCGCCTTGGCTTCCGTGGGGAAATCGGCGGGGACCTCGCTAGGGGCCACCTTTCCCGTGGCCGCCCATTCCATCCCCCGGAGGAAGAGCGTTTGGAAACCGGCGCAAGACATGCTCACCGTGTTATGCCCGAGGGTGGCATGAAAGATCCGTCCCTTTCCGAATCGGTTGACAAGCATGACCGGCTCGTGTTCTCCGGTGCCGCCGGTTTCCTTGGCGCTGAACGCGGTTGCTAGCACCTTCAGATCCTCAATGTGTTCGGCTTTGCCGCGCAAGCCATGATAGAGCTCGTCCCCCGTGTGCTTCCATGCGCCCGGCAGGCCCGCCATGATGGGATGTTCCGGTTCGCGGACCTTCACCACCCACTCGTGGAGATGGCCGTGCCCGTTGCACTTGATGCCGTCACCGGGCGGGACCCTCACCACCCTTTGCCTAGCCTCGTCGAACGCGAGCCGAACCCCGTCATGCTGGTCTCCCGTCCCGATTCCGATCATGGCCCGGTACGCGTCCCAACCCGCGAATTGTCCTACGGCATTGTGGATCACGACTAGGCCGCCGCCACCGTCCATGTATTTGACGAATTCGTCCCGGGTTGTTTTGGGCCATTCCAAGCCGTGGGCATACAGGACAACGACGTGGCACTTGGCGAAGTCCGACGCAAAGGCATGGGCCTCTGCGGCCGAGGTCAACTTGGCAATCCGGACATCGAACTTCTTGCTTTCCGCGAGAAGCCGTTCCAGAATCGGCGTGGTATCCTGCCACGGATGACCGTGCGGATCGTACCCCGTTACGAAAAGGGCCTTCCATGGCGCCCCCTGGGCAGCCGGCACGAATCCGGCTTCCGTCAGGAGGCAGCCACAGACGACGAGTGCGAGCAGTTGCGGCGACCTATGCGCTGAGGGGGGTGTCAAGGCGATCCTCCTTTTCCAAGGGTTGGGTCAGGCATCAACCATCATTATACGTTGGGAGGGCGATGGCACGCGAGGCTGGCCGCCGCGTGCCAAGCCTACGCCGCAAGCTCATTTGCGCGGTTGCAGCCGTCGCGATAATCACCGCTATGATCGATGGGCAAAGCCGCCCTAATGCACTGCTGATTCTTCAATATGCCATGCCAACCTCGGGACCGCGGAAGTCGGGCAGGCCGACATCGACGACTTCTGATAGAGGCCTTATCGCATCCAGAGCGTTTCGCGACCGCTGGTCTGCGGAGGTCTGGCACTCTCCGCAGGCAAGGAAATTCACCGCTTTTCCCCCTTATATCAAACACCGTCTAACTCTTGCGTGGCAAATTAGCCGCTCAGTATTTCAATTTTTCTTGACACCCCCCTGTCGCGTCCCCGGTCCACGACGGTTATTGCCCGCATCTTTCAGACTGCTCTGCTTCCAGTTTCTCGTTGGCAGGACGTGCAGACCAACGGCCATGTGGTCGTCAGGCAGTTTCAACTTCACGAAGGCGGCGGAGGAAAGCAATACCGAAGGTCCGCATTGGAAGACTGGGCATAACTTGGCTTTTGCCGGAAAATAGAAGGGCTCAAACCGCCGCTTGCGGGCTTAGGAAAGGAACTGATACCATGATACCCTGCTTTCGAGGTATGCTATGAAACTTAGTTTGTCGTTTGACCGTTATGAAGGTAAAATCGCCGTCCTCCTGACCGACGACGGGCGGCAGGTCGATTTCCCCAAGGAGCTGCTACCAAAGGGAGCCAAGCCAGGCGATATGCTCTCGTTCAGTATCGAGGTTGACCGAGAGGCAACCGAATCGCTGAAGAGAGGAACTCAGGCGTTGCAGGACAAGTTGCGGAAGACCGACTCGGGGGAGGACATCAAGCTATGAAACGAGCACTGCTGGCGGCAGGTGTTTCTTTGGCTGTTGTCCTGACCGCAACGGCACGGGCTGGGGATGTCACCGTATCTTTCCTCGACGTTGGGCAGGGTGACGCAATACTCATTCGTTCCCCGGAAGGGAAGACCGCTCTGGTCGATGCAGGCCCGACGAACGGCATTATGAACCTTCTGAAGAAGAAGGGCGTTGAGAGCATTGACCTTGTGGTCGTCTCCCACCACCATGCGGATCATATCAACGGCATGGCTGCCGTCATCGAGAAGTACAAGCCCAAGTTCTACGCTGACTCCAATTCGTCGCATACAAGTACGGCCTACCAGCGTCTTCTGGAAGCGGTCGATAGAGCGGGCTGCAAGCTGGTCGAACCCAAGAAGGATTCGGAGCGGAAGATTCAACTGGGTTCCGTGATGCTTCGGCTATTTCCGCAGCCCGGAGAAGACAAAAAGAACGAGAACAACAACAGCATCGGGATTCGTCTGGACTACGATGAGTTCTCCGTCCTGCTTACCGGTGACTCCGAGCAAGTGGAGCGGGCTTGGTGGCTTGAGCATGCGGAAGAGAGCCTCTACCGCCATGTGACGATAATGAAAGCTGCTCACCACGGGAGCCGCAATGGCGCGGACGAAGGCTGGCTGAAGGCGACAAGGCCAAAGCTGGTCGTCGTCAGTTGCGGCGAGGGCAACTCCTACGGGCATCCGCACATAAACACGTTGAATTTGCTGCAACGCCTGGAGGTGCCTGTGAAACGCACGGACGTGGACGGCACGATTACCATCGAGAGCGACGGCAAGACTTGGAAAGTCCATGTATCGCATTTAGGAGAACATAAGGGCAAGGAGAAAGGCGGCTCGGAAGCCGTGCGCCCGACCATGAACACCAAATTGCCGTCAGCAGTCGATTCGATCTCAGTTGGCTACGTTGCCTCGAAGAACTCGCAGGTGTTCCACAAGGCTGGCTGCAAATCGGCGGCCAAGATTTTGGCGAAAAATCTCGTCCAATATAATAGTCGGGATGAGGCGGTCCAGGCCGGGAAGAAACCGTGTGCGGAGTGCGGGCCGTGACCACTCGATAGTTTTACAAAACGACTTTAGTGGCGTACAATCGCGGAAAAGTGAAAAACTGACCGATCCACTCAAGGAGATGACTGATGCCGACAATTCATGGTACGAAACAAGCCTGGCAATTTGGGCTGATGCTTCTGGCATTACTGGCCCTGTTTGTGGGTCGCATCCATGCAGAATCCACGGATTTCTCCATTGTCGTGCTGCCCGATCCCCAACTCTACGCTGCCAAGTATACGAAGGTGGGCATGGCTCAGACCGAATGGATTTGCCAGAACGTCGAGAAGCTCCAGATCAAATTCGTGGTGACGGTGGGCGACAACGTGGACGACGGCCACATCGACAAGCAGTTCAAGAATTCCACCAGCTTCATGGATAAACTCAATAACGTGGTTCCCTACGGGGTAGCCTGTGGCAACCACGATCTGATGGACGGCAAGAAGGGCAGCTATACCGGTCGCAAGTTCGTCGATTACTACGGCCCTCAGCGATTCAAGAAATATCCTTGGTATGGCGGTGCTTCTCCTTCAGGATTCAGTTCCTATCAGACAATCTCTGCTGGCGGATACAAGTTCATGATGCTCGAACTGGCCGTTGCCGCACCGAAGGTCGAGATCGAGTGGGCCAAGAAGGTCATGGCCGATAATCCAGGCTTGCCGGTCATCCTGACGACGCACCAGATGCTCACGCCCAAAGCCGAGATAGGCAAGGGTACAGCCGCCAGTGGCCCAGATCGGCAAACACCTTCGCACGTATGGGAGCAGCTTATCGAGCCTTCATCGCAGATTTTTATGGTTCTCTGCGGCCACTACGAAGGTGAAGCCTATATCACGAAGAAGACCCAGGCGATCCAACCCGTGCATGTGGTTTTACAGGATTACCAGGACGAGCCTAACGGCGGCAATGGCTGGCTGCGGATATTCACGTTCCGCCCGGAGCAGAACAAGGTCGATGTCCAGACTTATTCACCGACGCTCAAGGAGTACAAGAATAGGCCAAAGAGCGAATTCAGCTTTGCCGTGGATTTCAAGCGGCTTCCTGCCCCTGCGTCCGTGAAATGAATGGGCATAACCATGAAACCTACCGAAGCCATCGATCTCGCTCACGGCCTGCTACATCGCCTTGGTTGGTCTGTCGGTGAGGCGGGATTTAAGTTACCGAACGGCTCCCGCTACTGGCAAGTCGATGCGTCCAAGGACGGGCAGGTGATCCTGGCTACGGCCGATTCGCAAGGTAAGGCTTGGTGGGAATGCTTACGGTTGGCGGGGGTTGTGCAGTATGACACCGAATATGAACTCTGATAAATCTGCCTACTGGTCCGAAGCATTCTCTGATTACGCCCCAGCCATCCAGTCCGTGGAAGATAGCATGGCAAGACGAGCCACTGAAGCCGAGACCACCACTGCTCTGGGGCTGATTGCCGACGATTTCATCTCGGATACCGAATGTCCGTTTGGCAGGGCGTGGCTGGTTCGGGAATTCCTGGACAAGATGGAATAAAGTAGCTCTGCCGACAACAAAGCCCGTCAACAACGATTATGAACATCCCCGACAAGAATGAATTCGCCCAACTCGTAATTACTCGCCTTCAGGAAGCGGGAGTTATCGGCGAAATCACCTACGATCCCGAAAAGTTTATGATTTCCGAGGCGGGTGAGAAACAATCGATCCTATTCCTGCATAACGCCTACCAGGAATACTGCTCCCTCCCCCAAGAAGACCGACCCCAATCGCTCCGTCAATACGTGCGGGCATGGATTCAGGCCCACAAGTCCGCTCCCGAGGAGTATGCCGACATTCAGTCCGATATACTCCCGGCAGTCAGATCCCGCAGTTTCTTTGAGTCGGCCCGATTGAGAATGATTGTCGATGGCAACGAGGACACTTACCTGCAATACCAGACCCTTGGCGATGACTTGGGCTTGGGGCTGGTTTATGACATGCCCGATTCCATGAGGCCCATTTCCAATAAGGAAATCGACCTTTGGGGCGTGACCTTCTATGAAGCCCTAGAATCAGCCCGAGATAATCTGCGTCAATTACACCCCATGATCGTCGGTCCCGAAGAAGGTGAAGGCATCTACATTTTCACCACGAACGATGGCTACGACTGCTCACGGCTGATTATTCTCGATTTAATCCGGCAATTCCAGGTTAAGGGCGACTACATTGCGATGGTTCCTGGTCGGGAGATGCTGATTGTCGCCGGCTCAGAAGACACGCCAGGGCTGGAAGCAATGATCGCTCTAGCCAAGAAGTCATTTGAGCAGCCGCGGGCAGTTTCAGGAACCGCACTTAGGCTGGTTGGGGATGGATGGGAATCGTGGATGCCGGAAGCTGACCACCCTCTTTATGACGAGTTTCGGAAGATTCACATGCAGTCGATGGGCCAGAACTATGCCGAGCAGAAGGATCTGCTGGACACTCTCAACAAGCAAACCGGGGAAGATTTATTCGTCGCTTCGTTCTCTGCGATGGAGCATAAGGACACTGGGAATCTTAGAAGTTACTGCGTTTGGTCCAAGAACACGATTTCGCTACTCCCCGTGGCCGAGCGAATCGTTCTTGGCGGGCCAGATCAAGCACCCTTCATGGCCCCGTGGGAGAAGGTTGTTGAGATTGCTGGCGACCTAATGACGCCGATGGGCATCTATCCTGAACGCTACCGAGTGGATGGTTTTCCTTCTGCTGACCAGTTGGCGGCGATGGGCAACGAATTGGAGGCGAAATGAAAGTCCCAATTAGTTCGACTCGCCGCCAGTCTTCATGGGAGCAGCGATTCAAGGAACTGAAAGAGTTCAAGAAGAAACATGGGCACTGCAATGTTCCGAAGCGGTATTCGCTAAATCCTGCTCTGGGTCAGTGGGTGAGCGGCGTCCGCAAAGCGAAGAGGCATGGCATGCTTGCTGAGAAAAGGGTCTGTTGCCTTGATGCCCTCGGCTTTTGTTGGGAACGGCGGACGACTTGGGAACAACGCATCATCGATCTAAAAGCGTTCAAGAATAAATACGGACATTGCAATGTTCCTCGCAGATACCAACCAAACCCCGCACTGGGCAACTGGGTGTCCAACCTGCGGCAAAGCAAGAAGCTTGGCGAACTTGCTGAGGAAAGAGTCAGTTGCCTCAATGCTCTTGGGTTCGTTTGGGTGAGGCTGACGACATGGAAAGAACATATTCACGATCTGATGTTATTCAAGAAGGAGTACGGCCACTGCTTTGTCCCATCCGTATATCAGACAAACACCTCACTGGGTAATTGGGTTTTCAAAATGCGGCAACGCAAAAAGCGTGGCAAACTTGCAGAGGACAGAATCCTCATGCTCGATGCTCTCGGATTCGTTTGGGAGGGTTTGAAGAGGGGACCATCTAAGCACAGATAATGCGGCCCAGAAGGTCATCGGGAAGCCCGTTGCGAGTATAGTAGCAGCCCGTATTGGATAACTGGGTACAATGCAGGGGAAGTGGAATGGCAACAAAACAGGTAGGGTCTAGTTCCGTGACTGAAAAGAGAACAGTTGACAGAATGAAACAGAAAACGAAGCAACCCAGTACACTCAATTACCAGTCTTCATGGAAACAACGCATCAACGATCTGAAAGAGTTCAAGAAGAAACATGGTCACTGCGACGTCCCGTTCAGATACCAACCAAACCCTACACTGGGGCATTGGGTAGCCAACATCCGCCATGCGAAGAAGTTCGACACACTTGCAGAAGATAAATTCCTCATTCTCGATGCTCTCGGCTTTTCTTGGATAATAAAACGGCAAGGCATCAACATTCCTTGGAAGCAACGCATCAACGATCTGAAATTATTCAAGAAAGAATACGGCCACTGCAATGTTCCGCAAAAGTACCAACCAAACCCTGCACTGGGTCATTGGGTGGCCAAAATGCGGCAACGGAAGAAACGTGGCAAACTTGCTGAGGACATAATCCTCATTCTCGATGGTCTAGGATTCGTTTGGGAGGGCCTGAAGAGTGGGCGTTCTGATGCACAGATAATGCTGCTGGTGGCGAAGACAACTAAGAATTTAGAGATGAATTGATGACGACTATGAGCTTTGCCATAATGTACTTCGGTTTTCTGCTTGGCGGAAAAATGCTCGGGTGGACTGGAGCAGGCTTTTTTGCCTTTTGTGCAGTGCCGCAGGTAATTCAAACTTTAAGAGAAGGTCATGCTAGGAATCTAAGTTCACTTTTTCTCTGGATGTGGCTGGCGGGAGCAATCCTCTGTACCGTAGGCTCTATTTTGGACGTGGGGGTAGTTCCTTGGCTGCTTTTCAACTATTCGTTTAGTTTTCTGTGCGTTCTGGTTTTGCTGAAATACAAGCTGTTTCCGAGGCGTTAGCCTGAAGGAGAATGAAGATGAGAACTTTTAGTTTGCCGCTGGTTCTGAGTCTGGCTGTTTGTCTTGGATGTACACGAGAACCATCCTCAATACCCCTGACGGAGCATATGGAACACGTCAATGAGGCCAACTTCGAGGAGAAGGTGCTGAACTCACAGGTTCCCGTGTTGGTGGACTTCTATGCCGATTGGTGCGGGTCGTGTAAGGAACTGGCTCCACTGCTGGAGGAGATCGCAAGCGAGAACCCGAACACTAAGTTTGTCAGGGTGAACGTGGATGAGAGTCCTGGACTGGCATCCCGCTACGAGATCAACAGCATTCCCAATCTCAATCTGTTCAAGAGCGGAAAAGTAGTCGCTAAGCACATCGGGCTTCTCGACAAGGAGCATTTGGTGTCCCTGCTGTCCCAATAGCCCTACTTTTTGCCAAGCGGGGGTTTTTATTTCCCCTTTATCACCATCACCAACCCTTGAGCGACGACCGGCCTGGGAACCGACGATTTCGTTCTGGTGGCCATTTCCTGCAATTTTTGGTGAAGGGCCATAAGATTGGCTGGCTGATCTTGAATAGTCTGGGAAGTGCTAATCATGGGCGTATCCTCCTGGTTGCATTGGCAGAAATCTTATCGGCATGTCTCTCCGATGGCTTTGAATAGGTCAATGGCCCCGTCAAAGTCTTCTTTGGCTGCAAACTCATTGAAAAACGCTCATTTCGCCATGAGTTTAAGCTACCCAGCGATAAACCACAAGAGCGCGAGTAATGCTCCGATGATGATCCACCACGGTTTGATGGCAGGAACCGTATCCTCTTCCGAGATGTAGTTCTCGCAATAGGGGCAACGCTGCGACTCCTCGTGAATCTGGCGACGGCAATGCGGGCAGGGAATCGTCAGTTCCTCGTCATTGTCATCCAAGATCAAACCCCCACTCCCCTCGCACGAAGTCTGGCACGATCTCGGAACAAGCCCGACCATCAGCCCATTTTATAATTTCAGGGTTTTTGGCAGCCTCGGTGCAAAGCCTCAACAGTTCTGGAAAGATGCCAACCCGTCCCAAATCCAAGCGGTCAGCATCCCAGCAAGTCTGGATCGTGATGTTGGCATCGGTCAATCCATCCGTGTGACCAGCACAGGCTTCGTAGAGAAGATCGAATTCTTCGTCGGAAAGAACTAACCACTCATCACGAAGGGCTAAAGCTAGGTTGCCGCCACGTTCTCCATGCCCCCCATCAACGCCCTCGTTCACACGACAGGAATCGTGGAAAATGGCAAAAAGTTGCACGACTTCGATATTTGCTTCGGTTTCCTTGGCGAGTCGAGTGCCGTTTTCCAAAACCCTTGCCCAATGGCCGACACCGTGAGTGCCGTGCCAGGGCAAGGAATAATCTTCGAGAATTCGGTGGATGAGGGATTTTAGATTGAGCATCGTGCCAGACTACGTCACCCCTACACGATTTCCCTGATCTCTTGAGCCGCTGCTAAAGCTTCCGTCGCCTCCTTGATGCCTCCCATGAGTTTGAGGAAGGTCAGAGCCGCTTTGATCTCGGCAAGTCCAATGTTTCCTTTGGCGACAACATTTTTCACCACCTGCCCCCGCTTGTTGTGGGTAGCCTTGATGTTGCCGACGTAGCTTGCCGAGATCGTGATGCCTTGCTTCGCTAAAGCATCGACCACTTCTTGGTTCTTGGCATCTTTGTTTGCCTTGAAATAATCACGGACGGCTTGGGTTTTGTTGACTTCGGGTTTCTTGGTCTCGGCTACCGTCTGGCTTGTCGCAGCCTTCTTCGCAGCTTTCTTGACTTTTTGCCGCTTGTTGTGCTTGGACTTGACGGTGTTGACAAGGTTGGCATTGACCGCGATGCCTTGTTTAGCCAAAGCATCCACGACCTCTGAGGACTTCGCCTTGGGGTTTGCATTGAAATAATCACGGATCGATTGAGACTTGTTCACTTCGGGGTTCTTTGCCATGATTTTTTGGCTCCTTGATCGGAATGGAATTGGAATACAGAATTGTTGTCGGCCACCAGTTGGTTGTCAAGTGTACGAAAATAGGCAGGGCGATGTCCCTATCGTTCTATCTTCATGTCTGGAAGTGCTTTCTCAAGCTCAGCAACTCCGGTATCGGTTACTTGCGTCTCGCACATGTGCAACTTTCGGAGGCAAGATAAGGTTCTTAGATGCTCCAAGTCGGCGTCAGTGAGCTTGCTACCGCAGATAAACAACTCCTCCAACTGGCTCAAGCCTTTTAGATGCTTTATCCCATCGCCCGTGACGGGGGTATCGCAAAGGTTCAGTTCATGCAGTTCCGTTAATGCCGATATATGTCGCAAACCAGCATCGCTGACCCGCGTCTTTTCGAGGTTAAAAGACCGGAGGTTTGGCAACGCTTTCAGATGTTCCATTCCATTGTCCGTAACCTGGGTGTTGCAAAGGTCCAAAACATCGACCCGGCACAGCAACTTCAGCCTCTCTAATCCTGCGTCATTGAATGCCGTGCCATGAAGGTCTACCACGGTCTTCGGTTGACCCGAATGATGTTCATAGACCCTGATATGTCCTCCGAGTTGTATGATTTCATCAATGACGTGTTCTCGTTTAATCTCCATAGCTTACTTCTCCTTTAGCTGCTCTCAGGTTCTGGGCATGGCGGTCATCTCCCTCCCATCAATTCCCAGCGATTCATCTCGCTCACCTGCCCGTTAAGCGTCCACAGGTCGTAAAGTAGTCCGAGGCCCACCAGCCCGCCACTGAGCAAATAAATGATGCCCGTGATCCACTTCCCTATGTAGAACCGGTGGATGCCGAAGATCCCCAGGAAGGTTAGGAATATCCAGGCCAAGGTGTAGTCCATAGGACCGGCCTGATAACGAAGGTCGGCCCGACGAGCCATGTCGGGAATCAGGAATAGGTCGATGATCCAGCCGATCCCCAGTAGCCCCAAGGTAAAGAACCAGATCGTCCCGCTGATCGGCTTGCCATAGTAGAATCGATGCGAACCCAGGAATCCGAAGATCCAGAGGATGTAGCCGACCAGGACGGAGTGGGTTTCGTTGTACTGAGTCATCGCCAATTTCTCCCGTAGGGCCTCTGCATCACTTTGATTTATCTGATTTCTTCGGCATCCGCTCCTGCTGGAGCAGCCACTCGTAAAGTTTCGGATTAGAATACGTCTCGGTCCAAGAATCATGCCCAGCTTCGGGGTAGATCGTGAACTTCGGATCGCCGCCATTCTTCTTTAGAGCCTCGACCATCTGCTTCGACCGCTCAAAAGGCACGGTTGGATCTTTCGCACCATGAAACACCCATGCAGGAATATGGGCAAACCGCTTGGCCCACTGCGGGTCACCACCGCCACAAATCGGGACGATGGCGGCGAACCGATTGGGCGAATGGGCAGCCAAAGCCCAAGTGCCAAAGCCACCCATGCTGAGTCCAGTCACATAAATGCGATCCTGATCGACCTTATGATTCTCGACAATCTCGTCAATTAACAAAGATAGCTTGAATGGTTCCCAATTTTGCCCCTTGGGGCACTGCGGAGACACGACGATAAATGGAAACTGCTTGCCCCCATCAATCAATTTGGGCGGGCCATGCTTTCTAACGATGTCCAGGTTGTCGCCACGCTCCCCCGCCCCGTGCAGAAAAAGCATCACGGGCCACGATTCCTTTTGGTCGTAGTCCTTCGGCAGATAGATTAAGTATTTCATCGTGACCTTGATGGTTCGGTTCAGTTCTGCTGGTTTCTGTTGGGGATCAACGGCCAAAGCCTGATTGGCGGAGAGGGCAGATAAACCGACGATCATTCCCAATACCGCACTGCGGTAAATCGTTCGCATTGCTGTTTCCTTTCGTATTGAAACTCGATTGGACGCTTGAAGTGATGATAACACGCCGTTACCGAGCTTGCCGAGGATACCCCAGACGCACCGCCTCCGCAAAATCTGCTTCTGCTTTGCTCTTTTCCCCCTTTTTATTGTAGGCTAGACCTCGGTTTTTGTAGGACACGGCGAATTTTGGGTCGATGCGAATAGATTCCGTGTAATCGGCGATGGCTTTATCCCAATCACCCTTATTGCAGTAAGCAAGACCACGGTTGCTATACCCCCCGCCGAAATTTGGATCGAGCGTAATAACCTTAGTGAAGTCTGCGATGCCGATGTCCAGTTTGCCACTGCGTGCATAAGCTAAACCTCGGCTGTTGTATGCCAAGACAAGTTTCGGGTCGAGTCGAATTGCTTCGTTGCAGTCCGCAATAGCCTTGTCGAACTCGCCTTTGACGTTGTAGCCGAGGCTGCGGCAGTAGTATGCCCAGGTAAGTTTCGGATCAAGTCGAATAGCCTCCGTGCAATCCTCAATCTCTTTATCGTGATTGCCCTTGTACCCGTAGGCAGAACCTCGACTGTTGTATGCCACGGCAAGTTTTGGATCGAGTCGGATAGCCTCGTTGCAATCCGCAATATCCTTGTCGAATTCGCCTATCTTCCCGTAGGCAGAACCTCGGTTGCTATAGGCAGAAGCAAGTTTTGAATCGAGACGGATGGCCTCGGTGTAGTCGGCAATCGCCTGGTCATATTCACCCTTATTGCAGTAAGCAAAGCCTCGGTTACTGAACACCCCCGCAATTCCTGGATTGATCCAAGTAGCCTCGGTGAAGTCCAAGATGGCATTATCCCAATCGCCCTTTTTGAAGTAGGACAATCCACGACTGGCGTGTGCTTCTACTAATTTTGGATTGAGCCGAATAGCTTCCGTGAAAAAACTGATTGCCGTGTCGTAATCGCCCTTTTTCAATGCTGCTTTGCCCTGGTCGCGTGCCTTCAAGGCTTCGGATTGTGAAACCTGTTTTGGGGGGGTGGGATCAGTCTGGGGCTTATTCTGGCAGCCTGTAATGGCCGCAATGGAGAAAATCATCGAAACAAAAACCAGATTCCACGTTTTCATACTTACTTCGCCTTCGTTGCTTCGTTGTACAAAGTCGCAGCTTTAGGTAGATGGGAAGCCTTCCCGATGGCCTATTCTAACATTTTCCCGCTTTGGTGACGAGCGGGTCTTGGGAGCTTGTCGTTACCCACATTTTACGTTATTGCCACCACGCTGGTTCATTACAAGAAGCATAAGCGCAAGTTCTGATACCATGGGATGTTTTATTGAACATTCGA
>Ga0194057_10000439_pt1 | contig 21356 bp, 20 predicted proteins | sample SepL4415m_MetaG_FD_155474 | JGI IMG/M metagenome (GOLD analysis project Ga0194057, IMG submission 155474) | Anoxic zone freshwater microbial communities from boreal shield lake in IISD Experimental Lakes Area, Ontario, Canada - Sep2016-L442-15m | ecosystem: Environmental > Aquatic > Freshwater... | reverse complement strand
GAAAAATCAGGAGGTGAAGAATAAATTTTTGGCTTGTTAATCTTGCAAGTGATTTGCTGATGTTTAATATAAAGTAGGGTCCTTTAGCTCCTCCCCCCGGAGCAACAGGACTCGAAGCCTCCGGGATATTGCGATGGAATCCCGGAGGTTTTGTTTTTTTCTTGATTCAACAATCGTCTCTAGGGCCTGGGAAATGGTTTTTTTCTTGCTCCTTAACCTCCAGGCGGCATGTTCTCCTAAAACCTGCTTCGAGGTTTCGCCGGCGGTCCTCTTCAGTTTCGAGAATGAGCGGCGGGACTTGCGATGGCCGTCCTTTGGCATCCAGAGCCACAAATGAGAGGTATGCAGACGCTGTATGCCGTACCTCGCCGGTAAGCACGTTCTCGCTTTCGACCCTTACTCCGACCTCCATTGAGGTCTTTCCCACGTGATTCAAGTTGGCCCTAAGAATTACGAGATCCCCCACAAACACTGGTGAAAGAAAGTCCAGTCGGTCAATGGAAGCTGTCACCGCCAGTTTACCGGCATGACGGATAGCGACTACGCCTGCTGCAGTGTCCACGAGTTTCATGATAGCTCCACCATGCACGTTCCCCATTGGGTTTGCATCTTCTGGGTTCATCACCACGGCCAACATGTTTCGGCTCAAACTTACCAGCTTACCCTCCATGTACGACTCCTGGGAATTATTGGAATTGTAAAATCAAATAAGGTTGGTTCCAAATGGAAACCCCGTCGCAGGGTTGTTGCCGCGACGGGGGCTTGATAAGAGAAGTCTAATTAATCAGAATACTCCCTTGACCTTTCCGGTTTCCACATCCACGTCGATGCGGCGGAATGCTGGATTGGAACCGGTTCCAGGCATAAGGGAAATGGCTCCAGCCACAGGCACGACGAAGCCGGCGCCTTTATAGGTAAGGATATCTCGAATGGGAAGTATCCACCCCTTGGGGGTTCCTTTGATGTTGGGATCGTGGGACAGGCTGAGGTGCGTCTTCACCATGCAGGTTCCGAGTTTGGCCAGCGCGGGATCCGCTTCCATCTTCTTGGCTTTTGCCTCTGCCTCGGGGGTGAAACTAACTCCGTCAGCTCCGTAAACCTCTTTTGCAATAAGCTCGATCCTCTGACGAAGTGGCAAGCTCAAGTCATAGAGCAGTTTGAATTCATTCTTTTCCTCGCAGGCATCGACAACCGCATCAGCGAATTCCAAGGCACCGTCGCCGCCTTTAAGCCAGTGTTCCGACACAGCCGCGCGCGCACCTGCTGCCTCGGACAGACGTTTGACGACAGCAATCTCGTCTTTGGTATCAGTGTAAAAGGAGTTGATACATACGACGGGATTAATGCCGGCTTTCTTGACCGTCTCGATATGGTGGATCAGGTTCTTGCAACCCCCTTCGACCCAGGCGACGTTTTCGCCTTCATATTCTTTTGGCATGGGCAAGCCCGGTCTTGGGACGGGAGCGCCGCCATGACATTTCAGGGCACGTATTGTGGCGACCACGACCGCGCAGTTAGGCTTCAGTCCTGAGAAACGGCATTTTAGGTTCCAGAATTTTTCAAAGCCGATGTCGGCGCCGAAACCGGATTCCGTGACGTGGTAATCACCTAGTTTAAGCCCAACCCTGTCCGCGATAATCGAAGATTGGCCGATGGCGATGTTGGCAAATGGCCCCGCATGAACAAACACCGGTTGACCTTCGATGCTCTGGAGCAGGTTGGGATTGAGCGCCTCAACCATCCAGGCGGTCATAGCGCCGTCTACTTCCAGGTCGGCGGTCGTCACGGGCTGGCCCTTCTTGTTGTAAGCCACCACTATTTTCCCCATGCGCTCACGCATGTCCTTGAGATCCGTTGAAACGGCAAGAATGGCCATGATTTCAGAGGACACGGCGATTGCGAAGGTGGACTTCATTAAGAATCCGTCCATCTTCCCGCCGTTACCGATGGTAATGTTACGAAGCGCTTGTGCACAGAAGTCCATGATCCAGCCGAATTCTACATTCCTGGGATCGATGTTCAACCTGGGCATGCCCCTCTTGGCCCATTCCTCGTCGTCGTAATTGAACTCGTGCTGGATACGGGATGTTAGAGCCACCATTGCCAAGTTGTGAGCGTTCATGATTGCGTTGATGTCGCCGGTGAGTCCCAGAGAAAAGGGCGTCAGCGGGATGCACTGGGCGAGACCTCCACCTGCGGCTGATCCCTTAATGTTCATTGTGGGGCCGCCGGAAGGCTGGCGTATGGCCGCAACTACGCTCTTACCACGCTTTCCCAAACCTTCAACCAGTCCCATCGAACTGGTCGACTTGCCCTCACCAAGAGGAGTAGGCGTGATAGCAGTCACGTCGATGTATTTTCCATCGGATTTGTTTCCAAGGCGGTTCAGAACCTTCCGGAAGTCTACTTTTGCCACATAATGTCCGTGAGGCAAAAGTTCTTCGTCAGTCAACCCCAACTCTTCGCGGAGCTGGTACACGGTTTTCATTGTTTTTTCGGCTTCTTCAGCTATCTGCCAATCAGCCATCTTGGTCGGGTCAAGAGCCATCGATACCTCCTGTGTCACTATTAGACGCGCAGGCTGCGCTGTATAAACCAGTCACTGAAATTGGTTGCTTTTTTGTCGGCATAAGGTGAGCAAACCAAAATAATTTAGTCATAATAACCTAAAATGGCAAGCAAAAAGTTCCGTCTTAAGCTCTCTGTGATCTATAAACAACTGCAAATAACTCACGGGCAAGCCGATTTCCTATAACGACCGGAGAAAAATTGCAGCATTCCTGAATATTGCGACCCCCGCACCCTCTTCGGGCAATTCTTCCCTTGTCCAACGGGGATGATTGGTACGATGAAGGAAACATTCCGGGTGAGGCATCAGTCCGAATACGCGCCCAGTAGGATCGCACACTCCAGCAATGGCTTCTTCCGAACCATTTGGGTTGTAAGGATATTCCATTGTCGGTTCGCTTCCATCAGGCGAGGCATATTTAAGAACGGCTTGGTGAAGTTTTATAAGAGTTGGTGCGAGATCAGAAGTTCGGCTGACGATTTTTCCCTCTCCATGCCGAACCGGCAAATACAAATTTGTTATATTCCGAGTGAAGACACATGGGGAATCGGGGTCTACTAAGAGCTGGACCCATCGGTCCTCAAATCGACCTGAGTCATTCCCGGTCAGTGTGAATTCTCGTGCCGCATAATCCCCGTTGATCGCCGGAAGAATCCCGAGCTTTGTCAACAGTTGAAAACCATTACAAATACCTAGCAGCAGCCCACCACTATCTATAAAATTCATGAGCCGGTCTATGAGCATCCCGCCGTTGACGCGAGAGTGCCGGATGCGGTTAGCGCATGCCTGTGCTGCCCCCAGATCGTCTCCGTCAAGAAAACCGCCGGGGAAAACAATCATCTGGTACGTAGCAGGATCTACCTCACCCCCTGCTAAGAAATTCAGATGCACGAGATCAATCCGGTCAAATCCTGCCAACTCGAGTGCTCGGCGGGTTTCCAACTCACAGTTGATACCATGACCGGTCGGAACCAAAGCACTAATCTTCATATTTTCTCATAAAGGATATATTTCAAGTAAGGGTTACATTGAAGGACTAAATGTGAAAATGCGCATCCCGTATTATTTTGTAGACCTTCACAGTCTGTCCTTCACCAGCATCATTCTAGAAAAGTGGTTTAACGGATTCCGTTGCCAGATTCAGGTACGTGGAGGGGAATATCCCTATATACATCACGGCTGTCACTGTGATGCTCAACGCAAGAATTGTAAGGGGACTAAACTGGAGCCTTTCGGGCTCAGTCTCCGGGGTCTCCATGTACATTTTCATTACCACACGGAAATAATAGAACACCGAGGCAGCGCTGGTCAGCACGCCTATTATGACAAGCCAGATATAGCCGCTGTTAATTGCCGCGCTGAAGATCGTAAATTTACCCATGAAACCTGCTGTAGGGGGAATCCCGGCCAAGGAAAAAAGAAAGATCGACATCGCAAGAGCCAGCATCGGATGGACCTTGGCCAAGCCTCTATAATCGTCGATAAGGACGTTGGCTTCACCTCTCCGTCCCACCAGAGCTACCACTGCGAACGCACCCAGATTGGTAAATGTGTACGCCAGGAGATAATACAGTACTCCTGAGGTTCCGGCCTCCTTGCCGGCAACCATACCGACCAGTATGTAACCAGCATGAGCTATGCTGGAATATGCGAGCATTCTCTTGATGTTTTCCTGCGCGAGTGCTGCAAGGTTCCCGAGTATCATGGTCAACACAGCCAGAACCCAGAGTATCTGGCCCCAGTTAACCTGGAGAGCGGAAAGCCCCTCAAAAAAGACTCTGATGAAGGCCGCAAAAGCCGCCGCCTTGACTCCAACCGACATGAAACCGGTAAGAGGAGAAGGAGCCCCTTCATAGACGTCGGGGGTCCACATGTGAAATGGGACCGCAGCCACTTTGAATCCGAAGCCAGCCAGCAGGAGCCCCATGCCTACCATTCCCATACGATCTACTGCTGGGGCTTGGAAGTACTTGGCAAGAACGGGTAGAGACAGGGACCCTGCGGCCCCATAAAGCAGGGCAGCACCATAGAGGAATATCCCGCTGGAAAACGCACCCAGGATAAGGTATTTCATAGCCGCTTCACTCGATTTCAAGTTACCGGGAAGAATTCCTGTCAGTACATATATAGAAATCGAAAGTGTTTCAAGCCCTACGAAGATGACGAGAATGTGGTTGCCGGATACCATGAACATCATTCCCGCACCGGAGAAGAGGAGGAGAACGAAATATTCATACAGATCCAAGCCCTCGTCGGAGAGGTAACGCACCGACATGAGTGCCGTCAAACCCGTTGCTATGAGGATTAAAAGGTTAAAAAACCAGGAATATGCATCCAGGGATATCAGCCCCTCAAAGGCCGGTTTGTGCATCAATCTTATCGGACTGTTGGCCCAGAAGGCTATCAATATTGCCGCCAGGCTTATCAAGGCGGCGGCCGTTGCGGCCCCCTTGCGAATGAATAAGCCGGCTACCATAACAACCAAGCCGGCTATGCACAATATAAGCGCCGGCAGGATACCTCCAAGATTGATCTCGGGAACTGGGATCATCCAGATTGCTCCTCATCCTTTTGGGTTGCGTTACCTATCGTATCCTCGTCTAACGTAATTACGACCTTCACCCTTACCTGTCAGCGGCCCCGAGGAAAAACCGACAAGGTGAGCATTATTTCTGACCCGTCCCTGTTGGATTGCTTTCGGGTCTTTTCCATATCAAGAACCGCTCCCCTTTTCTTTTCCACGTGCTGGATAAAATTCTTGATTGAGGGTTCCATGGGTCTCAAGAAGGTGTTTGGGTAAACACCTATCCAGACCACGAAAACCAGGATCGGGAAGAGGACGACAACTTCGCGGGCGCTCAGATCTTTCAATCCAAGGTTTTTGGGGTTAGTGACTTCGCCGAACATTACCCTCTGGAACATCCAAAGCATGTATACCGCAGCAAAGATAACACCGGATGCGGCAAAGACCGTGTACCAAGGATATACTTTGAACGATCCGATAAGGATAAGGAATTCACCTACGAAGCCGTTCAGGCCGGGTAGTCCTATGCTGGAAAGGGTGAAGATCATGAAAAACACTGCAAACAAAGGCATCACTTTTGATATACCGCCAAATTCGCTGATCATACGTGTGTGCCTTCTCTCGTAGATCATCCCGACTATAAGGAATAGCGCTCCAGTGCTTAATCCATGATTAATCATCTGGATCACGCTGCCTTCGAGACCCTGGACATTCATGGCAAACATCCCCAGCATGACGAATCCCAGATGGCTGACACTGGAAAACGCTACCAGCCGCTTGACGTCCGTCTGCACCATGGCTACCCAAGCTCCATATATGATTCCAATCACCGACAGGAGGCATATCCACCAGGCCGCGTCCATCGCCGCATTCGGGAACAAGGGGATTGCAAAACGAATAAAACCGTAAGTCCCCATCTTCAAGAGCACTGCTGCCAGCACGACGCTCCCTACGGTAGGAGCCTCAGTATGGGCGTCCGGCAACCATGTATGGAAGGGAAACATCGGCACCTTAATTGCGAATGCAAGGAAAAATGCGAGGAACATCCAGAATTGAGCGTAAATGGGAACCGGAAAGTCGTAAAGTTTCAGGAGATCGAATGTATAGACTCCCTCAGCGCTACCCGCCATAAAATAAAGAGCCAAAATGGCAACAAGCATGAGCAGGCTGCCCACGATTGTGTAGAGTACGAACTTGATAGCCGCATAAAGCTTCCGGGCCGGATTCCCCCACACACCAATAAGCAAATACATGGGAATGAGCATGATTTCCCAGAAGACATAAAAAAGGAAGAGATCCAAGGAGACAAACACTCCGATCATTCCGGTTTGCAGGAAGAGAAGACAGATCAAGAACTCCTTCACTCTAACCTTGATATCCTTCCATGAAGCCAGCACTAGGATTGGACCCAGAAGTGTAGTGAGTAACACGAGAAAAAGGCTGATGCCGTCTATTCCCATTTTGTACGAGATTCCCCACTCACGGACCCACGGGTGGTTTTCAAGGAGTTGCATGGCTGCTGTGGAAGGATCAAAGAGGAAATAGACAATCAGGCTTGCGAGGAAATCCACAAGCATGAATACCAGGGCTACCCGACGCAAAAGCTCGTGTGAGTGCCTGTTCAGGAACAGTAGAAGCGCCACGCCCACCAAGGGAATCAAAGTTATGAAACTTAGATATGGGAAGGAAACATTCTCCATTAACGGCACTCCTCCGTGTCCTATCTCAAGACAAGATAACCGATGACCACCAAGACTCCGACCAGGAAGGAGAGAGCATAGTCCCTGACAAGTCCGGTCTGTATCCATCTAAGGGCGTTGCCCCAGCCTCGGACCACCGCGCCGGTCCCATTTACTATGCCGTCGATAACAGCCTCGTCAAAAGCCTTCCAGAGAAATCGGGAGAAATTTACGATTGAATTCACGAAAAGGAAGTCATAAAGTTCGTCGATCCAGTACTTGTTGTATACAAGCTTATGCAGTCTTGGGAACTTTTGGATCACCCTTTCCGGCACACCTGGATCGCTCACGTACATCCATCGGGCAAAAAGGAGTCCCAGTATGGCAATGGCCAAGGACACGCCCATGAGAATCAATTCCATCGACACACTGTGGTGCCCGTCGTGATGAGCCCCATGTTCAATGATGGCCTTAGCAGGGGCAAAAACAGGAGCCACAAAATCCCCAAACCGGTTTAAACCCTCGAAGATGGGTATTCCTACAAGACCTCCTACTAGTGACAGAAAAGCTAGTATCATGAGGGGAACTATCATGATCGGCGGAGATTCGTGGATGTGATGAGCGGTTTCATGGTCCACCCTCGATTGGCCGTAGAAGGTCATAAAAACGGATCTAAACATATAAAACGAGGTCATTATTGCAGCAACCGCGCCAACGATCCAGAAACCTTCATGTCGCTGAAACGAGTAATAGAGGATTTCATCCTTACTGAAGAAACCGGCAAAGGGGAATATCCCGGCAATGGCCAATGTGCCGAACAGATATGTCCAGTGAGTATACGGGACCTTTTTCCTCAGGTCGCCCATCTTTCTCATGTCCAATTCTCCGGACATGGCATGCATGACGCTGCCTGCAGCCATGAACAGAAGAGCCTTGAAAAACGCATGCGTCATCAGATGGAATATGCCTGAAGCAAAGGCGCCGACACCGCACGCCATGAACATATAACCGAGCTGACTTATGGTTGAGTAAGCGAGAACTCTTTTGATATCATACTGGGTAATACCAATAGTTGCGGCGAAGAGAGCCGTGGCCCCGCCGATGATCGCTACTACCGTCAGTGATATCGGTGCCATAGCAAAAAGAATACTACACCTTGCAACCATGTAAACGCCTGCGGTGACCATGGTTGCGGCATGGATCAGAGCGCTGACGGGAGTGGGGCCCTCCATGGCATCCGGAAGCCACGTAAAAAGAGGGATCTGGGCTGATTTTCCCGTAGCACCCACAAAAAGGAGCAGGGTTATGAGGGTTACCATCGTTCCGCCCTGAGTCAGTTTCTCCGTTGCAGCTCCAAAAACTTCGGTGTAATTAAAAGTACCGAAGGTGACGAAGATCAAAAACATGCCCAGCAGGAAGCCGAAATCGCCGACCCTGTTGACCACGAAGGCTTTTTTTCCGGCATCTGAGGCGGATTTCTTCTCATAGTAATATCCAATGAGAAGATATGAACACAGGCCTACTCCTTCCCACCCAACGAACATAAGCAGGAAGTTGTTGGCGGAGACGAGGATGAGCATGTTGAAGACGAAGAGATTGAGATACGAAAAATATCTGCGGAATCCAACTTCTCCATGCATGTACCCGATCGAGTAAGCATGGATGATGCAGCCTACACCGCTTACCACCATCATCATGATCATGCTCAACGGATCCATCAGAAAGCCGATCGGCACGTTCAAGTCTCCGGAAAGCATCCAGGTGTAGACGATCTTCTGGACCGAACGGGAGTCAGGAGCCATGCAAATAAGCTCCAGAAAGATGAATAGGGCCACCACGAAGGAAGCTCCCACCGACGCGGTCCCTATCCAGCCGATTGCCTTCTCAGGAAAACGTCTTCCTATCAGCCCGTTGATCAGGAATCCTATAAGAGGAAAGACGGGTATCAACCAGACCAGATCAGTCATTCCAGTCTCCCAGGTTAAGGTTCAATGATATCAAGTTCTGCTCCGACTTCGCCCGATGCAGATGAGGATTGTTCTCACCATCTCATTAGATTGACTTCATCAACGTTGATGGAGCCTCTCTGCCTGAAAACGGTAACTGCTATGGCCAACCCCACGGCAACCTCTGCGGCTGCCACCACCATAACGAAGAGGACTATTATCTGGCCCTCTACGGATCCCAGGTAACGTGCAAAGGCTATAAACGTTAAATTCACGGCATTTAGCATCAGTTCCAGGGACATTAGGATCACGATTAGATTTCGCCTGAACATGACCCCAATAACTCCAAGAGTGAAGAGGGCCGCGGACAAAAACAGATAGTGCTGCAAAGTAACCATTTCCGTGTTTCCCAATAAAAAATGAAGGGCTTTCCTCTGATCGTCAACCTTTGGCTGTTTTTCCAGACCTCTTCCGTGCCAAAATAACAGCCCCGATGATAGCTGCTAGAAGCAGCACTGATGTTATTTCAAAAGGAAGAAGGTAGGTGGTGAAGAGTTCGCGGGCAACCACTTCAGTGTTGGAAATTTGCCCGGCTTTATCCAGCATGAGCGTTCCTGTCCCGCCGCGAGGGGTAAAAGCCCGGAAAATTGGAGCCACCAGTACCAACAGCCCCACTGCTGCTACCACACCAACCCAGCGGCGTGCGGCACGCGAGTCGTGGGAAAGGCGCAACTGGTCCAAATTTAATAGCATAATGACAAATAGGAACAAAACCATTACTGCGCCTGCATATACGATCAATTGTACCATGGCGATAAATTCCGCATGCAGCAGAATGAAAAGACCCGCGATGCCAATCATGGTAATGATCATAAACAGGACATTATGGATCGGTCTTTGAAGAAAGACCACACAAAAGGCCGATGCAAGGGTTATGGTGCCCAGTATGTAGAAAAGAACTGTTTCCATATTCGAAACTCCAAAGGCCGGCAGAATCGAAGTTTACTCAACCGGCCTTTTTCTGAGACTCATACCTCGGCTGCGGAGGTTCCAACAGCCTCTCTTTATCGTAAATCAGGTCTTCCCTGGTGTATTCGGAAAGTTCGTAAGCGCTCGTCATTTCTATGGCTTCTTTAGGGCAAACATCCACGCAATAACCGCAAAAGATACAACGGCCCAGATCAATGACATACTTCTCAGGGTATTTCCTGTTATCAGGTTCCGCAGCAGCCTCTATGCTTATGCAGTCGGCCGGGCATACGGTCGCGCAAAGCATACAAGCCACACAGCGTATTTTCCCGGAAGGGTGTTTTGTAAGGAGGTGACGTCCTCTCCATCTCGGAGCCACATCCCATTTCTCCTCGGGATACTGAAGGGTCACCTTCTTCGAGAAGAAGTATTTCAGCGTCAGTTTAAGTCCTTGTACGAGGGGGAGAATCATTTCTTCAGGACCTCATTAGAATATGCGGCCATACTCGTATCTATTCAGTACCGCTTTGTAATATCGCCGACTCGAAACAGCCTCAGGGCTTTTCATTGCATACCAAAGGATCGTCAGCCTCCGTACTGAAGCCAAAGGGTGTATATGAACGCCGTTGCCATAACATTAAGAATCCCAACGGGCAACAGCACCTTCCAACCAAAACTCATGACTCGGTCGTAGCGGAGCCTGGGATACGTGCCACGGATCCAGACAAAAACGAACACGAAGAAAAACATCTTTGCAAGAAACCAAACAACAGGCGGCAGTATCGGACCTTGCCAGCCGCCGAAGAACAAAGTGGTCATGAGGCAACTCAAAAAGAGAAGGTGAGCATATTCACCAAGATAAAAAAGGCCGAACTTCATTGAGCTGTACTCGGTCTGATAACCGGCCACCAGCTCATTTTCACATTCCATCAGATCAAAGGGCGTACGAGCAATCTCGGCGCTTCCTGCGATGATAAACAAAATGAAGCCTAGAGGTTGGCGGAAAACGTACCAGTTCCAAACTGCATTCTGAGATTCAACAATTTCGACTAGATTGAGCGTCCCGGCTAGCAGCAGCACCCCCAGTACGGAAAGGCTTAGTCCTAGTTCATAACTGATCATTTGGGCCCCGGCCCGGATGGATCCAAGTAGGGAATATTTGCTGTTTGACGCCCAACCACCCAGAATTACACCGTAGACCCCTAACGAGGAAATACCGAAAATGTAAAGTATTCCAACATTAAGGTCGGAAATCACACCGTGATTTAGATCGAATTTCTCAGCCATAGGCCCCAGGATTCGTTCCAAGCCCAGCCCCTTGGCAAAAGGAATCACACCAAAAGGAATCAGTGCGCAAACAACCACAATCAGCGGTGCCGCAATATAAACGATTCTATTTGCACTCGAGACGGTTATTTCTTCTTTCAATAATAGTTTTGCCCCGTCGGCAAGCGGCTGGAGGAGTCCCCAGGGGCCTACACGATTAGGCCCGATTCTAACCTGAATCCAGCCGAGCACCTTCCGTTCGATAAGCGTCAGGTATGCCACGAACGTCAAGATAGCCACGATGAATATGAGGACTTTGACGACGAGAGCTATTACAGGGAGGGCGTATTCCATCAGCGCAACCTCTTCCGGGTTCTACACTTTTTCAACCTTAATCTTCACTGCCGCCTGGTTCCAACGGGTGAGGCTGTTAAGCCTGACAGAGGAGAAATGGTGAGGTACAATGATCGATCCTTCCACAGCTCTGCGTGAGCGTCTCACCACAGTCTGGATCGAGGAACCGTCAGACGCGGTAATCCTCACCATGTCGCCGTCTTTCAATCCCAAGGCCTTAAGGTCTTTCACATTCATCTCGGCAGATCCCGTGGGAGAGACCTCCATCAGAGATGAACTCCACTCTGAGAAAGAACCTGAATGAAACTTGAGGGTCCCAGATATCAGATACATGGAGCTACCGTCTGGGCTTGGCACATTCAGCGATGCTGCCGGAATGAGCCGTGCTTTTCCTATAGGGAAACCGCCTTCGTAGAGTATGTCTTTTCCTGGGTCTTCAGAGTCGACGCACGGCCACGGCAGTCCATATTCTCCGAGGCGATCGTAGGAGATCCCGCCATAAACCCCCACCAAACCTGCTATCTCACTCATAACCTGCTCTGGCCCCCCGTAGGTCATGGACGGCTTCCCCATGAGAGCAGCCAGCGCTGTAAAAATCTCTAAGTCGCTTTTGCCTCCCCCCGGTCTCAAACACGGCCGTAATCTTTGCACACGTCTATCCGCGCTGGTATACGTTCCGGATTTTTCCGCAAAAGACAATGCAGGCAAAACTGCGTGAGCCATCTTAGCAGTAGAGGTCAGGAAAAGATCCTGAACGACCAGGAATTCCAGATTTTTGAGTCCCGTCTCCACAAATCCCCTATATGGATAAGTTTCCAGAGGATTCTCCCCTACAACGTATAGTCCCTTGATTTCCTTGCTGTTGGCCTTCTCGAAAATCTGAAGAGCATTCAGGCCTCTGTTCGCAGGAATTGAAGAATCCCATGCCGTCTCGAATTTAGCTCTGGCAGAGGAATCATTGACACTGTTAAACCCGGGCAAAAAATCCGGGGCTAGGCCCATATCAATCGCGCCCTGAGCATTAGCTTTCTCGCCCAGCACGTAGATGCCGCAACCCTCTTTTCCGATGTGACCCGTTACGACAGCGAGGTTAACCGCAGCCCGGGCCGTTTCTACATCACCTTCGCATCGGTTCATGCCCGAGGTCATCACTATTACTGCCGTTGATGCCTCAGCATACTCCTTTGCAGCTTCTCTGATAAGGGCAGGGTCTAAGTTCAACAGATGTCCAACATTTTCAGGGGTGTATTCAGACAGCGACGCAGCCGTTTCATCGAACCCTTCGGCCCGCAGATCAAGGGCTGTCTTATCAAAAAGCCCTTGATCAATTATCCACTTAAGCATTGCGTTTGCCACAAGATGCTCGGAACCTGGAGGCACCGGCAGAAATATACCGGAGCGGTCTGTGAGCTTGGTCTTCACGGAATCCACAACTATCACCCTGGCTTTGTGGCGAGCGGTCCCGGAAATGACCTCATTCTTCGCCACTGGATGGGTTTCGGTCAGGTCGGCCCCCAACAGAAGTACGATCTGTGCTTTTCTGATTTCGCGGATTGAGTTCGTGCTGGCTGGATAACCGAGGGCTGGCGCAAGAGCGTCTACGAGAGGTCGGTAAGCATATCCTCCGCTATGGTCAAGGTTGGGCGTCTCCATAACTGTTCTGACGAACCGGTTGAAGACATAGGCTTCTTCATTTGTAAGCCTCTCCGAACCAATGGCAGCGAGACTTGTGGGGCTTGAGGTATTCTTAATGGTGCCGAAGCCATCTGCAACAAATTTTAAAGCCTCGTTCCAGTCAACTTCCCGGAGCGTGCCGTTCTTGCGTATCAATGGCTTGGTGAGCCGTTCTGAAGAATACACGTAAGGCCATCCGTAACGACCTTTGACACAAAGGTTGCCTTCATTTGGACAATCAGCCGGCGAACTCACCCACACAACCTTGTCGCCTTTTTGGCCAAGAGCCAGCGTACATCCCAGGCTGCAGAAGGAGCATGTGGTAAGAGTCTTCTTAAGCTCGAATTCTCTTCCAGTCCCTACCAACCATTTTGATGCGATTGCCCCAACCGGACAGATAGAGGCGCACTGACCGCAGAATTCACAAGTAAGTGTGCGGCCGAAGTCGGTGGAGATCTCAGAAACTATGCCTCTGTGTATGAAGCTCAGTTCATTTTGACCTTGAATTTCATCGCAGACACGTACACACATACCGCAACGTATACATAGGTTCAAGTCGAAGCGAATAAAGTGTGATTCGTTGTCCACATGGAAATAACGGGTTTCCCGGTCGAAAGGAAGTTCGGGGATCTCGTATTCGTGAACGAGGTCTTGGAGCCTGCAATTCCCTGCTGCATCGCAACTCGGGCAAAACAAAGGGTGAGACCTGAGCAGGAGGCTGAGTTGCATGCGTCGGCCTTCAATCAGCTTAGGTGTGTGCGTTGCTACTTCCATGCCGTCACGCGCCGGATTGAAGCAGGCAGGCATAGTACGTGTGCGTCCCCTGGCAGTGACTTCCACCATGCAGAGACGACAGGCGCCGTAAGGCACGAGTCGCTTGTCGTGGCAAAGGGTGGGGATATTCACACCGGCTTTCTGTGCGGCCTCGAGAATAAAAGACCCGCGTTCGACACTAACTTCAATACCGTCGATGGTCAGAGTAACCATAGAACTTTACTCACACGAAAGATTGTAAATGAGGCCAAAGCGGCCATGTTCCAACAGAGCGGGACCAGAGTCCTTCACACCTGGGTCATCTTATAGCGCCGAACCTGCAGTTCATGATGCAGGTGCGGCATCTCGTACACTTGCTGATATCGATCCGGGCTACTTGTTTTTTCTCCCAGGTAATAGCTGAAGACGGGCAGTTCCGGTGGCACATCCCGCACATCTTGCAATTCTCTTCTATCACTACGAAATCTATGAGATCGGTACAAACGAGTGCTGGACAATGCTTGTCCCGAATGTGTGCTTCGTATTCTTCTCGGAAATACCGTATAGTTGATAGAACCGGGTTTGCTGCGCTCTTGCCGAGACCGCAGTGCGAGGTATTGTTCACGTGGTGTCCCCATTCTATGAGGAATTCCAAGTCGCCTTCTTTTCCTCTCCCCTCCACTATGTTGGTAAGCGTGTCAAACATCACCTTGAGACCTTCACGGCAGGGGATACACTTTCCACACGACTCATCCACGGAAAATTCCGTGAAAAATCTGGCTGTGTCAACCATACAGGTGTGGTCGTCCATTACCACGACTCCACCGGATCCCATCATTGCCCCGACACCTTGGAGAGATTCGTAGTCGATCTCGACGTCCTCCATGCCGTTGGGGATGCACCCCCCGGAAGGACCGCCGATCTGGGCCGCCTTAAATTTCCTTTTCTTGGGAATCCCGCCGCCGATGTCGAAGATGAGGCTCTTTAAGCTCGTTCCCATGGGCACTTCGACAAGCCCAACGTTATTCACTGCTCCGGTAAGGGCGAAAACCTTGGTTCCTTTACTCCCCTCAGTGCCAATTGAGGCGAACCATTGTCCCCCGTTGAGAATGATAGGGTTGATGTTGGCAAAAGTCTCAACATTGTTCAGATTTGTGGGCTGATTCCAAAGGCCTGCTTCGGCGCTGCGGGGCGGCTTGATTCGGGGCATTCCACGCTTACCTTCGATGGAATACATCAATGCTGTAGATTCGCCGCACACAAACGCACCCGCGCCGGGTGCTATGCCTATATCAAAATTGAAGCCTGTCCCAAAGATGTCTTTTCCGAGCAAACCGTATTCCCGTGCGTCCATAATAGCCTTCTGAAGCCGCTGGATGGCAAGGGGATATTCGGCCCGAACGTAGATATATCCCTGTTCAGCCCCTATGGCATAGCCCGATATTGCCATACCTTCGAGAACTGAGTGAGGATCACCCTCCATTACCGACCGGTCCATAAATGCCCCGGGATCTCCTTCGTCGCCATTGCAAATCGTATATTTCGGAAAATTTTCGTATTTTCGACATTCCTCCCATTTCAATCCTGTGGGAAAACCGCCTCCGCCCCTTCCTCTCAGGCCAGACGTCTTGATTTCTTCAATCACCTGTTCTGGGGTCATCTCTTGGAGAGCCTTCCCAAGGCCTGCGTAACCGTCCCGGGCTATGTACTCGTCAATGTTCTCGGCATCGATCAGCCCCCTGTTGCGGAGCACTATGAGTCTCTGAAGGTTGAAGAACCCGATATCCTTCATCAAGGGAACCTTATCTTTGGTGGTTTCCTCCTTGAAGAGTAATTTTTCTACGACTCTCCCCTTGAGAACGTGTTCTTCGACGATAAGGGGCGCATGTTCAGGTTTGACCTGGTTGTAGAAGACACCGTCGGGGTAAACCACCACAAGGGGTCCCCTTGCACAAAAACCGTTGCAACCGGTCATAATTATCTGTACTTCATCCTGGAGGTTTCTCTTGGTCAATTCCCGTTCAAGGGCGTCCTTTACTTCCAATGAACCGGTTGCCATACAACCTGTGCCTGCGCACATCATGAACTGCAATCTATATGCCGGGCTTGCACTCATAACCTGTTCTCCAGCTGGCCTCTGGTATCAAATTCGGGCAGAGATACCGTTTCCCATTTATATTCAGCCTTTCACGTGGCTGTAGTCTCGCTTCCGCGTGCCAATGCGTAATCCTCGACGGCTTTTCCACCCATAACGTGTTCTTCGAATATGCGTACGGCCTTTTCCGTATCGAGAGAAATGTACTTTACGGGAGATTGGTCCACTACTTCCACCGTGATCATGGGCTCTTTTGCACACAAACCTGCACAGCCGGAGTTGGTCAGCATTACGTCCAGTAGTTCACGGCCTGATATGAGGTCTCTAAAAACGCCCATGATTTCACGGGCACCGGCGGCTATGCCGCAAGTTCCCATGTGGACCGTTATCTTGGCCCTGAAATGGCCCTCTCTTAGGACCATTCTCGACCGCTCGCGTTCCTTGATCTTCTTGAGGTCCTGTATGGAAATTTTCGGCACGATGCTTCCTCCCGGAGGATTCTTTAATGAAATAAGCTTTAGAAACACAATGGGATTTTCAGATAGCTAATGTCTGCTTTTCCCAACGAATTACGAATACAGTTTAGCACTCCAAAATCAATATCTGTCTCCAAGGGAACTTACTGATAACCTTCAAGTATACTCAACGTGTCTTTTGGCTGGATGTTCCCGTGCGTATACTCGCTCACCATCATAACCGGAGCTAAACCACATGCGCCCAAGCATCGGACCGCCTCCAGGGTGAACCGTCCGTCGTCCGAGGTCTCTCCGACGTTTATTCCTACTCCCTTGACGATGTTTTCCAACATCTCCTTCGCCCCTTTGACGTAGCAGGCGGTCCCTAGACACAACCGGATGGTATGCCGACCACGAGGCGTTATTGTGAAGAAAGAATAAAAGGTCACAACACCATAAATATGCGGGGCTGATATTTGTAGTCCTTCAGCAAGCTTTCGCTGCACCTCCATAGGGAGGTACCCAAACATATCTTGGGCTTCCTTAAGGGCAGGTATGAGATGACCAGGCCCTCCGTAATATTTTTCAATAATCGAATCGAGTTTTTCCAGCTCTTCTGGTGGTATGACTTCTACTATTGATTGGACTTTTTGTTTTAGAAGGGCATCTCGTTCTTCCACTTTATTTTCGCTCCATCAACCTGATCAATCTGTCTCAAGCAACTTCCCGGAGACCACACACAAGGTTTTCTCTGATAAAACTAACAACTTCTGGGCTGTTAAGAGGGATTTCTTCGAGTTCAGCACGGATCTCCCGTGTATCTAGGACGTATTCCTTCCCGTCTTTCCTGTGTGCGTAAACAAAATCGACTCCTGGATTACCTTCTATCAAGGTCAGCATGGTCGCGGCCATGTTGCCTAATGGTCTTCGATCTATATGGCTGTGGGTCATAAAAACTGTCACTTTCGTTCCGTGTCCAGAAGTTGAATCTACTGTTAAATCACCGCCCGCTTCCTGCGCGGACTGTTGGAACAGAGACAGACCCAATCCTACCTTGCGTGTGGTCCTAGTGGTGACGAATGGATCCAGGACTCTTGTTAGGAACTCTTTAGTCATACCACGACCGTTGTCTATTATGGCTACCCGGAGTTCGTCTGCGTTCAGGTCCTCTTCGATGCTGATCTCAATCAAATCGGCTCCTGCAATTATTCCGTTTTCAGCCACATCGAGAATATGGAGTGACAGATCCTCCATGGCCTCTGCACAATCTGTTAAGTCCTACAGCAAAGCCTGGGACCGCAGGTTAAAAAAAATGAACGTCAAACTCCTCGCCATCGTCACAGCGTCTTGCCCTTGAGGACTTCCCTTCCATCAACTCCAGCAAGGGCTTTACCTAATTCTTCAAAGGTGGGTTCAGCCATTCTTGCCAAGGTGACCGCAGAACCAATATCATCGAGGAAGTGAGCGTCAGACCCAGTGATTAAAGAATAATCTCGGCATTGAGGGTATCTCGATCGGGCCGCATCAAAGTCAGATTGCCTCGAAACCTCGAGCGCATCCAGTCCTAGGCCGGGTGGAATGAATCCAAGCTGACTGAAAATACCGAATCCCTGCCTGTCTATATGCGATGCTACGGCATATCCCTCAAATTCATGAATCATGCGAACCACTTTCTCCACCTGCAATGTTGTAGCTCCGATGAGTAGTCGCTGGTCCAGATCTTCAACCTGATCATGCTCGTCAACCACAACTTGGTAACCAAAGACATCTTCGTCATTCATGCCGAGGAGTCGTGCATATATTTCCTCCTGGACCTTCTCAGCGGCCACATCAGATGGAAAGAGGCCTAGAATATGCACTTCCTCGGCCGATGTCACTTCAATCCCAGGGATGACAACCAGTCGGGTTCCTTCCGCTGAACGCCTTGTAGCGGAGGTGTTCCTGGCGGAGTTGTGATCACACACTGCGATCATGTCCAAGCCCCTGTCCAGGGCGGCTCGAACTATGGCCCTGGGGGTCATCTCCGCCAACTCGGTACAGGGAGACAAAACCGTGTGTATGTGAAGGTCAAGCCTGAAAACTTTAAGATCGACCTGGGAACCCCTATTGTACTTAACTTTGCCCAACACAGCTTGACCACGTTGGGTTCACATCGCTAACTGTTTCATTACGAAAGCGGAATGTGTCTCCGCCATGAACATTCGATTGAAAGCTCCGGCAACTCCATCTTCATGCTTGCCTTCGGATTCCCATCTCGTAGAGTTTTCCGGCCAGTTCATAGCTTCTCATAGAGCTGACCATGATTGGAACGCCTTGATCTTGGGCTTTCTTAAGAGTTTCCGGATCAGGCTCCCTGCCTCCTACGATGATTATTCCTGCTAAATTATTGAGAAATGCTACTGCCACTATGTTCTGATGCACCTGCAAGGTCAACCACAGATCCCCATCCTTAGCTCCAGCGATCACGTCGCTCAGAAGGTCACTCACGTACGCCCCCTCTACTATACGATCTAGAGCGTCGCTGCATGTCCTCGTATCGAGATTCAATTCCGACACAATGTCCCCAAGCTTCATGAGCGATCCTTATGCTCCTGTTATCTGTCAACCTCAGCCAAAACGATGTCAATGCTGGAAAGGATTGCTATCAGGTCTGAAAAGAAGCATCCGTTGCTGATCAGGGCCAGTGACTGTAGGTTTATGAATGCAGGGGCTCGCCATTTCAAACGATACGGATTGGGACCGCCGTCGCTGATAATGTAGCACCCCATTTCGCCACGAGGAGATTCAATACACTGATAGTACTCTCCCACTGGAGGTTTAAGTCCTTCCACCACCAGCATAAAGTGATGGATGAGTGATTCCATTTTTGTATAGATTTCGGCTTGGGGTGGGAAGATGACGCCGGCTTTCTGAGCCCGGATAGGACCTTCAGGCAACTTATTCACTGCTTGCTTGAGGATGCGGTTGCTCTGTCTCATCTCCTCTATACGGATCAGATAACGCGAATAGACGTCGCATCCCGTCTCAACTGGCACATCGAACTGATAGTTCTCGTAACCGCAGTATGGTTGGGTTTTCCTGATGTCCCACGCCAACCCGGATCCTCGGATCATGGGCCCGCTGGCTCCCATGGCAATGGCATCTTGGAGACTCAGCAGTCCTATACCCTTTGTACGGTCTATATAGATGGCATTTTTCGTAAGCAACGTTTCGTACTCATCAACCCGGCTATCGAAATGTTCGGTAAATGATCGGGTCCTTTCTACGAAACCTTCCTCCAGATCCTTAATCAGCCCACCGATCCTCAGATAATTCGGCATCAACCTCCCGCCGGCTGTAAGTTCGAAGAGGTTCATAAGCTCTTCCCGCTCCCGAAGTGTGTAAAAAAGAGGAGTCATTGCTCCTACATCGTGAGCGTGAGTACCGAGCCAAAATAAGTGACTGAAAATTCGAGACAGTTCGGCGATAATGACACGAATGACCTGAGCACGTTCCGGGGCCTCCACATCCAGCATCTTTTCGACGCACAGACAGTAAACCAGTGAATTGCTGGAAGCCCCCATATAATCACAGCGTTCAGCAAGGGGAATCACCTTGTGATAGTTCTTGTTTTCGCAGGTTTTTTCATAACCTCTATGCAAGTATCCAAGATGTGGAACCACGTTGACTACGATCTCTCCGTCGAGTTCCACGACTGCTCGGAAAACCCCGTGTGTACTAGGGTGATGGGGGCCAAGGTTTAGTTCTAGTTTTTCGGAACGGGTTTCTGCAATGAGGCTCGCTTGTTCGGGCATGAGCTATTTTCCTTGAAATCCAGCCTAGGAAGGCAGGTCCGGGGTGTCTTCACCCGTACCTTGCAACGGAAAGTCCTTTCTTAAAGGATGAATGGACCAGTTCTCCGGGAGCAGGAGTTTGCGTGGATCAGGATGATTGTTGAAGGTGATCCCGAACATTTCTGCTGTCTCCCTCTCGTGCCAGTCCGCCGTCGGCCAGATGCCGGTAACCGAATCCACTTCCGGCAAGCCGTTCTCCGGCTCATTAAGAAGTGTCTTCACGCGAAACCGATGATTGTGTTTCAGAGAATACAGTTGATACACTACCTCGAATCTCGGTGCCTTGGGATACCTGTCCACCCCCGCTACAAAAGACAAGAAGTCAAAGGCCAAGTCAGAATCTTCTTTCAGGAATAGGCAAACCTCGAGAATTTTTTCAGCACTCACGGTGACACTGATTTGTTCCCCGAACAAGACGGCCGACTGAATTACCTCTTGTGGAAAGTTCGAGGATAACTTGTCTCTAATAAGTTCCTGGTTCATCGTCCAGCCACCTTAATTTCAGTAACTCTCGGGTTTCGTATGGACTGCTCCTTCATAACCTTGGCGTGAAGCTGGAGTATTCCGTCGAGGAGTGCTTCCGGTCTAGGTGGACACCCCGGGATGTAAACGTCTACCGGGAGGTGCCTATCTATCCCCTGAACAACTGCATAGTTCTTGTAGATGCCTCCTGTGCATGCGCACGCGCCCATGGCGATAACCCAACGAGGCTCTGCCATCTGCTCGTAAATCCTCAAGACTGCAGGAAGCATTTTCTTTGAGGCCGTGCCCGATACTATCATCAAGTCTGCATGACGAGGAGAAGGCCGTGCAACCTCCATTCCGAATCGGGAGAGGTCGTACCTGCTCACAAAAGTCGCTATCATTTCGAGAGCGCAACAGGCGAGGCCAAATCCCAGCGGCCACATTGACGACTTGCGCGACCAGTTCACGAACCACTCGAGATTAGTGACATGCACCGTATCGTTTAAGTGTCTCTCTATTCCCATTCAAGTGCACCCTTTTTCCATACGTAAACCAATCCGACAAGCAGCACCAGCACAAACACGAGCATCTCAACGAAGCCGAAAAACCTCAGTTTATCGAAGATTTTTGCCCACGGAAAGAGAAAGATAAGTTCGATATCAAAAATAATAAAGAGCATCCCCATGATAAAGAATCTAACCGAAAAGCGCCGCCGCGCTCCCCCGATTGGATCCATCCCGCATTCATAGGGCATAAGCTTCACCGGAGTTGGGT
>Ga0194057_10000435_pt1 | contig 21413 bp, 11 predicted proteins | sample SepL4415m_MetaG_FD_155474 | JGI IMG/M metagenome (GOLD analysis project Ga0194057, IMG submission 155474) | Anoxic zone freshwater microbial communities from boreal shield lake in IISD Experimental Lakes Area, Ontario, Canada - Sep2016-L442-15m | ecosystem: Environmental > Aquatic > Freshwater... | reverse complement strand
CCTCTTGACGGGCAGCAACAGCTACCGTGGCGGCACGACCGTATCGGCCGGCATGTTGCAGATCGGCAGCGGTGGCACAAGCGGCGCCCCAGACCCAGGGCCAATCACCAATAACTCGCAACTGCTCGTTAACTGTTCCGACACCTACGCGCTGGCCAATGCGATCAGCGGCAGCGGATCTCTGACACAAAGCGGATCGGGAACCTTGCAACTGACCGCATCAAACACCTACAGCGGTCCTACTTTGATCAGTTCCGGCACTTTGCAAATCGGCAATGGCGGCTCAAACGGCGCGCCGGGCACTGGACTGATCACCAATAACTCGCAATTGGTCATCAACCTCTCTGATAACTACACGCTGACCAATGCGATCAGCGGCAGTGGTTCCGTTTCACAAAGCGGACCAGGAACGATAACTCTCACGGCCTCGAATAGTTACAGCGGCAGAACCACCATCAACCTCGGTACTCTGGCCGTCTCTTCCACTGCGAACCTGGGAACCGGTGCGCTAACCTTCGGCGGCAGCGGCGCAGGTGTACTCAATATTTTCGGTTCGACCGCCTTCACCTCCAGCACAACCATCACCCTCAGCCAAAATGGCACGATTCAACAAGACAACTCCGCTATCGCCACGCTTTCGGGAATTATCGACGGCTCGGGCAATCTAACCAAGAGCGGGTCGGGGGGGCTGGTCCTTACCGGCACGAATACCTATACCGGCGGCACAACTGTCTCCAGCGGCACGCTGCGTATACTTTCCCCAACGGCGTTACCCTACGGAGCACTAACGATCAATGCCGGCGGTGTGCTTATTTTCGATCCTAGCGAACTTTTTTCCGCACCTTCGTTTGCTGACAGCGTCGATATTCTCGTGCCCAGCGTCAGTAGCATTAGCAGTGCCCCAGCAATATCTCCGTTTTTAACGGCTAGCCCTCTTCTGGTTCTTCCTTCTACCTTGCAGCCGTCCCTGAACTCAGTGCCCGAGCCGGATACGCTGCTGTTATTGCTTGCCGCCGGTGGAGTCGGGCTACTGTGGCACATTTGGCGGTCAAGAAAAAAGAAAACTCCCACGCTCTTTCGACCGTGGGAGTTTCTATAAAAAAACCGGCAACACCCACTCTCGTGTGTGGCAAGATTCTCTGGCAGACGGTTGCCACCGTGGCACGGGCATCTTGCCCGTGTCACCGTGGCACGGGCATCTTGCCCGTGTCGAATATTACGGGCTAGAAGCCCGTGCCACGCGCTTGCCAGAAAATCTTGCCACACGCCCCACTATCGCACTTTTGGTACTCGTGTGATAGGATATGTGGTTTCCAATAGGACTCCGTATAAACAGCGGGCCATGCCATGAACCACGCGGCGATTTTGCTCATCGCGCTCTCGAGCGACGGATACTGGCTAAGCGGAAGTACCGAGACCATTCAGGTGCAATGGACGACCGAAGAACGGATTCCGGGCATCACGCTTGACTGGCGGCTCGTCTGCGGCGAGGCGCAATTGGTATCGGGCCGAGTTACCGTGACCGATAAGAATTCGCCGCCGAACATTCGCATAGCCGTGCCCGCCGTGCGGACGCACACCCCCATGAGAGTTGCGTACCATATCGAGCAGGCTGGAAAAATCAAACCGATTGCTGAGGGCACCGCTGCCGTCGAGGTATATCCCGACAATCTCCTCGACGGCGTTGCCAAACGGTTGTCTTCGCGGTATTTATCCGTTGGGGAACAGCCCGAGGCATTGGCAAAACATCTCTATGTTTGGGATCAGCCGGAGAAGTTGCCATCGCTCTTGAAGCAGGCGAAGATCAAACACACAAGCATTCTGAGCGATGCCGAGCTTTCTTTCGTATTGCCCGACGTGCTGATCGTGGGCAGTAATCGGCTGGAATCCGACACGGGCGGCCAGCAAAAGTTGCTGCAACTGGCTACGGCCGGCACCAATGTTCTCATCCTGAATCAGACGAAACCGGCCGTATTAGCCGGATATCCACTCGTGCAACGCACCGTGCCAGCCAAATTAGCCTGGCAGAAGGACCACCCCTTGACCGCATCGCTACGATGGTTCGATCCCTCGCGCGGCAAGGGCGACCTCTGGGCCATCCGCTTGCCGGCCAGTGAGCCGGCACTCGAAATCGCCTGGTGGCCGCGCGAATCCGCCGGCAAGAGTCCGGCGTCAATTGACTCGCTGGTTGTCTGCAAGAATGTCGGGCGTGGCCGGATTGTCCTGTGTCAGGTTCCGCTGGGTTCGTGGCGCAACGATCCGCGGAGCCAGTTGTTTCTGGTTGGGGCATTGGACTATTTGGCGTCACCAGTCGTTCCCACGCCGTCTCCCAACCGTCGCCCGCAAAGCGTCGAACCGGCTTCGCACCGCCCCGCTTCCCAACTCGTTCTACCCTGAGTCGATTTTCTCGAAAGGTAACCTACCGTGAAACATGCAGGAATTCTCAGTCTGATTGCCGTGGTGTCTATTCTCGCGGGATCGGCCGCGGCGGCCGATCCCGTCAAGGACAATAAGGCCACAAAAACTGCGGGCCTTACTGTGGCCGTGCTCAACTTTACCTCCAGTGATCCGGCCAATCCGGACGCAGGCAGCGAAATCGCCGCCGCACTGACGGCCATGCTCTCCGGCGAGTCGGGCATCACCTTGGTCGAGCGCGAATCGATCATGCAAACCTTGCGGGAACATGAATTGAACCTCACCGGACTGGTCAACGACGAGACGGCTATCAAGGTTGGTAAACTGGTCGGGGCGAAAATCATGATCACGGGCCGCGCCTTCCGCCTCGGCAAGGACATGTTCATTACCGCCAAGCTCATCGGTACCGAAACCAGCTTGATCGAAAGCCTGATGGTCAAGGACGCAGTGGGTGCCGACCTGAGCGCGATGGTCGTTCAGCTTTCCAAGGATGTGGCCGACAAAGTGCGACGATCAGGCTCGAAATTGATCGCTGGCGACGACGGTGTCGATCCTCTGCCGGCATTGAAGAAAAAGCTAGCCGGCCGCCGCAAACCCGTCGTCTCCATCATCGTCCGCGAGCAACATCACGCCGCACCCCAAGTGACCGTCGTAGTGACGGTGATCGATCCGGCCGTAGAAACCGAGATCAAGAAAGTCCTGACCGAGTGCGGATTCACGGTGCAAGACGTGTCGCAGAATGAGTTGACCGATTTCGCCCATGGCTGGACCGCCAAAAACGTCGATTGTTGGCCGCGCGGCATGGCGAAGGTCGATGTGTTGATTGCCGGCGAAGCATTCAGCGAGTTTGCCGTGCGAATCGGCAACATCGTCAATTGCTCGGCCCGTGCGGAGATTAACGTGGTTAATCGGAAGGACGGCAAGGTGGTGTTGGCCGATCGGGTGACGACGCGGGCGGCCGACCTTTCTGAAAACATCGCCGGCAAAAAAGCCCTACAAAGCTGTGGGCACACGATGGCCATCCGGCTGCTGGAGCATTTCATCCAGACGTTGCCCGAGAAAAAAGATTAGCTTGGATCGGGCGTTCTGCGACGGTAAAATTGCCGTCATAAATACGGGGGAAATCGTTATGACACTGCGCCGCATCTGCTGGTTTGTGATTTTCGCTGTCCTCGTCGCTTCTTCTGCTCTCGCTGAGTCGAGAAAGTGGACCGACGCCACCGGGAAGTTCAGCATTGATGCCGAACTGATCGGCGTCAAGGACGGCAAGGTTCTGCTGAAAAAGTCGAACGGGAGCCAGGTGTCGGTGCCCTTGGAAAGGCTAAGCGAGGCGGATCAAGCTCTCGCCGCCCAGCGAACGCCGCAGCCCGCGCCTCTTGCCTCAACGGGCACGGAGAAATCGTCGCCCTCCGCCGCCCCGGCGGCACCGCTTCCGAAATGCCGCATCGCAGTCGTCGGACGCGGCGAAAACGCTGCCAAGGATGTGGCGTCCTTGGTCGAAACGCTGTTGGGCTCGGTGGCCGGCGTCTCGCTGGTCGAACGCGCCGAGATCGACAAGGTCATCCGCGAGCAGGAACTGCAAGCGGCATTCGCGCCGGAGGGTGTCGGCAAACGATGCGAGTTGGGCCGGCTGCTCAAGGCCGATTTGCTCGTTTGGCTCTATTTCCAGGCCGCGCCGGTCCCGCATCTTTCGGTTGTCGTCAGCGAAACGCGGCAAGGTCTGCGGCTTTGCATGCGTCCTATCATGCTGTCCAACAGCACCGAGACCGATTCAAAGTCCATCCTTGATCTTATCGATACCGCCCGGCGTCTCCAAGGCGACAAGGCCGTCGAGATCGTGGCCGTGCCGCCGCTGATGAACAACAGCCTGACGCACGAGGCTGATCAGTTTCAAGGCGTTTTTGCGCGGTTGATCGAGCGCGATTTGCTGCAGCGTACAGGCGTCGTCGCGGTTGAGTTCGCCGAGGCGCAGGCGGTTGCCCGAGAAGTGGCGATTGCCGGCCAATCGAAGCTCGAACGGCGGTTGCCGTTGTACGTGATGGGTGAATACCGCCTGGAAGGCCCGCCGGAGAAGCTTCAATGCCGATTCTCGCTGAAGCTGTTGCGCGGTTCAACCGAATTGGACCATTGCAGCCGGGAAGGACTGCCGCTGGACCGCACGGTAGCGGAGCTTCGCCAAGCGGCCGCGGAATTGTTCGACCGTTCGTTGGGGAAGGGAACGCCGCCGTTGGACGCCGCGAACGAAGCACGCCAGTTGACGGAGCGCGGCCGCGACTTCATGAAGGTCAGCAATTATCCCGAGGCAATCTTGCTGTTCGAGTCGAGCCTGTTGTTGATGCCCGATCAGCCGTTGACGCATCGCGACGCCATGCTGGCATGTAATCAAATGATGCAATATGAATTGAGCATTGGCAAGTATGCTTTCACCTTGGCCTACAGCGACAATTTTCTCAAGGCGTGTGCCCATCGGCGGGAAGCCGTGCGGCACATGGAGATGCTCTTCGTCGGCACGAAATTCACCCACCCCGACATTCTCCGCAAATCCGACATCGACTTTCTCTGGTCGATTCCGCTAACGGATCCGCAATCTCGTGAATTAATAAAGAATAATTTTGGGCCGGACGTTCTCAAGCAATACGACGATCCAAGGGTTCTGGAGACGCTCCAAACGCTCAACGAGGAGTTGGTGGCCGCCTCGCGACGGATTTTCGCGGCGAAGGCCGCGGCCGGTCTGCTTGATGACACGCTCAGTTTCATGAGCGGGCTGGCGATACGCCACTCCCCATGGATTTCTTATGTGCGGTTCAAAGGCGAGTCCGACCCGGCGGCCTTGCGGGAGCGATCTCGCGATAGACGCGACTACTGTTTGAAACTGCTGAAACAATACGCTTACTCCACCGACAAACGATCCCTGGAATCACTGCTCTCCGCGCCGCTCGCCGGCTCATCGAGTTCCGAGTACGCCGAATTCCTGCGCGAGGCGGCAAAAATCCCCGGCCCGCTCATTAAAGGGATGGCCAACGCTCAAGTGAAACAGTTCAACCGCAGGCAACTAGCGATGGAACAATTCAAGAAACGGCCACCCGCCGCCGCTATGAGATTCGTCGCGCCCAAAAAACCGGAAAACGTGTCGGACGCCGACGCCGATGTGGTTTTTCAGCCGATCATTTTCAAGGAAATCCTACCCAACGGCCAAGAGAAGACTTTGACGCAAGAGAGGGGGGGCTTTGTGCGGTGCCTGCATGCGGTATCCAAAGGAACGGATGTCGTGGCCATCGAGGATGCGATTCTCCTCATGCGAGACAAAGGTCGGCTGGAGCGTGTTCCCGGCTTGTTTCTCGCGCCGGATCCCGACATGGAGAATCGCGCGGCGGTCTGCTGGGACGGCAAGTACCTCTGGGCGGTTTGCACGTTGGGATCGAATCCCAACAATAGGAACGAATCGATCCTCTGTCTGGTCGCAATCGATCCGGCGACCAAGAAGGGTTTCGGAATCGGGCCCGAGGAAGGCTTGCCGCCCATGAAAAACTATGTACTGACGGCGATTGAACCCGGCAAAGTTTTCCTGGCCGGCGCTACCGATCGCAGTTGGCTGGCCCTGGTGTCGATCGCATCCGGCGGCCGCCCGAAGTTCGACATCCTCCACGAAGCCCGCGAGACAGCCGCCAAGGAAAAATCCGACTCGCGAAATCCGCCGAAAGAAGGCAGCAGGCTGAACGCGGCTTTCAAGCCCACCTACTGTTGCGCGTTCACAACTCCTGGCACCACTGGCAAACTGCCCGAACAACGCGTACTCGTCGGACGGTTCGTTCACGGAGACACCCAAGAAAATAGCACGTTCTTGGTCGATCCGAACAAGCGCACGGTGGAAGTTCTGCCCCGTGTGTTGATGCCGTCTCGGCCGGAAATGTTCTTCGAGGGGCAGTGCTACTGGGGAGGCGGGGAGGGCCGAAGTCACAAGGGCCTTTCGGAATACAAGTTTGCCAGCAATCTTTGTCGGACGGGATTTCCCGATTTTAACGTGGAAGTCCTCGACACCATGATTCCTCAAGGCCCGATGTTGATGCATGAAGGGCGATTCTACATGTTTGAGTATACGACCGGAGAGTTGCACATCAGCGACGGCATTGCGGGAAAACTCAAGCACTTGCGGGGCCGCTGTCCAGGCACCCCAATAATGCTGTTCGTCAGCAACCACTACGGGGTTGTCGTGAGAACCAGCGAGGGCCTGTATCGCGTCGATTTGAAATCCCCACAGTCGCCAGCCGCGAAATAATGGCGGGTGAATCGGGGTGAATCGAGATGATGCGAATGGTTTCTCGACTTTTTGGGCCGACCGCCTTTCTGCATTTCCGAGACTCCGCCGAAAAATAATTGTGGCTCTCCGCCGGGTTTGCGGATAATTGTGGTGCGGCCTTGATCATAACCTTGCCAACTGCTACCAGTGACGGCAGGCCGTAGGGTGCGTGGAGCGAACCAACACCCGGGAAATGGTGCGTTGCGCACGGACTCAATACTTCGAGGACGTCTACCCTGAAATAGACCGATTCGCGTAACGCACCATTTCGCGGGCATCCGTGCTCCACGCACCCTACGTCGAGCTAGCAATGACAGCAGTTGGCAAAGTTATGATCAAGGCCCTGTTATTGCTTGCCGCCGGCGGAGTCGGCTACTGTGGCCCATTTGGCGGTCAAGAAAAAAGAAAACTCCCACGATCTTTCGACCGTGGGAGTTTCTATAAAAAACCCGGCAACACCTACTCTCGCACTTTTGGTACTACCATCGGCTCTGGAAGCTTAACTACCGTGTTCGGGATGGGAACGGGTGTGGCCTTCCAGATATAGTCACCGGAAAATGATGCCTGGGCCGGTAAAAGCCCAGGCACCTGGTATGGTTATGGTAAATTCGTGGCATTTGTCGCTCCTTATTTTGAAGGAGCCGACCACAAAAAAGAGAGCTCGCAGGAGCATTGGATTCATGTGGCCAAGTATTCGTCCGTTAGTATCGGTTAGCTGAACGCATTGCTGCGCTTACACATCCGACCTATCAACCTGGTAGTCTTCCAGGGGACTCTCGTGTATAACACATACGAAACCTAATCTTGGAGAAGGCTTCACGCTTATATGCTTTCAGCGTTTATCCTTTCCGTACATAGCTACCCAGCCGTGCCGCTAGCGCGACAACTGGAACACCAGAGGTACGTCCTTCTAAATCCTCTCGTACTAAAGAAGAACCTCCTCAAGTTTCGAACGCCCACAGAAGATAGGGACCGACCTGTCTCACGACGGTCTGAACCCAGCTCACGTACCACTTTCATTGGCGAACAGCCAAACCCTTGGGAGCTTCTCCACCCCCAGGATGTGATGAGCCGACATCGAGGTGCCAAACCGCTCCGCCGCTATGGACGCTCGGGAGCGATAAGCCTGTTATCCCCGGAGTACCTTTTATCTGATGAGCGATAACCCTTCCATACGGGATTACCGGATCACTAAGCCCTACTTTCGTATCTGCTCGACTCATTTGTCTCGCAGTTAAGCACCCTTCTACCTTTGCGCTCGACGCCTGATTGCCAACCAGGCTGAGGGTACCTTTGGACTCCTCCGTTACAATTTAGGAGGAGACCGCCCCAGTCAAACTGCCCAACTGACACTGTCCTCTGCCCGGATTCACGGGATCAGAGTTAGAACTAAAACAAGCCCAGGGTGGTATTTCAACGTTGGCTCCACCGACACTAGCGTGCCGGCCTCATCGCCTCCCACCTATCCTACACAAAACGTGTCACAGCCCAATATCAGCCTACAGTAAAGGTTCACGGGGTCTTTCCGTCTATCTGCGGGAACGTGGCATCTTCACCACGGCTACAATTTCACCGGGTTGGTGGTTGAGACAGTAGAGCTGTCGTTACGCCATTCATGCAGGTCGGAACTTACCCGACAAGGAACTTCGCTACCTTAGGACCGTCATAGTTACGGCCGCCGTTTACCGGGGCTTCGGTCGCCAGCTTCGCTTTCGCTAACCGTCTTCCTTAACCTACCGGCACCGGGCAGGCGTCAGACTCTATACATCCTCTTACGAGTTGGCAGAGTCCTGTGTTTTTGATAAACAGTCGCAGCTCCCGATTTACTGTGACCCCCAGGAGCGTTAACCCCCGAGGGTATCCCTTATTGCGAACGTACGGGATCATATTGCAGAGTTCCTTAACCACCATTCTCCCGAGCGCCTTAGACTACTCGTCTCGCCTACCTGTGTCAGTTTTAGTACGGACAACTATGCTTCAACCTTTAGGAGCTTTTCTTGGACGTCCTTCGGATGACTACTAGAACGTAAATGCTGTCGGTCCCACGACTTGGCTTGCGGGGGCGGATTTTCCTATCCCCCACCTCATCGTGGTCCACGGACATTTCTAATCGTCCGCTCACCTTTCAGACGCCGTCCCTCCATCAGTCCACATAGCTGGCGCAGGAATGTTGACCTGCTATCCATCGTCTACGCCTTTCGGCCTCGACTAAGGTACCGGCTAACCCTGGGCGGAATTACCTTCCCCAGGAAACCTTAGGCTTTCGGCGGACAGGATTCTCACCTGTCTTATCGTTACTCATTCCGGCATAAGCACCTGAAGACCCCGACACCGTTCCTTCCGGTACGGCTTGTATCTGATCTTCAGCGCTCCTCTACCATTCTTTCGAATCCACCGCTTCGGTGCCGGGCTTACTCCCGTTCGTTATCGGCGCAGAACTGCTCGGCCAGTAAGCTGTTACGCACTTTTTAAATGATGGCTGCTTCTAAGCCAACATCCTGGCTGTCGCCGCAATTCAACTTCCTTAGTGACTAAGCCCGACTTCGGGACCTTAGCGGATGGTCTGGGTTGTTTCCCTCTCGACCCTGGAGCTTATCCCCCAGGGACTAACTCCCGAGATAGTCGCACCGGTATTCGGAGTTTGGTTCAGCAGGGTAGTCTTGGAAGACCCCCAGGCCGATTCAGTATCTCTACCCCCGGTGCGTAGTGGCTCGAGGCTAACCCTAAAGTTATTTCGAGGAGAACGAGCTATCTCTGCGTTTGATTAGACTTTCACTCCTCCCCACAAGTCATCCCCTCGGTTTTCAACCCAAGTGGGTTCGGTCCTCCACGCGGTATAACCCGCGGTTCAACCTGCTCATGGGTAGTTCACGCAGTTTCGCGTCTACCGCCAACGACAAACGCCCTATTAAGACTTGGTTTCCCTATGGCTCCGACCCGTAAGGTCTTAACCCACAGCCGCAGACGGTAACTCGCCGGATCATTATGCAAAAGGCACGCCGTCACACATTGTCCTTGCGGACCATAGTGCTCCGACCGCTTGTAGGCACATGGTTTCAGGTTCACTTTCCTCCCCTAGCAGGGGTTCTTCCCATCTTTCCATCGCTGTACTAATTCACTATCGGTCGTTAGGTAGTATTTAGCCTTACGGAATGGTCTCCGTTGATTCAGTCGGGGTTCCACGTGACCCGACCTACTCAGGTATCCCTCGGGAGGCTGTACGAATGTCGCGTACGGGACTGTCACCCGCTGCGGTCCATCTTTCCAAATGGTTCCGCTAATCGACAGCTTTGTAACTCCCATGTGAGAGACCCTACAACCCCGCAGAGGAAAACCTCCGCGGTTTGGGCTCTTTCCTTTTCGCTCGCCGCTACTTGGGAAATCGATTTTTCTTTCTTTTCCTACGGCTACTGAGATGTTTCAGTTGACCGCGTTCGCTATATGCACCTATGTATTTAGCGCATACCAGTTCGGGAATCCCGGGATCAACGTTCGTTTGACAACTTCCCCGGGCATATCGCAGTCTTCCACGCCCTTCAACGCCTCCTAACGCCAAGACATCCCCCATGTGCCCTTAATAACTTGGCCACATGAATCGAAGGCTCCCGCAAAGCCCTAAAGCTTTTTGCAAAACCATGACTCATGTCCCCTACTCAAGATCTTGAGAAAGTTCAATACGAAGCAACCAGTAAACTGGCCATTTCATAAAGGGAATCAAGATCGGAGTAACGATCCAAAATATAATCTCTTGCGCTCTCTTAAAAACATCTTGTTTGTCACGCTCTTGCGAGCGCAACGCACGTGATGTGAAAATGCCACTTCATTACCATAACCAAATTGTCAAAGAACAATTGGACTCGCGACTCCCCAGCGAAAACTCCGCCAAAGGAACCGATCTGCCCCCTCATCACTCTTGTTACCCAAGTCTTTGCTGGACGACGCAAGTGAAGAGTTCTAAATTCTAGCAACTCTTCAAAAGCTGTCAAGCACTCTCGGATGCGATTTGTGACGAGCCTTCTAGTTTACCACTTCTTTTTATCTCGTCAAGAGGTCCTGACGAATTTTTTTGAAGCGGTAAGTCTTGAACTGTATCAATCGGCCAAGACTCGTCAAAGGGTGGATAATTCTCCGCGGAAAAATTCCAATTCGGGTATTTCTACCCGCCGGAGATAACCTTCCCCCCACCGACAAAGACCATTATACGCGGATCCTCCAAAGCAACAAGGGGACCCCAAAAAAATTTCAACTCCCACGCGATTCCCCGCGGAAATGCCGGAAAATGCGTGTTTTCCCGCGACTCCGTCGCTCGTTCAGAATCTATGCTGCCTTCAATCGGGCTTCTCGATCAGCCAGCCAGAGGGTCAAGACCGACTCGACCCGCTTGTCCAAATCGTCGAGTTCCCGCAGCAATTCATCGTGCCGCTCGTCCAATTCCACGAGCAATTTGAGTTCGTCCGCGTACTTTTCCATAAGATGCCAATCTTCGTGCTTTTTCCCAGGAAAACTAGCGATTCCGGTTCCTAGAGACGGAATACGAATAATCGTAGGTTGGGACAAGCGCAGCGAAGTCCCAGCAACTCTGTTTCGGCCCTGCTTTTAGGGGATCGTCCCACCTTGCGCCTGCACCTAGAACCGGAAAAGCCGGCATTAAGCGTGGCATTTCTCGACAATCGGCCATCAGGCACCAATTATTCAGAAACGAGGATGCGGTCGTTCAACTCAACCACAAGGATGATAAGGATTTACGGCTATTCGGGCCAGGATAACCTAGCTATTGGGTTATAACCCACCCAATAAGACTGGCTGCTAAGAAAATGACGCAGCGGGGTCCCCTTGAGCTCCCAGCTTCCCCGCTGCGTCAAAACATCGGCATCTCTCCCCGAAACGCCGTTGCCAAGCAACTATAGGTTGAAGTCGAGAGCTGTCAAATTCCAATCCAAACCAAAATCAAGCGACACGGCCGAATGCGTCAGTGCCCCCACGCTGATCCTTTCAACTCCCGTTTCCGCCACCCTGCGTACGGTGGTCAGATCAATGCCGCCGGAAGCCTCAAGCTCAACCGCCGCACACCGGGCATTTCGACGGGCAACGGCCTCGTGGAGCATGGCAAGGCCCATATTGTCCAACAGAACTAGATCAGGCTCGACCGCCAGCACCTGATCGAGCTGCTCCAGCGTATCGACCTCGATTTCTACGATCACCTGCCGGCCTGCATCGCCCAATCGCTCCCAAAGGAACTGCCGCGCCTTCATCACGGCCTCGGCCGGCGAGTAGCCTCCCGCACCTTGCGGCCGCAATTCAGCACCCAAGGCCAGGTGGTTGTCTTTAATTAACACGGCTTCAAAGAGGCCCGTGCGATGGTTTCGCCCCCCCCCGCAGCGAACTGCGTATTTCTCCAGCGACCGCCAGCCGGGCGTCGTTTTCCGCGTATCGTAGATGCTCGCCCGTGTGCCACTCACGGCATCGACGTATTGGCGAGTAAGCGACGCAATGCCCGAAAGCCGGCCCAGCATATTCAGCAGTGGCCGTTCCACCGCCAGTATCGGTCGGGCAAAACCTTCCAAGGTTCCGATCAATTGCCCCGATGCCAGGGTTTGCCCATCGTGGGCATGGGATGACCATTTGAGACCCGACACCACGGGCAGGATGCCTACACTACTGGGGCTGAATCTCGCCAAGGTCGCGGCGATTGCCGCCTCGCCGGCCAACACGCCGGTCTGGCGAGCGACAACGTCCGCCCTGCCCTGGGCCTGTTCCGGCACCAAGGCATCGGTCGTGCAGTCGCCCAGGGATCCCAGATCTTCGCGCACGGCCAGATCGAGAATCCGCAGCCAATCTTGCTCAAGTTCTTCATTCCAAACGGACTGGTGAAATTCTTTGTTCATCCTTCTATTTTAGAACGGGCATAGGAGACTGCAATGCCCGATTGAGGCAGCCCAGCAGCAAGCCGCCCAGCATCTTCGTGGCCCCGAACCGAGTGCCCTGAGCTTCTTCCCATTGCCGATGCCAGCAGATCATTGCTGTCTATCCCCTGATATGGTAGAGTCAAGAGTGATGTAGCAGGCGGAAAACCAGGAGTTCAAGGACTGGTATCCGCGGGGCTGCGACGGCGCGTTGCCGGCAGGCGGCCAAAGTGGCTTCGCTCAAAGGCACGGCAAGTACGACATGGCCAACGTCCTGATCATCCTTAGCATTTCCTACGGCTACATGCCCGCTTTCCAGAAGTGATCTCATGCAGCATCCGAACGGCGAACCGTGCAGCACGGGTTTCTCGAACGATCAAGGAACCGGTCGCTTGGCACTTCAAATCGCGGTCGCGCTCATCGTGCTGTTTCCGGTCTTGGCTCTGGCCGATGAACCGTCCCCGCAGCCATCGTCACCCGCATCCCAAACCGAAGTGCCCGCCGCGCTGCTGGCTCGCCTGCGCGCCCAATACATTCCCGAGGAAGCCAAGACATCCGACGTTTCCGAGAGCGACAAGATCCGCCGCTACGAAGCGATTCTCCGTGAAGGCGGCCTAGCTGAGCGGCAATACGCCCGTGCGGCAAACCTCCACGAGGTTCGGGAGTTGATGATGGCGGCCGCCAAGGGCCTCGCAACACTGGAAGGGACGGCCGAAGCCCGGCAGCTTGTGTTTGAGATTGCTCGCCGGCTCGTGAACTCATCCGCACCGCCGGAGAGCCGCGTTGTAGCCGAGATGCTGCTGATGCGCGAGCGAATCGATGACCTAGCCGAGTGGCCAGCCGAAGCCGCCGATGAAGTGGCGATGTTCGCGGCCCGCTACCGCGGCACGCCTGGCGAGTCCACGGCCCTGATGAGTGCCGCGCATTTGTGCCGGATTGCTGATGTCGATCCGGCCCGGCATGCCTACCTGCGGCAGCTTTCGGAGAAGTACTATAGCGTTCCGGGGGTGAGCGCGTTCTTGGAATCCGAGGGCGTCAATCCCTATCTGGGCCGACTCATGACCGCAAGGCTGGTCCGCCTGGACGGCTCGACGCTCGAACTGCCCCGCGATACGCTGGGCAAGTTTACCGTGGTCCACTTCTGGTCCATGGAAAAAGCCGGGGAGGTGAATTGCAGTGCCCATGGTACGTTCGATTTCCAACCGTTCTACCAATCTCTTCGCGACGTCGGGGTGACGTTCGTGGGCGTCAATCTCAATACGGACCGCGCGCGTGTCGCCCAATGTGTCGGTGAGCAGCGCGAGGGCATCGATTGGATCCAAACCACAAGCGGGCTGGGTCCGAAAGACCCGACGTTCCTCCGATATCAGGCACCCGCGCTGCCGGCCTATTGGCTTGTGGGTCCGGACGGATGCGCAATTTCCAATAACTTTGGCCGGGGCGAACAGCAGCCGTGGCCGCGGTACAGCAACGGAGTCCGACGAGTCGCGGCTCAACTCGGTCAAATGGCCGTCCGGATGCCTTACTACCGCTCGGGTGAGTTTCTCTTGGACCTGCCGGGGCCGCCCCCCGCTCGGCCACCAGGCCCCGACGACGTGCCGGCTGAGCGGCTCAACGAACTTCATCGGAAAGTGATCTGCCCGCCCGCGTTGGGCCTGGACAGGGAAAAGAAGGCCGCCGTCTTGCGGGAAGCGATGGAACTCGGCCGGTCGATCGAACAGAAATACCCACGCGCCAAAAATTTGCCCGAGGCGTGGAAGGTGATGCTCGTGGCCACGCAATGGCTGGCGACGGAGAAGGGAGACAAGGCGAGTGCCACTCAGGCGCAAGAGATTGCCGCACGGATTCTGGAATCCAAGACGGAAGGTCCGCCGCGGCTCTTGGCCGATTACATCCGCGCCTCCGGGGAGTTGGCCTCCGGGGATACGCCCCGCGAAGAATTGTCGCGGCGGATCGACGCGATCGTGAAACGATACTCCCGAAGCGAATGGGATTGGGCGGCGGCCGTTGCCGGGGCTGTTTTGGCGATGGAATGCGGTGACGAAAATACCCGGGCGACGCTGGTGGCCGGGCTTCGCGGCCATGCGGACCGTTGCCCGAAAGTCCGCGGCTTCCTTCGCGATTTATGCAACGTGAACATTGACGCCCGCACCACGCCGGCGCAGCCTTCGCCACTGCCCGGCGGGACGGTCCCTCGGGCGGTCCGTGGCGAGTTGCCGAAACTCGGCGGCGGTACCCTGCGGCTAGAGGACTTGAAGGGCAAGCTGGTAATGATTCATTTCTGGTCCACCGCCTGCCCTGCGATTCATCAACCGACTCCCGTGGGACGCATGCCGGTTGGCGCGTCGCCCGATCCGAATCTCGACCTAGTGATCGTCGGCGTGAACCTGGACCGCTCGCGTGAGGAAGTGGAAAAGTATCTGAAAGAACGCGGCAACTGCCCGGGCTGGATTCAAGTCTTCAGCGGCCTTGGTCAGGATGATCCGCTCGCGCGGGAATTGGACATCTACGGCGTGCCGCGGACCGTACTCCTCGATCGCGATGGCACCATCTACCGATGGGGGCATCCCGGGCAGATGGGCACCGTGAACTATCGGATGCTGGCTCCTCGCACGACGGCCCAATCAACCCTGGCCGCTGTTGCCGGAAAGGCCGGATCGGCCGCCCCTCTCCCCAAACAAATCTTGCTCGACCTGGGCGGCAAGGTCGCCATGAAATTGGCCCTCATTCCGGCAGGCGAATTTCGCATGGGTTCGTTGCCTACTGACAAGGGGCATTTCGACGACGAGGAGCCGCAGCGGCTGAGGACTCTCAAGAAACCGTTCTACATGGGCGTCCATCACGTGACCCGCGGTCAATTCGCGGCCTTCGTCCAAGCGACCAACTACAAGACCGAGGCCGAACAGGCAGGTTGGGCACTCCTAGCAAAGGGCACGGGAAACGGCACCTGGCAGAAGGTTGAGGGTGCTTGTTGGCGCAAGCCCGGTTTCGATCAGGAGGACGATCACCCGGTCGTTTGCGTGTCGCGGAACGATGCTGTCGCGTTCTGCGATTGGCTTGGACGAACCAGCGGCAAGACCGTCGGGCTTCCCACCGAGGCCCGATGGGAATATGCCTGCCGAGCGGGAACGGATACAAAGTACTTCTGGGGCAACCGTCCCGAGGATGGAATCGGATGTTGTAACGCCGCAAATTGGTCTGCCGCCAAAAGACTTTCGGACGGGATGACCTTCCCTTGGGATGACGGATACGCGTTCACATCGCCCTCGGGAAAATTCAAGGCCAATGCCTTCGGACTTTTCGATATGGCGGGCAATGCCTGGCAGTGGTGCGCCGACTGGTACGACCAAGACTACCTCAAGGAGCCGGAGCCGCATGTTGATCCAGCCGGCCCGCCGTCGGGCACCTGTCGCGTGACCCGCGGCGGAAGCTGGCACAGTGGCCCGGACTACTGCAGCTCCGCGGTTCGCCGCAAGGAATTGCCCGCCGCGAGGACCAATACCCTCGGGTTCCGAGTTGTCGTGGAAGTGCCGTAGCCGTAACCGTCTTTCGGCTCTCCGTCGGGTTTGCGGATAATTGTGGGCGAGCAGAGATAGAATCGCAACGAAACACCATGGAAGCGTGAGAAACCGACATGAAATCACTTGCAATGAAACACTCAGTATCGACCTTGGCAATCATCGCAGCTCTGGCTTGGAGTATGGGCGTCGGCGCGGTGCATTCTCCGGCGGCCGAGAGACCCAAACTCCTTGAAAACGCACTCAAGGGTCCGATGGCCGGCGTCGAGGAGATCATCTTCGCCGTGCGCGCCCCGGGGACGGATCACTGGTACGTCAACTTTGGCTACTACGCCAACGGCCCGGAACACAAGGGCTATCGCGAAGGTGGCCGGCTCTGCCGCCTCAACCTCCGTACGGGCAAGCTCACCGTTTTGCTCGATGACCCGCGCGGCGGCGTGCGCGATCCACAGGTTCATTACAACGGGCAGAAGATCCTCTTCTCTTACCGCAAGGGCGGCACCGAGCACTTCCACCTCCACGAGATCAACATCGACGGCACCGGCCTGCGGCAACTGACGGACGGCCCGTTCGACGACTTCGAGTCGTGCTACCTACCCGACGGAGGCATCATTTTCGGGTCGTCGCGCTGCTGGCGGTGGGTCAACTGCTGGTCGGCCCAGGTCGCCATTCTCTACCGCTGTGACGGAGACGGCGGCAATATCCGTGCGGTCTCGGCCAATATCGAGCAGGACAACACGCCATGGGTGCTGCCTGATGGCCGGGTACTCTACATGCGTTGGGAATACGTCGATCGCAGCCGCGTTCAATATCACCACCTGTGGACCATGAACCCCGATGGCACCGGCCAGATGATCTACTACGGCAACATGCACCCCGGCACGGTCATGTTGGATGCCAAGCCGATCCCACGCACCAACAAGGTCATCGCCTCGTTCTCACCGGGGCACGGGGAACCCGAACACATGGGCCACATCACCATCGTCGATCCAGGTGGGGGCCCGGACAAACTCGAATCGGCCCGTCGCGTCAGCAAACAACTATTCCGCGATCCGTATGCGTTTTCGGAAGACTGCATGCTGGTGGCCGGGCCGCCCGGCATCTTCTTGATGAATGGCAAGGGCGAGACGGAATTGCTCTACGCGCTTCCCAACCCTGGTGGACTGCTGCAATGCCATGAGCCGGTGGCACGGATGCCCCGGCCCAGGGAGCAGGTGATCGCCAGCCACATTGATCTAGCGAAGGAGACCGGCCAAATTGTGCTGGCCGACGTAACTCATGGCCGAAACATGCAGGGGGTTAAATCGGGCGAGATCAAGAAACTCCTGGTCATGGAGACGCTGCCCAAGCCGATCAACTTCAGCGGCACCATGGAGCCGATCTCCAAGGATGGCACCTTCACCCTGCCGCGCATCCTGGGCACCATTCCCGTCGAGTCGGACGGATCGGCCTTCGCCAAGGTACCGGCGCTCCGTAGCCTGTTTTTTGTTGCCCTCGACGAGAATGACATGTCGGTCAAGCGGATGCAGAGTTTCTTCACCGTGCAGCCTGGCGAGACGATCAGTTGCGCCGGCTGCCACGAGAACCGCAGCGAGGCACCCCGCAGCCGCGGCGGGCTGATGGCGCTTCGCAAGCCACCCGCCCGCATCGAGCCGATCCGTGATGTGCCGGATGTCATGGACTTCACCCGCGACATCCAACCGCTGCTGGACAAGCACTGCGTCTCCTGTCACAACCCGCGGAAGAAGGGGGGGAACGTCGTGCTGACTCCCGAGCCGAAGGACTGGTGGTCACTGAGCTACGTCACCATCATGGATCGCGGTCTGGTCGCGCACGGCCGCGATGCCAACGGCAACCGCCCGCCGCGCAGCATCGGCTCGTCGGCCAGCCGCCTGCTCAAACTGTTCGAGTGGCCCCACTACGATGTCCGCATCACGCCATTGGAGCGCAAGACGATCCGCCTGTGGATCGAGTGCGGCGCGCCTTATGTTGGCACGTATGCGGCGCTGGGAATGAAAGCCACTCGCTTCGATCAAGCGGGTGGGTTCAGGCCGAACAAAGACTACGTCCGCGAGATGAAGCGATACGGCATCCTCCCGCCGGAATTCAATCTGGCGAAAGACCCGATCGACTGCTACGCGACCGACCAGGCGTATTGGAAGCTGTTCCGGTGGCAGCCGCGCTAGTTGATTTTATGTCGAGCTGGAATTCCCCTCATCTGCCGGAATGCTCTGCTTTCAAGACTAAGGACCGGCGCATCAATAAGTGTCGCAAGAAAAGTAGCAGCAATAAGTGTCGCAAGAAAAGTAGCAGGCACACTCCGTGTGCCGTCTGCCCCCGCTCGGCGAATTCGCAAAACACGACAGTTATTGGTGCGCCGGTCCTAATCTCCGCCGCCGGGGAACGACGCCAGGTAATGCTCACGGACCTTGCAATAGATGTCCGCGTTTTCGCCCGGCAGCACTAGACGCGAGGGCGGCACTCTACGCCGGGCAAGCTCTTCCAACGGCACGGCCGGATCGAGCAACGCTTGGGCACCGACGGCGGCACCCAAATCGGTTGTTTCCCAGGATCATGAGAACTGCGGTATCTTCGTGAGCTCGCCGTCCTTCAACGCCGACTGGTGGGCAACGATGCCGGCAACCGTCATGTTCAGAGCCCAGGCGATGTCTACCAGCGGTTTGCGGTCCTCCAGGATCGCGGTCACGAATTCGTTCATCAGGTGACCGTGCGAGCCGCCGTGGCCGCCCGGGGCCACGCTGGGCGGCAAGGGCGGACACTTGAGGTCGGGCAACTGCTTCAACTCCCCGGTGTAGCCCCCGTTCCACATCGCCCCGCGCTGCCCGCGCACGCGGCCTTGCTCGCCGCCCGGGCCGAGCGTGTCCCAACTTACCGCCATGCGGGCCATTCCACCTTCGCTGGTCCGCAACAAGGCGATTTCGGTGCCGAAAGGATTCTTATAGCGGTTGTTCTCCGGTCGCAGGTGAGCGATGGTGCTGGGCATGCCCATGCACGAAACCTCGGTAAAGCTGCCGCCGGTGACGCACACATAGTAGGCGTTTGAGTGGGTAGGATACCATTGCGGCGGAAGCCCGACCCGCCAGTCGCGAAACGAGGCGATTGGTTCCGGCATGTGGTGGAAGTATTCCGCCTCGACGTAGAGCTTTCCGAACCCGCCCGCCTTGGATATCTGCCGCATGGCGTGACATTCGGCATGGAAGGCGCTGGTCTCGAACATCATGTACTTCCGCCCGCTCGTCTTGACCGCATCGGCCAGCTTGTGGGCGTCCTCGATCGAGCCATGGACGGCCGGCACGCAGCATCCAACGTGCTTGCCGCGCTGGAGGGCGTCAATGCAATGCTGGGCATGGCTTGGGGCGTCGGTGCCGACAAAAATCGCCTCCAGCGAGTCGTCCTTAATCATTTCTTCGAGCGAAGGATACGTCTTCTCGCAATGGCAGGCCTTGGCCAGCCCCCGGCATCGCTCGGGGATCAGGTCGCTGACCGCCGCCACGGTGACGTTGGGATGAGCCTGGAAACCGAATGCCGCCCCCATCTGGCAGACGCCGAAACCGGCGATGCCCACCCGGATTTTTCGATCGGAGACGGGCGACCAGACACCCTTGGGGCGGTCGGCCGTCTTGACGCCGGCGGACCCCAGGATCTTCTCGTCGTGTGGGGGGGGCGCGGCGTTGGCGGCCAATCCGTCGGCCGCCAGCACGCCGAGCGAACAAAGACCGACATTTCGTAAGAATAAGCGACGCGAAGTGGATTGTTTCACAATAAATGCTCCTTTTCTTCCTTCCCTTATACCAGTGCGTCAGGGACAAAGCTAGTGTATTGTTGCAATTCGCGATTTCCAGAGCCTGGGCCAGAGCCGAGCCAGTATTACGGGGCCTTGATCATAACCTTGCCAACTGCCAGCAGTGACGGCAGGCCGTAGGGTGCGTGAAGCGAACCGGCCGGGAAATGGTGGGTTGCGCACGAAGTCAAGACGCTGAAAGCACTTAGTCGCTGTTCCAGATTAGTTCGCGTAACGCACCGTTCGATGCTTCACCCACCCTACTTCGAGCTAGCAGTTGTGGCCGGTCTCTGACCGAGCCACGCCGCCGACCGAAGGTCTCTAGCTTACCGGGAGACCTTCGGTCGGACGTTTCGGCGGGGTCAGGAGCAGCGATTTTCTGGGGTTGATTAATTTGACGTCCTGCTCCTGGTCGCGTAGCGACTGCCGATGGTAGCCGTGGGTTTTAACCCACGGACCCAGAGCGGCATGCAAACATTTGCGTCGCGTAGCGACGCCTGAATGTTTTCAATCGTCGCTACGCGACGAACGGGTGACGGAATGCCTCAGACCGTGGGTTAAAACCCACGGCTACCTTCAGGGCGTCGCTACGCGACGAGTGGCAGATTTGCCCGAACCAGAGACAACCTGTATTACGAACCTATGCGATTGTGTAAACTATATAAGTTGTCACAATGGTGAAAGTGGCCGCAGGCGCAGAACGCGGCCACTTGCCGACCGCACAGGCTCGGATTGCTTTCAGTTTTCCGCTGTTTCATTTAGATCAAAAAATGACCGACTCCGTTTGGAACTTACGCCGCGTTACCCGGCGCCGCTTCTTGCAGGCGGCCGTCGCAGCGTCGCTGCCGGGCATTGTGCCTGCCTCTGCGCTCGGCAAGAACGGTGCCCAACCGCCAAGCAATCGCATCGGGCTGGGCATGATCGGTGCCGGCAAGCGAGCAGCGCAACTCACCCAGCCGTTGCTCGGCATGGCGGATGTCCAGATCGTCGCCGCCTGTGATCCGTTCCGGCAGAAGCGGGAAGCGTTGAAGGCAATGATCGGAAAACGCTACGCCACCCGCCGCGGCGGCGCCTTCCAGGGTTGCACGGACTACAACGACTTCCGCGATCTGCTCGCACGTGCGGACGTCGACGCCGTGGTGATCACCACGCCGGAACATTGGCACGCCCTGACGGCCATTGCCGCGGCCGAGGCCAATAAGGACATCTACTGCGAGAAAGCGATGACGCGAACGGTGGCCGAGGGACTAGCCCTGGTGAAGGCCGTCCGCCGGTGCCATCGTGTCTTTCAGGTCGGCCAACAGCAGCGCAGCGACGCGATCTTTCAGTTGGCGGCCGATATGGCTCGCAGTGGCGAGTTGGGGAAGTTGCATACGATCAAGGTCGGCGTGCCGAACAATCGAACGGGTCCTGCGGTCCGTACGCAGTCCGTACCCGAAGGCTTTGACTACAACCTGTGGCTCGGCCCGGCCCCCGAG
>Ga0194057_10000433_pt1 | contig 21461 bp, 17 predicted proteins | sample SepL4415m_MetaG_FD_155474 | JGI IMG/M metagenome (GOLD analysis project Ga0194057, IMG submission 155474) | Anoxic zone freshwater microbial communities from boreal shield lake in IISD Experimental Lakes Area, Ontario, Canada - Sep2016-L442-15m | ecosystem: Environmental > Aquatic > Freshwater... | reverse complement strand
CTGGAGCCGCAGGTCGAGGATAGCCTGTGCCTGCGGCCGCGTGAGCTCGAAGGTGTCCATGAGCGCTTCGCGCGCGGAATCGACGTCTGAGGCCTTGCGGATGATGCTGATGACCTGGTCGAGGTTGTCGAGGGCGACGAGCAGGCCTTCGAGGATGTGCGCCCTCGTCTCGGCCTTGTCGAGCTCGAACTTGGTGCGCCGGATGACGATCTCTTTCTGGAAGGCGACGTACGCCTTGAGCATCTCCGGCAGGGTGAGCGTGCGCGGCACGCCACCGACCAGGGCGATGTTGATAATCCCGAAGGTGGTCTGCATCTGCGTGTGCTTGTAGAGCTTGTTGAGCACCACCATGGGGATGGCCTCGCGCTTGAGCTCGATGACCAGGCGCATGCCGGAGCGGTCTGACTCGTTGCGCAGGTCGCTGATCTCGGTGATCTTCCTGGTCTTGACCAGGTCGACGATGTTGTCGATGAGCGAGGCGCGGTTGACCTGGTAGGGCAGCTCCGTGACGACGATCGCCGAGCGGTTACCCTTCAGCGCCTCGGTGTGCGCCTTGGCGCGTACGCGCACGCGGCCGCGGCCGGTGCGATAGGCCTCTTTGAAGCCCGCGGTGCCGAGGATGACGCCACCCGTGGGGAAGTCTGGGCCTTTGATGTGCTCCATGAGGTCGTCGGCCGTGGCGTCGGGGTGGTCGAGGACGTGCACCGTGGCGTCGACCACCTCGCCGAGGTTGTGGGGCGGGATGTTGTCGCGCATCATCTCGACGGCGATCTTGCTGAAACGCGCCTCCGTGTAACGCATCGCGGCCGGCGAGTCGCCTTCGACCGAGCCGAAGTTGCCCTGGCCGCCGACCAGCGGGTAGCGCGTGTTGAAGTCCTGTGCCATGCGCACCAGCGTGGGGTAGATGACGGCCTCGCCGTGGGGGTGGTAGTTACCGGAGGTGTCGCCGGCGATCTTGGCGCACTTGCGGTGCGGCTTGTTGGGCGCCAAGCCGAGATCGTGCATGGCTACGAGGACGCGCCGCTGGCTGGGCTTGAGACCGTCGCGCACGTCGGGCAGCGCGCGATCGGTGATCACGCTCATCGCGTAGTCGATAAACGACGAGCGCATCTCGTCTTCGAGCTCGATGGGCTCGATCTTGCCTTCGAGGGTCTGCAGGTTGTCAGACATCGAGGAACCGCACCTCTTTCGCGTTCTTCTCGATGAACGCGCGTCGCGGCTCGACCTTGTCGCCCATGAGCATCGTGAAGACCTCGTCGGCCGCCTGGATATCCTCCATGGACACAAGCTGGAGGGTGCGCGTCATGGGGTTCATGGTGGTGTCCCAGAGCTGGTCGGGGTTCATCTCGCCAAGCCCCTTGAAGCGCTGCAGCTGCATGCCTTCCTTCGTGAGCTCCACGATCTCCACACGCAGCTCCTCGTAGCTCTGCGCCTCGGCTTTGCGGTTGCCGAGGTGTAGCACAAACGGCGGCCTGCCCACCATCTCGGCAACGCGCATGTGGACGCGCTTGAGTGCCTGGAACTCGCGCCCCGAGACGGCCGCGTAGGGGATGCGCAGGTTCGCGGCCAATCCGGTGCGACGCTCGACCAAACGCGTGTCGGCGATGCTCTCTTCCTCGTCGACGGCGAGGACATCGATGACGTAGCGCTTATCGATGTCCTCCTTGAGCACCTGGAGGAGCGCCCCGAAGGTCGGCAGCTCGGCTTCGATCATGGGGCCGTTCTTGAGCCAGTCGATGAGCTCGCCGCCCCACTGGCTCTTGAGCTTCTTGACCCAGCCCTCGTACTCGCTGAAAAGCTTGAGGAAGCGCTGATACCTGGTCTCGCTGAAGGTGAAGCCGGTGTCGGTGTTGTCGACGCGGATCTGCTCGAGGCGCCCGCGCAGCAGAATCTCCTCGAGCTGGCTCTCCTTGTGGATGTACGTCTCCTGGTTGCCCTGCTTGAGGCGATAGAGCGGGGGCTGGGCGATGTAGATGTAGCCGGCCTCGACCAGCGGCCTCATGTGGCGGAAAAGGAAGGTGAGGATGAGCGTGCGGATGTGCGAGCCGTCCACGTCGGCGTCGGTCATGATGATGATCTTGTGGTAGCGCGCCTGCGCGACATCGAACTCGTCGCCGAGGCCGGCGCCGATGGCGCTGACCATGGTGAGGATCTCGTTGTTGGCGAGCATCTTGTCGATGCGCGCCTTCTCGACGTTGATGATCTTGCCGCGCAGCGGCAGGATGGCCTGGAAGCTGCGGTCGCGCGCCTGCTTGGCCGAGCCCCCGGCCGAGTCGCCCTCGACGAGGTAGATCTCGCTGAGCGCCGGATCCTTGATGGAGCAGTCGGCGAGCTTGCCGGGCAGGGTGCTGCCCTCGAGCAGGCCCTTGCGGCGCGTGAGGTCGCGGGCCTTGCGCGCCGCATTGCGCGCGCGGGCGGCGTTGACGGCCTTGTCGATGATCTGCCGGCCCTCGGCGGGATTCTCTTCGAGGAACTCGGCGAGCTTGGCGTTGACCGAAACCTCGACCAGGCTGCGGATCTCGGTGTTGCCCAGCTTGGTCTTGGTCTGGCCCTCGAACTGCGGGTTCTTGAGCTTGACCGAGATGAGCGCCGTGAGCCCTTCGCGGACGTCCTCGCCGGAGAGGTTCTCTTCCTTCTCCTTGAGGAAGCCCTTCTGGCGGGCGTAGTCGTTGATGGTGTGCGTGAGCGCGCTGCGGAAACCTGTGAGGTGCGAGCCACCCTCGGTGGTGTTGATGTTATTGGCGAACGTGAAGATGGACTCGTTGTACGAGGAGTTCCACTGCATCGCGATCTCGACGGCGCCGTCTTTGGTCTCGTTCTCGAGGAAGATGATGCTGCGGTGGATGGCGTCCTTGTCGCGGTTGATGTAGGCGACGAAGTCGACGATGCCGCCGTCGTACTTGAACACGACGCTCTCGCCCTCGGCGCGCTCGTCGTTGAGCTCGATGCGCAGACCCCTGGTGAGAAAGGCGGTCTCGCGCAGGCGCTGGGCGAGCACGCGAAAGTCGTAGACGACCTCCTCGAAGATGTCGGGGTCGGCCATGAACGACACGGTGGTGCCGCTGGGCGCGTCTTTGCCGAGCTTCTCCCTCTTCTCGAGGGCGCCGACCGGCACGCCGCGCTCGAAACGCTCGTGCCAGTGAAAACCATCGACATAGATGTCGAGCTCGAGCCATTCGGAGAGGGCGTTGACCACGGAGACGCCGACGCCGTGCAGGCCGCCGGAGACCTTGTAGCCGGCGCCTCCGAACTTGCCGCCGGCGTGCAGCATGGTGAGCACGATCTCGGCGGCGGGCTTGTTGTACTTGGGCATGATGCCGACGGGGATGCCGCGGCCGTTGTCGGCGATGGTCACGGAGTTGTCGGGGTTGATGGTGACGACGAGGCCGTCGCAGTAGCCGGCCAGAGCCTCGTCGACGGAGTTGTCGACCACCTCATAAACGAGGTGGTGAAGGCCGCGGGGGCCGGTGGAGCCGATGTACATGCCGGGGCGTTCGCGAACCGGCTCGAGGCCTTCGAGGACCTGGATATCCTGGGCGTCGTAGTGCGGCTTTTTCACTCGACCTCGCAATGTGCCGAGGGGCGGGACAGGGGTGACAAGGGCAGGCTCGCCTTGCCTGCGTGAGTATACCAAACGCGAAGCCTCGGAGCGAACTTGAGGCCGCGGCAAAAGCGCCGCAAATCAGATGTTTTCGTCAACCTCCATGGGGGCCGTCGCCGGGAGTCTCGGGGGACTCCGCGGATGAGGTGCGCAGGGCGGCTTCGATGGCCGCCCGCAGGCGCTCGTCACGCACTCCCTGCGCCTGTGCCCGCGCCCCGCCGAGATCCGCCGGCGCGGGCCTCTCGTAGCGGCCTTCTTCCCTCGCCGCGGGCGGCTTCTGTTGCTGCCTCGGCGCGGCGCGCTCGACGACGAAGCGGAAGCGCTTCACGGGGTGCCCCGGCGCGACCCCGTCCATGCGCCTGAGGATCTGGCCGCCCAGATACGTGAGCTCGTTGGCCCACACCGACGAGGTGCACTCCACGGTGAGCACGCCGCGCGAGAAGTGGCGGGGGCGCGCGCCGCTCGCCACCTGCGCGCCGGCGGCGCGCGCCCAGGCGGCGTAGGCGCGCCCCTGCTCGCTGGTCGCCATGCGCCCGAGCGCGGCGCTCAGGATATCGCCCAGGCGCTGGGGCTCGCTTCCGCGGGCGCGGCCGCCCCCCGGGCCGCGGTGGACCCCTGGGGCGCGGTCGCTCACAGCGCGTCCTCGTGCGGCGGCGTCGGCCCGGCGGCCCCGGCCGGCGGCCCGGCGGCCCCGGCCGGCGGCCCGGCGGCCCCGGCCGGCGGAGCGGCGGCCCCGGCCGGCGGCGAACCTGAGAGCGGCAGCTCGATCACGGTCGCCCGGTCCAGCTCTTCCTCCGTGAAGTAGTGGCGGTCGGTGGTCGTGATGACAGCTTGGCCGGCGGACGTCAACTGACGCACGAGGAGCCGGCGACGGGCGTCGTCGAGCTCGCTCATCACGTCGTCGAGGAAGAGCGTGCCCTGCTCGCCGGTGCGCGCCGCCGCGAGCTGCTGCTCCGCGAGGAGCAGCGCCAGCACGGCGGCGCGCTGCTCGCCCTGCGACCCGAAGAGGCGCAGGTCGCGGCCGCCGCGCGGCAGAGCGACAGGGTCGCACGCAGGCCCGGCGGCGGCGACCGGAGCCACGCATCCCCCGGCGTGCGCCGCCGCGCCGCCCGCTAGCCCGGCGGGAGCCGCCTGCCCGGCGTCGACCTCGAGGAACTTGAGATCATCGCGGTGGGGGCCGAAGAGGGAGAGGCCGCGCCCCGTCTCGCCGGGCCTCCGGGCGCGCAGCTCCTCGTGCAGCGCCGTCTCGTCGTAGTCCACGCCGTCCAGTTGGCTGACCAGCCGCAGAGCGAAGCCGGCGCCCTGCGGGGCGAGCCCGGCGGCGACGACGGCGAAGCGCCCGCTGAGCTCGGCGACGAGGTCGCGGCGGCGGCGGCCCAGCGCGGCGGCGGCGCGTGCGAACTGCGCGTCCCACGGGTCCAGCGTGGTCGCCGCGGCGCCGTGCCTGACGGCGAGCAGCTGGGCGTTGCGCTGCCGCAGCGCCGCCTGCAGCTCGCGGGCGGCGGCGGCGTATCGCGCATCGAGGGCGGCGGCGAAGGCGTCCAGATGGGCGCGCCGCCGCGCCGGGCTGCCCTTGACCAGCAGCAGGCTCTCGGGCACGAAGATGAACACCTGGGTGCGTCCGCGGAGCTCGTCCTGCGAGGCGACCTCGACGCCGTTCCAGCGGGCGCGCTTGCCCTGCCCGGGCGCGTAGGCGACCTCGACGGCCTGAGCGCCTGCGGCTGGGCCGTCGAGCTCCAGCTCCACGCGCGTGAAGCGCGCCCCCCAGGTGATGAGCTTCTCCTCGCGGCGCGTGCGCGGCGAGCTGCCGCGGAGCGCGAACCAGGCGCCCTCGAGGAGGTTGGTCTTGCCGGCGGCGTTCTGGCCGACCACGACGTTGAGCCCGGCGCCGAAGCTCACCGTGGCGTCGCAGTAGGAGCGGAAGTTGACGAGCCTCAGGCTGGAGACAAACACACGCGGTACTCCTCGCCGCCGACGGCGACCATGTCGCCGGGCTGCAGGGTGCGCCCGCGTCGCCGGTCGACCTCGCCGTTCACGCTCACCGCGCCGTCCTGCACCAGCAGCTTCGCGTGTCCGCCGGTGGTCGCCGCCCCGGCAAGCTTGAGAAACGCGCCCAGCGGCAGAGGGCCGTTGACGAGGACGTCGTTCAGTTGTTCAGGCGGATCGGCATGATGAGGTAGACGAAGCCCCCATCCGAACCGCTGACGAGCCCCGGTCGGAGCGGGCTGGTGAAGCGCAGCACGACGCCGGCGTCGTCGATCGCGTCGATGCCGTCGATGAGGTAGGCGGCGTTGAAGCCGATCTCGAAGGCCTCGCCGGCGAACTCCACGTCGAGAGACTCCTCGGCCTGGCCCACGTCCTGCGTGAGCGCCTTCATCGTCAGCTTGTGGTCCGCGAAGGAGAGCCGCAGCGGCGCGTTTTTCTGCGCCAGCAGGCTGACGCGCCGCGCCGCCGCCATGAGCTCGTCCTTCGCCAGCGTGACCTCGTGGTCGAACGAGTCCGGGAGCAGCTGTTTGTAGTTGGGGAACTGCCCGTCGATGAGCCGCGAGGCGACCCATACGTCGCCGGTCGGGTCGCCGAGCTTGAAGAGCGCCTGGTTCTCGCCGATCGCGACTTCGATGTCGCCGTCGCCCAGCGCCGCCGCCAGGCGGGCGACCTCGCCCAGCGCCCTCACCGGCACGATGGCGTGGACCTCGGTGTCCAGGGCCTTCTCGAGCTTTGTCTCCTTGACTGCCAGCCGGTAGCTGTCGGTGGCCACCATCTTCAGCGTGTCGCCGAGGATGGTCATGAGCACGCCCGTGAGGATCGGCCGGGTCTCGTCGCGGGAGGCGGCGCGGCCGGCTTTGCTCAGCGTCTCGACGAAAGGCTCGCGGCCGATCGCGAAAGCCGCGCTTGTGTCGAACGTGGAGGTCTGCGGAAAGTCGCTCGCCGACCAGGCGTTGAGAGAGAACTCGGCGCGGCCGGCGGCGACCTTGACGGCGGCCTCGCCGGCCTCGACGACGACCTGGTTTCCGGGAAGGTTGCGGACCACATCCGTGAACAGGCGCGCCGGCGCTACGATCTCGCCGTCGCGTTCGATGGCTGTAGCGAGGCTGGCTTTGATGGAGAGCTCCATGTCGGTGGAGAACAGGTCGAGGCGGCCCTCGGACGCCTGGAGCAGGATGCCCGAGAGCACCGGCAGCGCACTCCTCGTGGACACGCCGCGGGCGAGGATCGCGAGTTTGTCGACCAGGGCGGAGCGATCACACGTGAACTTCATCGCGACTCCTTATGACAATAAAGAAAAGACATTCTCTCCTCGTCATCGTCATAGCGCCTGTTGACGATGTGGAGAGAGGTGGTTCTTCCTGCTCGGCAAGGGCGCGGGCCTCTGCACAACGCTGTGGGCGGGGTGTGCAGTACCTGACGCTCCTGCCGTGGCGGCCCGCCTCGTACAGCGAAGCATAGCCGATTTGGCCGCTCCGGGGGAGAATGTCCACGGGATGACGGGGGGTTGTCCACGGGGTCTGTGGAGAGCGCAGGTCGCGGCGCGAAGCAGAGCGGCCGGGACCGCTCAGCGGACGGTCTTGAGGCGGGCCGCGATGAGGGCCACAAGATCCTGAAGCTGCGCGTCGTGGCCGCCCTTGAGCCGGCGCTCGATCTTGTCGACGCCGTGGATCACGGTGGTGTGATGGCGGCCGCCGAAACGGGCGCCGATCTGCGGCAGGGACGCCTCGGTGAGATCACGCGCGAGGTACATGGCGATGTGGCGCGCGTAAGCCACGTCCTGAGTGCGGCGATTGCCGCGCAGATCGTTGACGTGCAGGCCGAACTGGCGGGCGACCTCGGCCTGCACCGTCTCGATGGTCACCGGGCGCAGATAGGCCTTGGGGAGGATGTCCTTCAGGGCCTCCTTGGTGACGTCCAGCGTGACCGCGCTGCCCTGGATGGAGGCGTAGCTCACCGCCCGCGTGAGGGCGCCGTACAGTTCGCGGATGTTGCCGGTGACGCGCGAAGCGATCCACTCGAGCACCTCCGGCTCGGCGATCTGGAAGCCCTCCCATTTGACCTGCTTGCGCAGGATGGCGATGCGCGTCTCCAGGTCGGGCCGGCTGATGTCGACGACCACGCCCTGGCCGAAGCGCGTGCGCAGGCGCTCCTCCAGCTCCACCAGCTCGCGCGGCGGCCGGTCGCTGGTGATCACGATCTGCTTGCCGGCCTCGTAGAGCGCGTTGAAGGTGTGGAAGAACTCGACCTGCGTCTGCTGTTTCTCGACGAGGAACTGCACGTCGTCGATGAGCAGCACGTCGTTCTCGCGGTAGGACTGCTTGAAGCCGTCGATGCGGTTCTTGTCGGTGACCGCGTTGATGAAGTCGTCGGTGAAGCGCTCGACGGTGACGTACTTGATCTGCAGCTTGGGGTGCAGCTCCAGCGCGGCGTGAGCGATGGCCTGGATGAGGTGGGTCTTGCCGAGCCCGGTGGCGGCGTACATGAAGACCGGGTTGTAGGCGGTGGCCGGCGACTCCGCCACGCTGTGCGCCACAGCCGTCGCGTACTCGTTGTGCGGGCCGGTGACGAACCGCTCGAACACGTAGCGTGGGTTGAGGTCGCCGGCGGCTTTGGCGGCCCGGGAGGCGCGCGCCTCGGCGGCGCGGCTGGGTCTGGCGGCCACGGTGGCCGCCGGCTCCGGCTCCACGGCGACGGCCGCCGGCTCCGCCGCCGCGGACTGCTGGGGCAGCGCCGCCGCTCGCGCATCGACGACCACGCGCACATCGACCGTGTCGCCGAGGACCTCGCCGAGCGCCTCGGCGACCTGCCCGGCGAGGCGCTTCTCGATCCAGTCGCGGGCGAAATCGTTGGGCACGCCGATGACGAAGGCGCCGTCGTCGAGGCCGAGCGGCAGCGTGCGATCGAACCAGAACTGGAAGGCCGCTTCGCTGAGGCGGCCGCGAAGGTGCTTCTTCGCCTCGTCCCAGATGAGTATGAGCTGGTCGTCCGTGCGCGCCCCGTCGGGTTGGTCCCCGCGGATGCGGCGGCCCGCCGGGGATGCTGGAGACTGTCGGTCAGAGGATGCTCTCGAGGAGGCGAAGACCCTCCTCGCGCAAGGCTCGCTTGCCGTCGCCGAGCGAGTGTATCAACCCCATGTCCTGCAATACAACGAGCTCTCTGAAGGCTGTCGCCGAGGAGATGTCGAGCTCCTTGGCGAGCGCCGTGGGGCCCGACGACCCAAGCTCCATGAGGAGCACGAGCACCTTGGTCTGGCGCGTGCTGAGCTTGACCTCCGGGGGGCTCGGCGCGGCCGCCGGTTCGGGGGCGTGGGCCGGCATCTTGATGGTGAACACGGCGCCGCCGCCGAGATTGTCGTCCACCGTGAGCACGCCGCGCAGGAACTGCAGCGATTCGCGCGCCACGGGCAGGCCCGAGCCGACCCCGCGGATGATCTGCCGGTGTAGCGCCGTCGCCGTGGTGAAGCCCGGCCGGAAGGCGCGGTCCTTGTCGTCCACGCCCGGCCCGTGGTCGGAGATGCGGATGGTCTGCCCGTTGTCGAGGATCGTGATCACGACGTCGCGGAAGCAGGCGTGCAGCAGATTCTCCATGAGCTCCTGGAGCACCGTGTACGGGATCTGGCCGCCCTGCTCGCGACAGTAGTGATAGGTCTTCTCGGCCAGCGCGGCGATGAGGGCCGGCAGGTCCTTCTCCTCCACGGCGACCACGCGAGGCGGTGACGTGAGGGTGTCGTAGATCGCGATGCGCGGCGCCTCGGGGCCGCGCGGGACGCCGGGGAGCGCGCCGGCGAGACCCGGGTGGCCGGGAGATATGACAGGGGCGGCGGCCGCGGTCGCGGCCTGCGTCGCGGGCGGCGGCGCGACGGCCCCCCCGTCGGCGAGCAGCCTGTCGAGGAACGACTCCATGGGGCGGCGAGTATAGCAGAGGCGCCGGAGGCGGCTGAAACGCGGGAAGAGGCTGCGCGCGGCCACATTCCGCGGCCGAAACCCCGGAGTTGTCCACAGGCTGTTCAAGATATGTGGAAAGAGCTCTGGCGGAAGCCCCGGGGAGTGCCCAATTTGCGGGACTTGTGGATAGTGCGGTTTCACACACAGTCGGGCGCGGGTCCGGGTCGCCGCCTCTGCCGGGTCGCGCCCCGGTCGCGCCGCCGCCGCCGCTACGCCAGTCACGCGACCGAGAAATACCCGCAAGATGATGGTTTCTTTGCGTAGGTATGGCGTAAGTATGGCGTGAGTGTGTTGTCAAGGGGAGTCGTGGTCGTCAACGCCTTATCCACTGCGATTGTGAGCCTGTAAGCGAGGGGAAAGAATCTTATCCACACTCTCCACAGGGGACTGTGAACGATTGCCGGGCAGCGTGAAACACGACGTGACCCGGCCACCGCGCCTGCGCTACACTGTGGCGGTCCTGCGGAGCTCCCGGCGGAGGAGCTGAGAAGGCGCTGCCTGGCGCCGACGCGTCGCACCTGACCACCCTCGAGGTGGCGGCGTCTTCGGACGCTGCTGGGTAATGCCAGCGAAGGGAGAGATTCGACAATGAGCACTCCACTGGCCGCGGCCCCGCCGCCCGCGCTTGACGCGCGCGCGCGGCTCAACCTGAACCCCGCCCACTGGGGCGTGCAGGCGCTCGCCGAGATCGGCGTCGCCATCGCCCTGGCGGCCGTGCTCGGGCAGGTGCGCATCTTCGTGATGCCGCAAGGCGGCTCGGTGAGTCTCGAGCTGCTGCCCATCATCTTCATCGCAGTGCGCCGCGGCGTGGTCCCCGCGGCCACGGCGGGCCTGCTGTACGGCCTGCTCCAGCTCGGGCTGCCTGGGGCCTTCGTTTACCACCCGGCGCAGGCTGCCCTCGACTACCCGCTGGCGTTCATGTCGCTGGCCGTGGCTGGCTTTGTGGACGTGCGCGGCTGGCGCACTCTCGCCCTGGCTGTGGCCCTCGCCGTGCTGGCGCGCTTCGCCTGCCACTTCGCCTCGGGCCTGATCTTCTTCGCCGCCTACGCCCCCGGCTGGGAGGCGCCGTGGCTGTATGCGGCGACCTACAACCTGCTGTATCTGGTACCCGAGGGCGTGCTCACGACGCTTCTGCTGTGGCCGCTGCTCAAGGCCTACGATGCGGCCTTCCCGGGGCGCGGCCGCCGGGCGCCGGCGTGAGCGGCGCGGGCGGCGGCGCGAGCGGCGCGGGCGGCGGCGCGAGCGCCGGCGGCGCGGCGCCGGAGCGCGCGCCTCTCGCCGTCGTCTTCCTCGCCGGCGACTACGACGACCCCGCGTATTTCCGCGGTTGGGCGGAGGCCGCCGACATCGTGGTCGCCGCGGACGGCGGCGCCCGCTTTCTGCTCGAGCAGGGCGTCCGCCCCGACCTGGTGGTCGGCGACTTCGACTCGCTGCCGGCCGCCGACGTGGAGCGCCTCGAGGCGGCCGGCGTCGAGCTGGTCCGCCTCCCTGTGCGCAAGGACCGTACCGACGGAGAGATGGCCGCCGACGAGGCGCTGCGCCGCGGCGCCGGCGAGCTGGTGCTCGTCGGCGCCCTCGGCGCTCTCGACCACACCCTCGGCCATCTGGCTATCCTGCGGCGCCTGGCGGCGCGCGGCGTCGCCGCGCGCCTGGCGGCGCCGCGGCTCACGGTGCGCGTGCTCGTGGCGCCGGACGAGGCGCGTCTGGACGCGCCGCCCGGCTCGCGCGTCTCCGTCGTGCCGCTGCACGGCGACGCGCTTGTGACCCTGGAGGGATTCGACTATCCGCTCACGCGCGGCGGGCTGCCGCGGGACGCCTGCCTGGGGCTGGGCAACGCCGTGGTCGCCGCGGCGCGCATCCTCGTGCACGAGGGGGCGGTGGCCGTGCTCGTCGAGGACGGCGACGAGGCTTTTCGGGGAGTGCGCCGCGAGCCGCGAGTCGCGGCGCCCTGATGCGGGGCTCACGCGGGTGGCGAGTAGCGGCCGTCGCGTGGGCGGCGGCGATCGTCGTCTTCGGGGTCCTGCCCACCCAGGAGGTCGTCCACGCCGTCGCCGAGGGAAGGGGAGGGGACGAGCTGCTCACCTCGGCGGGGCACTTCGCCGCCTACGTCATCCTCGCGTTCGTGCTCGCCGTCGCCCTCGACGACTGGCGGCTCAGCCGCCGTGCGGTCCTGGGCGCGGCGGCGCTCGCCGTCAGTCTGGGGGTGGCGATCGAACTGGTGCAGGCGCCGCTGCCCTACCGCGACTGCCAGCTTGCCGACGCGCTCGTCAACGCCGCCGGCGCCGCGCTCGGCCTTGGGTTCTTCAGTGCCGCAGCGCGGGCGCGGGCGCGACGACCACGAGGGCGTCGTGGATGATGCTCGCCGCGACGTCCTCCGCGGGGACGTCGTAGACACGTTGCATCACCAGGTCACGCAGGGCGGTGACGCGGCGTTTGCGCGTCCCTGTCGGGTCGCGGTCCGCGCGCTTCTGGGGATCCTGTCGACTCACTGGACGGCTCCTCGTTCATCTCTCTCGCTCTAGAGAATCGGCCCGCGCGGCCGCGGAGTTTACTAAGATGCGTAAGCAGATGTGACGGCGCCGGAATTGGAGACCCACGTGATCAGTATCCACGAAGCCCTCGACGCCGTGATCGGCGCTGCGCGCCCTCTGCCGGCTGAGGAGGTACCACTGCTTGAGGCGCTCGGGCGCGCCACGGCGACCGCGATCGTCTCGCCCGAGGCCGTGCCGTCGTTCGACAACTCGGCGATGGACGGCTACGCCGTGCGCGGCGCCGAGCTCGAGGCCGGTCGCCGCGAGTTCCGCGTGGTCGTCGACATACCCGCCGGTCGCTGGGTCGCTGAGCAGATCGGCGCCGGTGAGGCCGCCAGGATCATGACCGGCGCGCCGCTGCCGCCCGGCGTCGACACCGTGGTGCAGGTGGAGCACACCGAGCAGCGCGGTGAGACGCTCCTCGTGACGAAGCCCGCGGAGCCGGGCGCCAACGTGCGCCGCGCCGCCGAGGACGTCGCCGTGGGCGACGTCCTCTTTCCCCGCGGCTCCCGTCTCGGTCCCGCCGAGATCGGCCTGCTGGCGTCGGTGAGCTGTCAGGAGGTCGCCGTCGCCCGCCGCCCCCGGGTCGCCATCCTCGCCACCGGCAGCGAGCTCAGGCTGCCGGGCCAGCCCCTGGGACCCGGGCAGATCCGTAACTCCAACTCGTTCACCGCCTATGGCCAGGTGCTGGCCGCCGGTGGTGAGCCCGTGCTGCTCGGCATCGCCCGGGACGACCTCGACGAGACGCGGCGGCTGCTTGCCGAGGCGCTCGAGCACGACGTGGTCATCACCTCCGGCGGCGTGTCCGTCGGCGAGTACGATTTCGTGAAGCAGGTGCAGGACGAGCTCGGCGTGGAACGCCGCTTCTGGGGTGTCGCCACGAAGCCGGGCAAGCCTCTGGCCTTCGGCACGCGCGGCGACACGCTCGTGTTCGGCGTGCCCGGCAACCCCGTGGCGGCCATGGTGAGCTTCGAGATGTACGTGCGGCCGGCTCTCCTGGCGCTTCAGGGCCGGCAGAACCTCTACCGGCCCTACGTATTCGCCGTCGCGGAGGAGCCCGTGGGGCGCTCCCGCGACCGCACCGAGGCGCGCCGTTGCCGGCTGCTGCACCGCGGGCGCGGTTGGGGCTTCACCACCACCGGCCCCCAGGGCTCGGGCATCCTGCGCTCCATGGCTCTGGCCGACGGGCTGGCCTTTGTGCCGCCGGAGTACCCCGACGCGCCGGCCGGCTCCGAGCTGCTGGTCATGATGCTCGAAGGCAGCGCCGCGGAGCGCCCGCCGTTCCCCGGCGGGCCGGCGACCCCCGCCGCGACCCTCTGAGCCATCCGCGGGGCGCGCCGGGGCGCGCCGGGCGCGCACCTACTGCGGAGCCATGACGGCCTTCTTCAGGGGCGTGGCGCGCTCGAGCACGGCCCAGACGATCAGGCGGTGGCTGGCGCTGTAGGGCGGCGTGCAGGTCGTGAGCACCAGGCTGTAGCCGCGGTCGCGCAGCACGCTGACGTCGTTCGGCGGCACCACGCTCGTCTTCGCGACCGCGTAGCGGAACCGGGCGTAGGGCGTTTCCAGGAAGATGCGGTCGCCGCGCTTCAGCCGGTCGATCTTGTAGAAGGGCGCGCCGTAGGTCGTGCGGTGGCCGGCGACGGCGAACGGCTCGCCGGCCCCGGGCAGCGGCGTGATGCCGTAGTGCACGGGGCCGTTGCGCAGCAGGGCGCGGTCGGCGTCGGGGTCGAGGCTCGCGGCGCCGCGGGCGCCCTGTTGCACGAGGCGATCGAGGTCGATGAGGGGGATCCGCAGGCGCCCGATGGGGTCGCCCGCCTTCAGCCGGCTCCCGTAGAGCACCGCCAGCCGGCGCACGACCTCGGCCGTGGGGACGTCGCGCGGGCGCGCATCGACGCTCGCCGCCGCGAGGGTCGAGAAGGCGGCGCTGCTGTCGCGGTAGGTGGCGTCCAGCCGGGTCTGCTGCACCTGGGCGTACCCGGCCGACCAGAACGGGTAGGCGAGCACGAGCCCGCCGGCGATCAGCAGGATGTCGCCCAGTCGGCGCACCCAGCGGCTGCGGCCGGAAGGCGCCTTGGCTCCTGGTCCGGTCGGCGGGTCGGGCGTGGTCTCGCCGCGCGCGCCTCGTGTCTCGTCGTCCACCACTTCCATGGAGGCATGGTACCCGCCGCCTCCGCCGCCGACAAACATGCTGGACTCGCGCCGCTCAACGACGCGGCCGCGAGGCGGCCGCGAGGCGGCCGCGCGGCGACCTCCCCGCGGGCTGAGCACGCCGCTGCCGCAGCGGTGGCCGATCCGCGTGTCTTCGTGCCCGAGGTGGTGTACTGTGGCGGCGCGGCGCACGAAGTGGAGACCCGAAGATGACGCACACCCCCACGCACACGATCGGCACGGCCGGGCGTCTGGCGATTCTCTCGCGCGATGAGCTCGAGCGGCTCGACGCCGCGGCGTTCGAGGTGCTGGCCGAGGTCGGCGTGTCCATCCCATCCGGGAAGGCGCGCGCCGCGCTTGCCGCCCAGGGGGCGGCCGTCGATGGCGCGCGCGTCAGGCTGCGGCCCGAGCTCGTGCGGCGCCTGGTCGACCTGGCGCCGCCGCGGATGACTCTCGGCGCCCGGGCCGCCGCGCCTCTCGTCACCGGCGAGCGCTCCCTTATGACCACCGACGGCTGCTGCGTCGAGATCTACGACCTCGAGAGCGGCGAGAAGCGTGGTACCACGGCGAACGACGTGGCGACTATCTCCCGGGTCGTTGACGCCATGCCCGAGCTCGACTTCTGCTGGCCGGCGGTGAGCGCTCAGGACCGCCCCGCTGACGTGCGCGGTCTGCACGAGCTCTACCTCGCGATCGCCAACACCGGCAAGCACGTGCAGACCGTGACGGTCGTCGAGCCGGAGCTGGCGGAGGTCGCCGTGGCGATGGCGCGCGCCGTGGCCGGCGACGACGCGCGGCTGCGCGCCGAGCCGCCGATCAGCGCCTTGCTCGGCACGGTCACGCCGCTCGGCAACGACGCGGGAACGCTCGAGGCTGGCCTGGTCTTCGCGGCGGCCGGCGTCCCTATCGGCTTCGTGACCATGCCCATGGGCGGCTCCACGACGCCGATCACGATGGCCGGTTCCCTGGTCGTCGGCATCGCCGAGGCGCTCAGCGCCGTCTGCGTCGTCCAGGCCGCCTTCCCGGGGGCGCCGCTGTTCATCTGCTTCATCCCCAGCGTGATGGACCTCAAGACCGGCGACTTCACCGGCGGCGCCCCGGAAGACACCATCATGGCCGCCGCCGTCGGTGACGTGGGCCGGTTCTACGGCCTGCCCACCCAGTGCGGCGTCAACTCGTCCGGCGCCAAGCTGCCGGGCTGGCAGTCCGCCCTCGACGACACGACGACCACGTACCTCTCCCTGGCCTGCGGCGTCGACCTGCTCACCGGCGTGGGCATGGTCTCGGGCGGGCGCATCTTCAGCTACGAGGAGATGGCCCTGGCCGCCGACACGCTCACGCAGGCGCGCACGATCGCCCGCGGCATCGGCGTGACGAGCATCGGCGGGCCGGCCGGAGTCGCGGCTTCGCCGGCCGCCGGCCCCTCCCTGATCGACGACCAGTCGCACCGCTACTGGGCCGCCGCCGGCCGCCAGACGGCTCTCGACCGCGCCCACGAGCGCGTGGCGCGGCTCGCCGCCGAGCACCGGCCGCCGGCGCTGGGCGCGGCGCTCGACGCCGAGCTGCGCCGGCTGGCGCGCATCGAGTGAGCTTCCAAACAGTCGCAACCAGGGTGTTCGCCCCAGCACCCCAAATGCGGCCGCCCCTTGTCTTTTGAGCTTGGTGCTGTATAAATCGGAAGCAGATGCCGCTTGGGGGGAAGCGCGGCATGGTATGTCCCGATCGGCGGCGGGGGCCGCGCCCGCGACGATCTCTACCAAAGGGTCCTCGCGGCATGTCGGGACAAAGTCAGCCGGAAAGGACGGAAGCATGAGAAAAGGTAAGACCTACATTGTGGTGGCCGTACTCCTCGTCGCTATCGTGGGGATGATGGGGCTCGCCATCGGCTGCGGGAGCAGTAGCGGCGGCGGCGACGCGAGCGCCAGCCCCACGGGCGCCGCCGCGATCACCGGTTCCGCCATGGAGCGCGCGACCGCCATCCTCGGCCACGAGCCCACGGGCCTCGCCCTGGACATCGTCACCAAGGGCGAGGTCATCGTCGCCAACGACTCCAACTACGCGCCGCAGAGTTCCGTCGACCCCGTGACCAAAGAGGTCGTGGGCTTCGACGTCGATGTGGCCAAGGGCATGGCCGAGATTCTCGGCCTCGGCATCAAGTGGGAGCACCCCGCCTGGGAGACCATCCCCGGCGGCCTCAACAACGGCCGTTACGACGTCTCGATCGGCTCCATGACCGTCACGCCCGAGCGCCAGCAGACCCTCGACTTCAGCGACCCGTACTACTACACCTCGGGTCAGGTCTTCGTGAAGAAAGGCGGCACGCAGATCACCGGCGTCGCGGATCTCGCCGACAAGAAGGTCGGCGTTGGCGCCGCGACGACCTACTACGACTACCTCAAGAAGGACGGCGGGGCCATCGTGAAAACGTACACCACCGACGCCGACACGTTCCCCGACCTGCTCAACGGCAACATCGACTTCGTGATGACCGCGGGCCCCACCGGCCAGCAGGCCATCCTCGAGGGCAAGCCCATGGAGTTCTCGGGCAAGCCCCTGTACTACGAGGATCTCGCCATGGCCATCAAGAAAGGCGAGACCGACTGGGTCGCCCTCCTGACCTACGCCGTGCAGGAGATGCACAAGAACGGCGCCCTCACGGCGATGTCCAAGCAGTGGTACAACGGCATCGACCTGACCGTGAAGCAATAGCCTACGATCTCACGGCGAGTCCTTCGGGACGCGCCGCCTGACTTCGCGCGGCGGGGGCGGCTTCTTCGGCGCCCCCGCCGTAGCCATATCAAGGAAAGGTCCGTACAAGATGCACAGACGCGCAGGGTTCGCGAGCATCGGCCTCTTCGCCGCGCTGCTCGCGCTTGTCTTGACCGCGCTCTCGCCGGTGGCCCTGGCGACCGGCGAGGCGAGCCCGGCGCCCGCGGCAGCCGCGCCCGCGGGCGTCCCCATCGTCCTCGGGGTGATCCCCGACCCGAGCGGCACACGCACCAAGTGGTCGGGCGACCAGATCAATATCAACCTGAATCTCAACGGCGCCGACCTCGACCCCGCCGCGTCGATCCTGACCGTCGATGGCAAGCAGATCGTCCTCTCCTCGCCGGCGAGCATGATCGAGCTGTCGCCGGGTAACCCCACGCTCCTCATGAAGTGGGACACGCCCACCTTCGCGAAGGGCGACTTCAAGTTCGACGTCACCCTCTTTGACACCGCCGGCCAGCAGCTCCAGGTCTACGACGAGAGGAACGGCAAGACCGCCGCCACGTACTCGTGGGAGTTCAAGTCCGAAGGCGAGGCGACGGGCGGCAGCCTCATCAACTTCGAAGTCATGAAGAAGTGGTTCTGGTACATCGCGGCCGGCGCCATCGTCACTGTCGAGCTCACCGTCATCTCGATCGCCTTTGCCTGCCTCTTTGCCCTCTTCGGCTCGCTGGGGCGCCTTTCCAAGAAGATGTCCTTCAAACAGGCGTGGGACCGCTACCAGAGCCGCGAGTACATGTTCAGGATGGTGCTGGGGCGCATCCCCTACTGGCTGGCGACCTTCTACACCTCGCTGTTCCGCGGCACGCCGCTGCTGCTGCAGATCATCGTCATCTACCAGGGGGTCCCCGAGATCCTCAAAGCGCTCGGACTGCCCGACACGTATAACCCGCCGGCCTTCTGGTCGGGCGTCGCGGCCCTGTCGCTCAACTACGGCGCCTACCTCACCGAGGTGTTCCGCGCCGGCATCCAGGCGGTCCCCAAGGGGCAGAACGAAGCCGCCTGGGCGATCGGTCTCAGCGGCTGGCAGACGCAGCGGCGTGTCGTCCTGCCCCAGGCCCTCAAGATCGTCATCCCCGCCCTGGGCAACGACTTCATCGCCCTCATCAAGGACACCTCGCTGGTGTCGGTCATCACCGTCGAGGAGCTTCTGCGCCGCGCCCAGCTTGCCGGCGCCTCGTCGCTCAACAACTTCTCGACCCTGCTGGTCGCGGCGGCCTTCTACTGGGCGCTCACGATCTTCTTCAGCTTCTGGCAGGCGAAGCTCGAGACGCGCATGGCGCGCGACAAGGCCCGCGAGAAGGAGAAGGGGAAGAAATAACATGGCAAAATCTACCTCAACTCCCATCTACGACGACCAGGGCCGCGAGCTCATCGTCAAGGTCGAGGGGCTGCAGAAGTACTTCGGCAAGAACCACGTGCTCAAGGGCATCGACCTCGAGGTGTTCAAGGGTGAGGTCGTGGTGCTCATCGGGCCCTCCGGCTCGGGCAAGAGCACCTTCTTGCGCTGCCTCAACTTTCTCGAAGACCCGACCACCGGGGAGATCGGTATCGGCGGCGTGCACGTCACCTGCGGCAGCCACGGTGGGCAGTTCAAGAAGGACGTCCACCAGATCCGCATGAAGTGCGGCATGGTGTTTCAGGAGTTCAACCTCTTCCCGCACATGGACGCCATCGAGAACGTCATCGAGGGCCCCGTGCTCGTCAAGGGCGAGAAGAAGGCAGCCGCCATCACGAAGGCGCAGGCGCTCCTGACCAAGGTGGGGCTGGCCGAGCGCATGGACTTCTTCCCCAGTCAGCTCTCGGGCGGCCAGAAGCAGCGTGTCGCCATCGCCCGCGCCATGGCGATGGACCCCGTGCTGATGCTCTTCGACGAGCCCACCAGCGCCCTCGACCCCGAGCTCATCGGCGAGGTGCTCAAGGTCATGAAGGACCTCGCCGCGCAGGGCATGACGATGATCGTCGTCAGCCACGAGATGGGCTTCAGCCGCGACGTCGCCGACCGGGTCGTGTACATGGACGACGGCTACTTCATCGAGCAGGGCCCGCCCAGCGAGGTCTTCTTCCACCCGCAGGACGACCGCACCAAGCGCTTCCTGCGGCACATCCTCCCCGAGAAGGAGCCGCAGCAGGCCGCGGCGCTCGGCATCCTCGAGGTTGGCCAGGAGCTCCCCGATCCCGACGCCGCCCCGCTGCAGGGGCCGATCGGGGCCGCGCTGAACGAAGACAACATGGCCGACACAGCCATCCCCAGGATTCCGCTGTCCGGCGGCCCCATGGGCGAGACGCCGTTGCCTCCGGGCGACGAGAACCTCTAGAGATCGTCGGCGACACGCTGGGTCCCGGACGGGGCGGGCGGGCGCGAGAGCGCCCGCCCGCCCCGTCCTCGTGCGAGGCGGCGGGCCCGGCGCGGAGCGGCCGCGCGGGCGTCTGGTCGCGTCCGCGCACGGGGGCGGAGGAGGCGCGCGGTAGAATTCGTGGGACGCTGAGAGGAGCAGCCGTGAGCGCACGACAGCGGATCGACCCAATTCGGCCGCGGCTGCGCTGGCGGGTGTTGAGCGACGCGGACATCGAGCGGATCGACGCCGCGATCATGGAAGTGCTCAGCGGCGTCGGCGTACGGTTCCCGCTCGGGCGCGCGCTCGACGTGCTGGAGCGCGGCGGTTGCCGCGTCGATCGCACGTCGCAGACCGCGCGCCTGCCCGAAACGGTGGTGCGGGCGGCGCTGACGGCGGCGCCGAAGGCGCCGCTCCTCGCCGCTCGCGACCCGCGCTGCGACCTCGTGCTCGATGGGCAGAGCTGCTACCTCAGCAACGACGGCTGCGGCGTCTGGGTGATCGACCCGGAGTCTGGCGAACGCCGGGCCAGCACCAAAGCCGACGTCGCCGACTCGGCGCGCTTCATCGACGCTCTCCCGCAGGTGAGCTTCTATTGGGGACCGGTGGTAACGGCTGAGGATGTGCCGCTCGCCACGCGGCCGTTGCACGAGCTGGAGGCGGTCTTCGCCGGCACGAGCAAGCATTTCCAGGCCGTCGACGTGGTCGGCGAGCAGATGACGCGGCGCGCCGTCGAGATGGCGCGCGCCGTGGCCGGCGGGGCCGAGGAGCTCCGCCGCCGGCCGCTCATGAGCCTGATCGCCTGTCCCATCGACCCGTTGAGCAACGACGGCTTGAGCCTCGAGGCGGCGCTCGTGGCGGCGGAGGCCGGCGTGCCCGTCGGCTTTCTCTCGCTGACGCTCGGCTGCGCGTCTGCGCCGGCCACCATGGCCGGCAACCTCGTCGTCAATCTGGCGGCCGTGCTCGCCGGCACCGTCCTGGTGCAGCTCGCCTCTCCGGGCGCGCCCGTCTTCACGGCCGGCGCGCCCAGCGTCATGGATCTGAAGACCGGCGGCTATACCGGCGGCAGCCCGGAGGACTACGTCCTTGCTGCCGCCGCCACGCAGATGGCGCACCACTACGGCCTCGCCATGAACATGGGCACCATGGCCAGCGGCGCCAAGGAGCCGGGCTGGCAGGCCGCCATCGACGATGCCCTCTCGACGCTGGCCAGCGTGAGCGCTGGCGCCGAGATGATGAGCGGCTGCGGCCTGCTCGACGGCTCCAGGACGCTGAACTACGCGCACCTGCTCATGGAGGCCGAGGTCTACAGCATCGTGGAGAAGATCGCCGGCGGCATCGAAGTCGACAATGAGACCTTGGCGCTCGACGCGATCAAGAGGGTCGGCCCGAACGGCACCTTCCTCGCCGAAGAGCACACCCGGGCGCACTTGAAGGAGATCTGGCGCCCATGCGTGTGGGATCGCACGCCCCACGGCGCCTGGCTTGCATCCGGCAGGCGCGGCGCGCTGCAGAACGCGGAAGAGCGGGCGCGTGAGATCCTGCGGACGCACGCCCCCGAGCCGCTCGCCGCCGACGTGCGCGCCGAGCTGCGGCGGCTCGTCGAGGCGGCCGAGGCCGAGCTCGTCTGACCAGCAGGCCTTTTGGAGCGGGCGGAAGAGCCGCGCGCTTCGCTTCGTCGCCGGTGCCGGTGCTCCGTGCGTCCCCTCCGTCATCAACCTTGGGGTTTGCATTCCGCGCGGGCACTGGTCTTCCGTCGGATGACGATGGCATACTCATCCACGGAGGCTAGCGCAGGGCGCGGGCTCGGTGTTATCAGGTTTATCCGAGTTTATCCGCCAGCGATAAACCAGGAGAAAAAAAATAAGGATTTGCATGGACCCACGTGACAACCCCTACACACCCAATGCCGGCGCCCGTCCGCCGGCGCTGGTAGGTCGTGAGGACGAGCTCGCGGCGTTCGATGTCCTGTTGGCACGCCTCGCCCGCGGTTCGACCGATCAGTCGGTGATCGTCACAGGCTTACGCGGCGTCGGCAAGACCGTGCTGCTCGGCGAGTTCAGGATCCGCGCCGAGGCGCAGGGGTGGGTCGCAGTCGAGGCGGAGATCACGAGGCACCCCGACTTTGGGCTGCGCATGGCTC